>Ga0209025_1002979_pt1 | contig 16778 bp, 11 predicted proteins | sample AraplaMF_Col_mLB_FD_184256 | JGI IMG/M metagenome (GOLD analysis project Ga0209025, IMG submission 184256) | Arabidopsis root microbial communities from the University of North Carolina, USA - plate scrape MF_Col_mLB (SPAdes) (version 2) | ecosystem: Host-associated > Plants > Roots > Endosphere... | reverse complement strand
ACACTGCTAATAGCAGTATGGGGTGGCTGAAGAAGCTCGAGCAACAGATAGATCAGAAGTGGATAGCGTAAGGCATTAGCCAATATTGGAGGAGATACTATGGAACTATTAGAAGAAATCATGAATTTGCATAAAGGTGGCAAACTGGAGACAACATTGAAGACCCCGATTCTTACCAAAGAAGACTTATCTAAGGTCTATACTCCGGGCGTAGCTAAAGTGTGTCAGGCCATCGCCCAAGATGATGCCCAGGCGTATGAGCTGACGACCAAAAAAAATACAGTAGCAGTTATTTCAGACGGGACGGCTGTATTGGGGCTTGGTGACATTGGACCTAAAGCAGCGATGCCGGTCATGGAGGGAAAGGCCGCGCTATTCAAACAGTTTGCTGACGTGGATGCGGTACCAATCTGTCTCGATACGAAGGATACAGAAGAAATAATTTCCGTCGTCAAGGCGCTTGCGCCGACCTTTGGCGGGATCAATCTGGAGGATATCTCTTCACCACGCTGCTTCGAGATCGAGAAGAGATTAAGAGAAGAACTAGACATTCCGGTGTTCCATGATGATCAGCACGGAACGGCCATTGTCGTGCTTGCCGGATTACTGAACGCACTTAAGGTCTGCGATAAAAATATCAAAGATGTCAAAATCGTCGTGAACGGTGTCGGTGCTGCCGGCATCTCGATTTCCAAAATGCTGCTGCAAGCAGGTGCCATTAATCTGATAGGGGTTGACCGTCAGGGTGCGATTAGCCGAAACCTACAGTATGATCTGTCACACTGGAGCGATTTCGCCCAACTCACCAATCCAAATCTAGAAACCGGACAACTGTCAGATGTCATCAAAGGAGCAGATGTATTCATCGGTGTATCGGCGCCGAATATGCTGACCGTAGAGGATCTTCAACATATGGCGAAGGACCCGATTGTATTCGCGATGGCGAATCCGACGCCGGAAATTGACCCTAGACTAGCAGCCCCGTATGTAAAAGTAATGGCGACTGGCCGTTCAGACTTCCCGAATCAAATTAATAATGTACTATGTTTCCCTGGAATTTTCAGAGGTGCGCTGGATAGCGAGGCTACGGATATTACCGATGAGATGAAGCTTGCAGCTGCAGAAGCCATCTCTTCCGTGATTGATCCAGCAGATTTGAATGAGAAATATATTATTCCGGATGCTTTTGATACACGTGTGGTAGAAAGAATCCGGAAGGCTGTTGCTGAGGCTGCGCTAAATAGCGGAGTAGCACGTAAAAGCTTGGTACCTAGCATTGGCTAGGGCGGTTAGTGGTGGACATTGGTTCGTCGGAATCGAACTTATTCATTGCCAATTATAGGTTTTCAATTCACACTTCAAGTATGATTTCGTATATTGCCTTGAATGAGTGTTCATCACTTAATCAAGGCTTTTCTGTTTTCGCTCATTATATAGTATTGATGAATATTTACAATTTTGTAATTAATATATTTCGAATCATTATTGTTTCTTGTCATTGTAATATTATGATATTTCATCAATGCTCAATAGGACAAAAGTCTATAGTATCAAGGTGTCGTGTCACTTCAGGTGTCTAGCATGTGACTAAAGTAAGCTTTTCTATATGATGAATTGACAAAATGCCTGAAAATATACTACATTATTAAAAGTTACAAAAAATTAATATTTGGCCGAATTTCTATTTAGAGAAAACGGGGGAACCAATTCTGGGTGAATTATTCTAATCTATTTAAGGATATAGGGAACCTTCTACCGAACCCTCAGCTAACTCCGTAGGCATCGAAGGGAGAACATCATGAAGAAAGTAATTATATCAGTGTTAGGAGCGGCAATTATGTTGTCCGCAGGCGCTACTAGTACATATGCGAGTTCGCCTAATCTTGCAAATGAAGTTGATAAAGTCATCGGAACGCCGTACCTCTGGGGAGGTACGACAAAAGCTGGGTTTGATTGTTCGGGTTTCATTCAATATATTTTTGATAAATTCAAGTTAGATTTACCCCGTACTTCAAATACACAGGCAAAAGAAGGCACATCGGTAGATCAGGAAAATCTACGTGCAGGGGACTTAGTTTTTTTTAATACGAGTGGACAAGGGATTTCTCACGTAGGCATTTTCCTTGGCAACAATAAGTTTGCGCATTCATCCAGCAGCAGAGGTGTAACGATAAGTAATCTGTCAGAATCCTATTATAAAAATCGTTATGTTACTGCTAGACGTGTTGTAAGTCAGCAAAGTTATCATAAAATGATGAGCTGAAAATAAGGAAATTCTTAAAGGACAAGATCGTAAGTAAAACTACTTACTGGCTTGTCCTTTTGTTATTGCAATTGATCGACAAAGAGACGTTTCATTCTCCATTGGATGAATTTCACTCTAGGATAATGATATTCGTACTACATTCGGGTCTTGTCCTATATACATCAGTAATGTGAAAAGTATGTTGAGGAGGCTGAATAGGATGATTTATGCACAACCAGGACAACAAGGAGCAAAGTTAACTTTTGCGAAGAGGTATGAGAATTTTATTGGAGGCCAGTGGGTGGCGCCTGTGAAGGGTGAATACTTCGAGAATGTATCACCGGTCAATCATCGCATATTCTGCGAGATTCCACGTTCTACCTCTGAGGATATCGAGTTGGCGCTGGATGCTGCGCATGCTGCGAAGGATGCATGGGGCCGTACGTCCGTTCAGGAGCGATCCGTGATCCTGAATAAAATTGCCGATCGGATCGAAGCCAATTTAGAAATGTTAGCGGTTGCAGAGACGTGGGACAACGGCAAACCGATTCGAGAGACGCTCAATGCTGATCTGCCGCTCGCGATTGATCATTTTCGCTATTTTGCAGGATGTATTCGCGCGCAAGAGGGTTCACTCAGTCAATTGGATGACAATACGGTGGCATATCATTTCAATGAGCCACTAGGGGTTGTCGGGCAGATTATTCCTTGGAACTTCCCACTGCTCATGGCGACTTGGAAGCTTGCACCTGCACTTGCTGCGGGCAATGCGGTCGTCTTGAAGCCAGCAGAGCAGACGCCTGCATCGATCTTGGTGCTGATGGAACTTATTGAGGATTTACTGCCCCCAGGTGTCGTCAATATCGTCAACGGCTTTGGACTTGAAGCAGGCAAGCCGCTCGCATCGAGCAGTCGAATTTCGAAAATTGCCTTTACCGGTGAGACGACAACAGGGCGCCTAATCATGCAGTATGCATCGCAAAATATCATTCCGGTGACCTTGGAGCTGGGTGGGAAGTCTCCGAACATATTCTTCGAGGATGTATTCACGCGGGACGATGCATTCTTCAATAAAGCACTCGAAGGGTTTACGATGTTCGCCTTGAATCAAGGTGAGGTGTGTACATGCCCGTCTCGAGCGTTAATTCAGGAATCGTTCTATGATCAATTTATGGAGAGAGCACTCCAGCGGGTCGCTGCCATCAAGCAGGGGAATCCACTCGATACGGATACGATGATTGGGGCCCAAGCCTCAACTGAGCAGCTCGAGAAGATTCTTAGCTATATCGATATCGGGCGGCAGGAAGGTGCTACGTGTCTTATAGGCGGTAATCGGGCTGCGCTGGGTGGGGAACTGTCTGACGGTTATTATGTCGAGCCTACGGTACTTCAAGGACATAATAAGATGCGAATCTTCCAAGAGGAAATCTTCGGACCGGTTGTCTCCGTTACGACGTTCAAGGATCAGGAGGAGGCACTGGCTATTGCGAATGATACGCTCTACGGACTTGGCGCAGGCGTATGGACGCGCGACATGAACACAGCATACCGCTTCGGTCGCGGTATTCAAGCTGGCCGTGTCTGGACGAATTGCTACCATGCGTACCCTGCGCATGCCGCCTTCGGAGGCTACAAACACTCGGGGATCGGGCGCGAGAATCACAAAATGATGCTCTCCCATTACCAGCAGACCAAGAACCTGCTCGTAAGCTATAGTCCTGACGCACTCGGATTCTTCTAAGAGCGGCGGTTTTCGATGATAGAAGTGAGCAAGGTTATCGCTACCGATGCTGCATTAGAACTGATCGAGACAGTGAAAGCCAAGTATGGTCCCGTCATGTTCCACCAGTCTGGCGGCTGCTGTGACGGCAGCTCTCCCATGTGCTATGCACAAGGGGAGTTTCTCATCGGGGATAGCGATGTATGTCTGGGGGACATTGGCGGAGCGCCTTTCTATATGAGTAAAGCACAATATGACTATTGGAAAAATACGCAGCTGATCATCGACGTTGTGCCTGGCAGAGGGGGGATGTTCTCCCTTGAAGGACCGGAAGGCAAGCGATTTCTGACGCGGTCAAGGTTATTCACGGAGGAAGAACGGCGAGTGCTGGGTCTGATTGATTCATAGTGAACATGTGTTGAAACAAACGATAACCAAATCGTAAATGAACGCTGCCGCTCAGATCTAAATGGGAATGAGCGGCTTTTTAATATGTTATGTTATGAAACATTTTAATTTTTATAGAACTGATGAGGATCTTAAATATTTCTATAAATTGAGATCGATATAATATAGGGGAGTATAGAGTATGGAGTATGGAGTATGGAGTATCGAGTATGGAGTATGAGAGGGGGAATCACCAACTTATTCATGCGTGATCTGGACAGAAAACGCATTCAACGATTAAACGAAATAAAGATGATGTGAAAGGTGGTATTATTATTGTTGAAATGGTTGCTTTGTAGTTGTAGAGTTTCCGCTTTCAAGCTTTCCTCCTTAACAATTTTGATTGCTGCATTTGCGTTCACGTTCCAGTCACACCCCGCGCGCGCCGCAACGAATTATACTCAGAGCATGGAGACGATCAATGGTATGAATTATACAGTCATTACGGTTCAATATAGCGGAGACGACGCCGGCCCTGCAGTCGCAGAAGCAATCGCTGCCGCCAAAAACGCTCCTAAGCCGGTTATCCTGGATTTTCCAACAGGCACTTATCACTTCAAAGATGCATCTGCGATCACAGCGGATTACTATGTGTCCAACACGGCAAGTCAGAGCAGTAATCCGGATGGTGCTTCTAAGAAGGTCGCCATCTTGTTTAAAGACATCCAAGACATGACGATTCGGGGAAACCACTCCACGTTCATGTTCCATGGCGTCGTTACGCCGATCGTATTTGACCATGTCACGAATGTGAATATGGAGCATATCAGCTTTGATTTTAAGCGGCCGGTTGTGTCCGAATTGACGGTACAGGCTGTGTCCGGCACTTCGATCGAGGCAGATATTCATGAGGATTCGTTGTATAGTATATCGAACAACCAATTTAAATGGACCGGTGAAGTAGATCACAGCGGCAATCCGCTGGATAACTGGACCGCACGCGGATATGCAAACATTACGCAAGTTCAGGAGTATGATCCGGTTACGAAGGAGACTTGGAGAAGATCGAATCCTTTATCGGGCGTGACGAGCGCTCAGGATTTGGGGAACAGGCGAGTGCGATTCAATTATAACAGCGCTCCAAGCCTAACCGTCGGGCACACCTTTCAATTCCGCAACGACATTCGCAAGGAGCAAGGTGCCTTCATCTATCGAAGCAAGGATATCACATGGACTGGGGTCAACTTCTATGCTGCTCCCGGGCTGGGTATCGTCTCGCAATATAGTGAAAATCTATCCTTCGAGCAATTTAACTTTGCGCCGAGAGTGGGAAGCGGACGTACCAACGCATCCATGGCGGATTTCATGCAGTTCTCCGGGTGTAAGGGCGAAATTAAGGTTAACGATTCGAACTTTTTTGGAGCGCATGATGATCCTATTAATGTGCACGGCACGCATCTTCAGATCGTCGACAAACTGGCTCCCAATCAGATTAAAGTACAATTTAAGCATGATCAAAGCTGGGGCTTCGACGCCTTTGCCGTGAACGACGCGATTGAGTACATTAATGCTTCAAGTCTGCTTGCAGTTGATCATGCGGTTGTTACCGCAGTTACACGCGTCGATAATTATAATATCCTTCTGACATTAGATCGAAATGTTCCCAGCTCGGTCACCGTCAATCAATATATGGTCGAGAACGCAACCTGGACCCCGAATGTGACGATCACAGGCTCTACGTTCGAATCCGTTCCGACGAGAGGTATTTTGGTGACTACACGTGGGAAAGTGTTGATCGATCATAATACCTTCCATCGAACCAAAATGAGCGCCATTTTGATCGCTGACGATGCGAGCAGCTGGTATGAGTCGGGCATGGTAAGAGACGTAACCATCAGCAATAATACGTTTAATTATACAGGGAATGCAGTTATCGACGTTGATCCAAGCACGTCTTCCACGGACCCGGCTAAAACCGTACATAGTAATATCCGAGTTGATGGGAATATCTTCAAAGTGAACGGTACGGCAAATATACAAAGCAAGGGCGTTCATGGATTCAGCTTTACGAATAATGTGGTTCAGGAAGGCGGGCTTAGCCTGGATTTTAGAGGCTCGAAGTCCGTCGCTGTTGCCGGCAACACCTTCGCGCAGAGCGGCGTAACCAAGAAGATAAATTTCTACAACATGTATCCAAATTACGATGCTGTTGATCCTGAACAAGGGTTTGTCGTGACGAGAAGCAACAATCAAGCACCGGTTTCGAACGATATTCCATGGTATCAGATGAATGCAACCGCAACCAGTCAACTGGATGGTCATGAGGCAAATCAAGCCGTTGACGGGGAAGGCGCATCCTTCTGGCAGTCGGCATCGTCGCCATCAGCCAACCTACCTCAGTCGATCACGCTAGAATTCGGCGGAAGTTATACGATTTCGAAACTAAGATATTTACCAAGATTAGACGGCCAAACCAAGGGGATGATTACCTCATACCGCATAGAAGCCAGTACAGACGGAGGTCATTTCATAGAAGTTGCAAGCGGTAATTGGGCCGATGATATGACGGAGAAAACGGCGACTTTTGCGCCGGTCTCAGCCAAGTATGTAAGACTTACGGCGATTACAGCCTCGGGGAATCTAGCTGCTGCCGCAGCGATCCATGTGGAGCGCTATGACCTCAGCATGGAGGGGGAGAGCGGCACGATCAGCGGAAATGCGAAGATAGGGAATCTTTCGGCAGCTTCGGGCGGCCAATATGTTGGAAATATCGGCAATGATTCGAACAGCTATGTGACATTAAAAGCCGATGTGCCTGCAGCAGGCACGTACAAGATGACGATCTATAGCATTTTGTCGGGCACGAGATCTTTCTTTGTCAGCGTGAATGGCGGAGCCGCTCAGGAAGTTAAAGTGACGGGAAACTCCTGGAGCCAAACTGCGTCCCCTGTATCGCTCACGATTCAACTCAATAGCGGTAATAACTCTATTAAATTCTATAACGATGCTGCATACACGCCGGATCTCGATCGAATCGTTCTTTCTGAAGTGGTTCCCGTGGATAATAAGCTAAAAAGCATCCAAACACCTGCAGCGATAACGGGCTTGGCGATCGGAACAGCAAAGACAGCGGCAGCCCTTGGCTTGCCCGATAAAGTATCACTTCTAACTTATGGGGGAGTGGTGGATGCTAATGTATCATGGGATATGAACGGCACAAATTACGATCCAACGGCAATAACGGGGCAGACTTTTACTGTAACAGGAATTGTAACTCTGCCTTCTGAAATAGTAAACCCGGATAACGTTCCATTGACCACAAGCGTTCGCGTGACGGTCAATAACATTCCGCAGTCACAAATGAAGGTAGCGGCAACAAGCGAGGAAACGAGCAGCGGAAATGATCGGGCTTCCAATGCCATTGATGGAAACCCGCAGACGATGTGGCATACGAAGTGGGATAAATCCGATGTTCTCCCACAATCCATTACATTAAACCTTGGCGGAACATATCAAATCAATCAAGTTGCGTATATGCCAAGACAATCTGGCTCGAATGGTATCATTACGGGCTACAATGTCTATGTAAGCACGGATGGGGTGACCTTTACGAAGGCGGCAAGTGGGAATTGGGCGGATGACAGCACACTGAAATACGCGGCATTTGCGCCTATTGATGCAGCCTACGTGAAGCTGGAAGCAACGGCGGGTGTCAATGGGTGGGCTTCGGCTGCGGAAATCAATGTACTACTAGATACAACGGGCGGGCCGCAGACGGTGATAACCGGGACTGATAAGGTTAATCCTGGCCAAACGTTCCATCTGACGATGGGACTGAGCAGCGTGGCGCAAAGCGTATATCAGCGCATGTATGCGCAAGATCTGACGCTTCATTATGACCCGGCGTACATGCAGTTCGAATCAGTCACATCGCTGAAAGACGGATTTCAGGTCATCGATCAGAAGGAGGCCGTGCCAGGACACATCCGGATTGTAGCTGCCAGCATAGGTGCGAACCAGGGCGTGCAAGCACAAGGCGATTTACTAAGCTTTAAATTTACCGTAAGAGCAGCAACACAGGGAACCGAAACGACCGTTTCGGTAGACCATGTTGCTATTGCGAGCGGTGAGGGGAACGAGCTGGAGGTTAACGGAACCTCCCATAAACTGCATATGGATATCTCTGTTGATAAGTCACGTTTGAATGCTGCTATCGTTGGTGCTCAGGCTAAGCAAGATGCTGCCGTGGAAGGTAACGGGCACGGTCTGTATGCGGTTGGATCCAAAGCGCAATTGCAGTCGGCGATCAATGCTGCGCGTGCGACAGAGAGCGATCCGAATGTTACGCAACAGCAGGTGGATAGCGCGAAAACTGCATTGGAAGCGGCCGTTCAAGTGTTCGAAAGCAAGAAAATCTCCGCCGATGTCAATGGAAGAGACGGGATCACGGTCGGAGACTTGGCGATCGTGGCAGCGGCTTACGGCAAGCAAGAGGGGCAGCCGGGCTGGAATGCGAAAGCGGATGTCAATCATGATGGTAAAGTGGATATTGAAGACCTTGCCATCGTTGCCAAAGCGATCTTGCAATAGAAGAACACCGTGCATTGTTTGCTTGAATCTAATCAGTTTAATAAGGGTCATTGATTCGAGATCCCTGTGGGTGCCTTATGGCCCAACAGGGATTTTTTACCAGAATAAAAAGTTTAAGTTTTCGACATCCGAAAACAGGTTTCTTATTGGCGATAAAACCTACCTTTGACCGCGGTCGGCTTATCTTCGGAATAAGCCTCGATAGAGGTTTTCTCATATTTTCATTCGAATTTCGATAGTAAAATATACAATATTTTAGTAAAAATAAATTGACAATATACATGTTAAGAGTTTAATTTTTAAGTAATATTATTCCAAAAAACATATTAAATTGAATTTATGGAGCCTTAATTGATCGTTTTCAATCGGTATAACTAAATCGATCGAAATATTCAGTAAATGTTTAATAAAAACATAAAATTTGAAGAGATATTGACAGCGTATATTTATTATACTATATTTACCTGTAATACAGGTATACAGTTATATAGTTTGATTGCATTCGTCATAGATCGTATAACTTCAACTGTACTAATTCTAAAAATAATTGGGGAGGTTTTCTAGAATGGTTCGTACTAAGAGAATGGTTTTATTTGTTTTTGCATTTGTTATGCTGATCTCTATGGTTTTGTCAGGTTGTGGTTCCTCATCTAAAGACAATAATGACAGCGCTTCCAAAGCTGGGAATACGGTCACGCTCAAGATGATTGAAAGCTTGACAAGTCCGGAGAGGACGGAGGTGCTCAAGAAAATGCTGGCCGAGTTCGAACAGCAGAACCCTGGCATTAAAGTCGAACTGATCTCCCCACCGCTGCAAAACGCAGATACGAAGATTGCAACAATGCTCGCCGCAAAAGAAGATCTAGATGTGCTTGAGGTACGCGATATTACGGCAAAGCAGTTTGTCACCAACAAATTCATTGAAGATTTGAAGTCGTATACCAGTAAGTGGGAAAACTATAAAACGTTGAATGACAGTGCGAAGATGTCAGCGAATTACATCAACAATACGCCATATTACATCCCATACGGTCTGTATCAGAAGATCTTATTCTACCGTAAAGATTGGTTCGATGCCAAAGGAATGACTCCACCGGCAACATGGCAAGAAGTATACGAGAAAGGGAAGGCCCTGACAGATCCCGCTCAAAACCGGTATGGCTATGCTTATCGAGGCGGTGCAGGCGGCGATAACTTTACGCTGATGATAACTCAAGCGTTCAACGCGGATCAGATCAATCCGGATGATTCGATGTTCCTCAAAGACGGGAAAACAATATTCTCAACGCCAGAATCCAAGCAAGCCATGGATTTATTCACAAAAATTTATCAAGAGGCTTCTCCGAAAGATTCAACGAACTGGGCATTCTCGGAAACTGTGGAGAGCTTTGTTTCGGGTGTAACAGCGATGTTGATCAATGATCCGGACGTCATCGCCGTAACCAAAGAGAAGATGAAAGAAGGTACATGGGCTACGGCACCAATCCCGCTCGGTCCAACAGGGAAAGCACCAAGGTTTGTAGGTGCGGCTGGCTGGGGAATGACTTCCTATAGCAAACATAAAGAAGAGGCTTGGAAACTGATTGAATTCTTGTCAAATCCCGACCAGAATTTGGTGTTCGCGAAGGCTGTTGGATTAATTCCAATCCATACGACAGCTGCCGATGATGAGTTCTTCAAAAAAGGCGCGTATCAACCATTCATCGAAATGAACAGCAAACCGGATGCGTATCTCATGATGCGGGATGCAACAGATTATCAGGGTTATGGCGAGTCTAAGAAAATAGCGGTGGAAGATAATCAAGCATTGATTTTAAAACAACGTTCGATCGACGATGTGTTGAAAAACTGGGATAAATATTGGACGGATCAAAAAGCAAATCAGAAGAAATAAATGGAGCATCAAATAGGGGAGATTGGAGCCTTGTCTCCAATCTCCGCCTTGGCATCGAGAGGAGGAAAGAAATGAAGAACACCGTAAAAGCGAGAAAACCAGTATCCAGTCAAAGTAAATTCATCTTCTTCTGTTTACTTCCGGCTATTCTCATGGTTGGGATGTTTACGTTTTATCCGTTTTTCCGGGGCATTGGGATGGCTTTTCAGAACTATACCTTATTTGACTTAACGGACATCCACTTCATTGGGCTGGACAATTTCAAGACGATTTTCACACAGCCGCAATTTCTGCAAGCCTTATCCAATAGCTTCTATTGGGTGTTCGTATCTTTGATCTTTCAATTTGTCATTGGGTTTATTCTAGCGCTCCTGCTGAAAAAGCCGTTTAAGGGCAGAGGCGTATATCAAGGCTTTATATTCTACTCTTGGGCAATGTCTGGATTTCTGATCGGCATCATCTGGAGATGGATGTTGAATGGACAAATTGGTGTTATTAACGATTTGCTGTTAAAAGTGGGGTTAATCGAGGAACGCATCGGATTTTTGTCCGATCCGAAATGGTCGCTTGCTTCCGTGATCGTAGCGAATGTATGGTACGGTATTGCTTTCTTTGCGATCATGCTGCTCGCAGCACTTCAATCGATTCCAGACGATCTGTACGAATCCGCTGGCATCGATGGGGCCAATTGGTTCCACAAGCTGTTCTACGTAACCATTCCGTATATTATGCCGACAATTATAGCTTCGACTCTGCTGCGGGTGATATGGATATTCAACTTCCCGGACATCATCTATGCGATGACGAATGGGGGACCGGCGGGATCGACACATATTCTGGCGACGTATATGATGGACAAAATCATGTTCGGCGGGGATTACGGTCAAGCCGGAGCGGCAGGTGTCATCATGATTATTCTCTTAGCAATGTATACCATATTCTACCTGACGGCGACGAAGTCTGGGAAAGGGGCTGACTTCTAATGAAACATCGGCTTCAGTCTCTAGGAATCTCTTTGAAGGTTCTTTTCTTGAGTTTGTTTTTGATCGTCATGGTCTTTCCACTCTACTGGATTACGATAACTTCGTTAAAGCCATCAGACGAAATTTTCTCTATCCCGCTGCAATATTGGCCGGCGCATATTACCTTTGACAATTTTATTAATATTTTCAATATATCTAATTTTCACATTTACATTATGAACAGCTTGATTGTCTCGCTGACGGCTTCACTGGTTGTGCTGATGATCGCGGTACTCAGTGCTTATGTGCTGGCCCGATACCATTTTAAAGGAAATAAACAGATTATGTATGCCTTTTTCTTGACGCAAATGATCCCTGCATTTATCGGTTTCGCTCCACTGTATATCATGATGTCTCATTTCGGGCTGCTCAATAAGCTATATTCCTTGATGATCGTCTATACAGCGGGGTTAATTCCGTTCTGTACCATTATGCTGCGAGGTTTCTTCCAGCGGATTCCGTCCAGTCTGGAAGAAGCTGCGATGATCGATGGCTGCTCTCGCCTATCGGCCTTAATTCGCGTGATCCTACCGGTGATGCTTCCTGGGATCGCAGCTACGTTTATTTTTGCCTTCGTCCAGAATTGGAATGAATTGTTCCTGTCCATTATGTTTATCGATCAAGAAAGCTCGAAGACAATTCCGGTAGCGATTAACGGGTTCATTACGAAGTTTAATATTGATTGGGGTCCTATGTCTGCAGGCGCTGTCTTATCCGTTATTCCGACGATCATTATTTTTGCGTTCTGTCAGAAAATGATTGTGGGTGGATTAACGCAAGGCGCGGAGAAGGGATAGTTTGATGACAAGTGACATGTACTAGGGAAGGATGGAAGAACATGCGGGAACCTGTAAACCTGAACAAAGAGACGATCGTCGTGCATGATCCGCATGATGAAAGGCATTATGGAGCTGTATCGTTTCCAGTGTATCAGAATAGCCTATTTACCTTTAACACACACGAAGAGTTAGAGAAGGCACTCGCTCTTGAAGTCAGTTCAATGATTTATACGAGAGGGAACAATCCGACTGTGGCATTGCTAGAAGATAAGCTTGCGAAGCTGGAAGGCGGGGAACGGGCTCGTTGTTTCGCCTCGGGGATGGCCGCCATTACCACAGCTATTCTATCCGTTATACGTTCGGGCGATCACATTGTCTGCGTGGATGGTGCCTACGGGCCAGCGAAGAAATTTATGGAGCAGTATCTAAGCAAATTTAACATTGAGACGAGCTTTGTCGATGGGAGAGATTTCGCACAGATCGAAGCGGCCGTTCAAGAAAATACCCGTCTCATTTATTTAGAAAGTCCGACCAGTTTAACGTTTGAATTGCAGGATTTACGTGAGTGCGCTGTGCTTGCTGCAAGGATCGGGGCAACAACGATTATCGATAATACCTGGGCCACACCTATGTTTCAGAATCCGCTTCAATTCGGGATCGATCTGGTTGTTCATTCGATGACGAAATACATCTCCGGTCATAGCGATCTGGTCGGTGGTGTTATTATTGGGTCGCAGAAGCATATGGATGAATTGTTCGCTAGTGAATTTCAACTCTTGGGAGGGATTCTTCATCCGCAGAGTGCTGCTATTTTTATGCGAGGATTACGGACGCTGCCTCTGCGGATGCATAAGCATGAGCAGAATGGGCTGCTCATCGCCAGTTACCTGAATACAAGGCCGCATATTATCCGTGTCAATCATCCCGGGCTTCCCGATCATCCGCAGCATGATTTATTCAAGACGCAGATGCTCGGAAGCAACAGTCTGTTGTCTTTTGAAACAGATATCTCCATGGATAACATGAGACAATGGGCGAATTCCCTGCAATTATTCCGTAAAGGGATCAGTTGGGGCGGTTACGAAAGTCTGATCTATATGAAGGAACTATCCGACGGTAAGTTTATCGTTCGCTTGTATATCGGCTTGGAGGAGCCTGATGATCTTATTCGCGATATGGAACAAGCGTTTGACAGCATCGGTTGTGGAATGAAGTAAAGAAGCATCAAAAAAAGTCCGGATGACAGCACGAGTTGCATTGTCATCAGGACTTTTCTCATTTGTTATCCGTAGGTACTTTCTGAATATTGCCCTCGATCGCATCCATTAGTAAGTTGAATTGCATAACAGCTTGTTCCTTATCACGGTTAGCTATGGCTTCAGCGATACATGGATGGAATGGGAATGTATCTGTGAACAATCTATTTTGACCGAGTGGAGCAGTCTCCCAGAATGTGTCGAACAACGTGGACATTGAAGTGATGATGCTTTGTAGAACTTTATTTCTGGATGCTTCATAAATCGTTTGGTGAAAATTTTTGTCAGCCAGACGTGTAATCGGACCATCTGGATTGCTCCTAATCTCGTTCAAATAATGCAGCATTCGTTCGATTTGTTCTTCTGTAGCATGTTCTGTTGCGAGTTCAACGGCGAGTCCTTCAAGAGCCCTGCGAACCTGGCAAGCTTGCAACAGCAGTGTCTTCTCATTGCTGACATCGATTTTGGTCGAGAAGCGGTAGGAAGAAGTATCATCGACGAAGACGCCCTTTCCGTTGACCATCTTGACAAACTCCATTGCTTCAAGCGATCGGAGAGCTTCGCGAATCGAAGTGCGACTAACATCGAGCAATTTGCTCATCTCTTCGAGTGAGGGAAGTTTGTCCCCTTTCTGCAGACCATTCTCTTGAATGTAATGCACAATTTCTTGTGCTGCGATCTCATGCAGCTGCATCTTTTTAATTTTTTGCAACGTAAGGGTCCTCCTTATTTCTATACCTATCATACTGTATTATAGCTTAGTGTTACTGATAAAGAAAGATCGTGTCTATTATATCTCCACTATGATTCAAGATTTATTGCCCATCGGCATTATTTTGGTCATCCCTACGATTATTATTAATGGAAAGGTTCATCTGGTGCCCTACGATATGAATAAAAGAGTTGCGTCTAGGATAGAATTTCGTTCATATGAATCGCCTAAGGGAGATGACTTAATGAAGCATATTTCTTTCGAAGGACTTCCAAAGAACGTGATCCGAATCAACCGGTCGGCGCGATTCTCGAAGCGTTGAATGAGCACCTCGAAGAGGGGCGGATTGGTGTGATCGGTGCATCGAACTGGAGCACAGCGCGCCTTGCCGAAGCGAATCAATATGCGGCAGACCATGGCTTGAAAGGCTTCTCCTTCAGTAGTCCGAATCTATGCCTTGCGAAGGCGATGGAGCCATTCTGGCCAGGGTGTGTTAGCGTTGATGCGGGTATGCTAGATTGGCATGAACAGAGTCAATTGCCTATATTATCGTGGTCTGCACTTGGTAGGGGGTTCTTCTCGGGACGCTACACCCCGGAAGATCGTTCGGATGCCGATCTCGTGCGGATCTTCTACAATGATGCGAACTGGGAACGCTACCGGCGTGCGGAGGAACTAGGTATGAAGAGGGGCGTATCAACGACGCAGATTGCATTGGCGTATGTGCTTAATCAGTCCTTCCCAACAGGCGCTATCATTGGCCCTCGCAACGATGCGGAATTGAAGTCATGTCTTGCCGCGACGGAATTGGAGCTCACCAGGGAGGAGATCCGATGGCTGGATCTGCGTACAGAATAAGTGGTTTAGTTACGACACACGGATTTTAGAGCATACTCTGAAATTCGTGTTTTTTATTGACTGACGCATCTTTATTGGAATATCCCGCCAAGGTCTAGCATGGCGGGATTTTTCTATCCCAACCCTTCTTGGGAGAATTTCCAAATATTTGAACAAAAGTGATTGACGTGAAAACGTATTCATAATAGAATGATCTTTGTAAACATTTGGGTGAAAAATCAATAACATTTTTCACAATTTTGCTCGAATTTTTGGGCAAATGTTGGGGTGGTGATTAGCGGATAATCAGGTGTTTGTGCCAGAACATTTGGGTATGATTTGATATTGCGCTTCCAGTATAATGGAATGGTGCAGTTTGAAATCATAAATGAATGGCAAAAAAGGAGCCAATTGCAAGTGACAACTTTAAAAGATATAGCAGAAACTGTAGGCGTGTCGATATCCACCGTCTCCCGCGTCATCAACAATGATGTGACCAAACATGTCAGTAAGGAGACAAGAAGCAAGATTTGGCGTGCTGTTCAAGAGCTTGGTTATGCGCCGAACGAATCTGCTCGCAAGCTGGTGATGAAGAAGAATTCGGCTTCGAAGCAGCCATCGATGCAAATCGGGTTCATCTCCTCTTGGACGCTATATTCAGCAGAGCAGGATCCGTTCTTCACAACGATTTTTGCCGGCATGCGAAAAATGCTCGAGGACTACGGATATACGTTCGCTTACATGCTCACATTCAGGGAACTTCGTAATGAAGTGACGCTGCATAAGATGCTCCATGAGCATCGGGTCGACGGAGTGATCGTATTCGGGAATGTTGACGAGGACCACGACATTGTCGGCTTGATTCAGAAGCATGTTCCAGCAGTCGTGGGTGTGATGTCAGACAGCCCAGACATTCAGAATATTAATTTCAACCACATTGCTGCGGCAGAGACGGCTGTTAACCATTTGATTGGGCAAGGCCATCGGCAGATTGGCTTTATCGGCGGGCATGGCTGCGACGGGGATTCCGAGTACGATGAGCGTTATATAGGATATAAGCTATCGATGCAGAAAGCTGGTCTGGAGATCCGTAAAGAGTGGCTTGTCAATACGGAGTGGGTCGTTGACCGTAGCTACAGCTGTATGCTGGAAATGTTGGAGCGGAGCCAAGGCAATCAGCTGCCTACTGCCATATTCGCGGCAAGTGATCGATTGGCGCTTCCGGCCATGAGAGCAACCATCGAAAGGGGATTCAATGTCCCACAGGACATCGCATTTATCGGGATCGATAATATTGAGTTGTCTCAATACACCTCACCTCCATTATCAACAATTC
>Ga0209025_1002972_pt1 | contig 16828 bp, 13 predicted proteins | sample AraplaMF_Col_mLB_FD_184256 | JGI IMG/M metagenome (GOLD analysis project Ga0209025, IMG submission 184256) | Arabidopsis root microbial communities from the University of North Carolina, USA - plate scrape MF_Col_mLB (SPAdes) (version 2) | ecosystem: Host-associated > Plants > Roots > Endosphere... | reverse complement strand
ACAATCCATTCAACTAGGATAAGGAATGGAATCTTTTCCATATTAGCGGTAGCCGCGTTGTAACTTTCTGCTCCGCCTGTTGCTGTAAAGTTAATTAACAGGTGCATCGTTAAAAACAGACCTACTGGAATGATACCAAGTAGAGAATGTAAGCGACGCAATAAAAACTCTCGATCTTTCGACAAGACTGTTACCCCCCTTAGTACTTAAAATAGCACAACAAAAGAAGTCATCATTTTGTAACTGATACTTCATTGACTGTGTATTTCATCATGGTACAATATTATGACATGTTTATTGTACTCTCAAGTGCTACGAGCGTCAAGGCAACTTAAAGTTTTTCACATTCCTTATTAAAGCGATAATCTAGTACATGATGCATAGATTTTTCTCGAAAAATCTATCTTTGCTTTATGAGTGTCGAATTTTAAGAAAATTCTAAGAAAGAAGGATTTCAATGTTAAACACTTCATCCCCTACAATCTCACCATTTGGATATGAGATAATTCGCGATTATATTTTATCTTCCATCCTTGGTAAACATGAAGGTGATGTCCTTTATTGGGCAGGAAAAGACCTAGCACGAAAGTTCCCTTGTAAAAGTCAAGATGAACTTATCGCATTTTTCGCAGATGCCTGTTGGGGTAATTTAGAGCTTATCAAAGAATCGAAAGATGGACGTATATTCCAGTTGACAAATGATCCAGAACTGTTACAAATCGGTCTTCGTAGCTTCAGACTTGAAGCAGGATTTATAGCTGAGCAAATCCAGCAAGCAAAAGGTTATTTAACAGAATGCTATGATGAAAAACGTGAAAAGCAACAGAACGTTATGTTTACAGTAAAATGGGACGTAAAAGAACGAATCATGAACACTGTTCCTACAGAATAAAACAAAAAGGATTGCCACCCTAAATTTATGGATGGCAATCCTCTTTTTGTATGTCCTAGAAGTGATTGTAGTGGAGACCTCTCGAATCCTTGGATGTTAGCGTCATAGATGGTTGGCCCGAGAAACTGCAGAGAAGCGAAGCAGCTCATCGGACGCCCCTTGAAAAGCGACAAGCTGGAACGGAAATTAACTCCTCGTTTTGCCATAGAGCCATTTTTCAGCAACAATATGCCTTTTGCTAATACATCCTATTCTATTTAAAGCGCTTTTTCTAAATTAAATTCATCATGTAATACATTTGCTGCATGGATCATTTCGTCCTGAGGTACAACGACAGACACTTTTATTTCAGACGTACTTACCATTTTTACAGGGATATCTTCATGACGTAGACGATCAAACATTCGAGCAGCTACCCCTGGATGTGATGCCATCCCCGATCCAACGATGGAAACCTTTGCTAAACCAATTTCAAAATCAGCAAAATTAAACCCTAGTGATAATTTGCTATCTTCTAGAACACGTAATGCTTCAGCGAACTCTTCTTTTAAAATGGTAAATGATACAGTCGGCTTTAAGCCATCAATTATTGCTTGTACGATTATATCGACGTTTATGCGATTTTCTGCAAGTATTGTGAACATATCTGCTAACGAAGCATTAGAATAAGCATCATAACCAACCGTTAAGCGAATAACGTCTGACTCATAGGCAACACCACGTACAATTAAATTTTTTTCCATTTCAACTTCCTCCTTCAATAAAGTACCAACTGTATCTATTTCGCTTGACCGAATAACAACTGGGATTTGAAACTTTTTTGCTAACTCTACAGCTCTCGGGTGTAAAACTTGTGACCCTAAGTTTGATAGCTCTAGCATCTCATCATAGGAAATTTCTTTTAGCTTCTGTGCTCCAGCAACATGGCTTGGATCAGCTGTGTAGACTCCATCCACATTCGTGTAAATATCTACGCGCTCCGCCTTTAACTTTGCTGCAATAGCTATAGCCGTGGTTTCTGCCCCGCCTTTACCAAGCGTCGTAATATTCCGTGAATTATCGATACCTTGTCCCCCTGCAACGATTACGATTTCCCCCTGTTTAAAATGCTTTTCTAATTGGCTAGCATCAAGCTCATCAATGCGGGCGTTGCTGTACATATCATCGGTTTGAATACCTGCTTGCCAGCCTGTTAATGACACTGTATCATATCCTTCTTCCTGCAAAGCAATTGCCACTAACGTACTTGATAAGTGTGAGGTTGTTGAAAATAGTGCGTCTAATTCACGCTTAGATGCATTGTCTGATAAATCACGAGCCATCTTTGCTAATTCTTTAGCCATACCCCTTATAGATGTAGTGACAACGACGACTTCAAAACCTCTTTCCTTTTCTGCAATCACCTTTTTCGCAACATTTCGAATATGTTCTGTTGATGCTAATGCAGCACCACCAAATTTCATCACAATTCTCGCCATCTTTATCATTCTCCTTCGCATTCAATCATCCACTGATTATGAAGTAGCTATACTTTTGCAGAAAAATCAAAGTAACACTTACACTCACTTTCCTTTGCTCCATTTTTTAACTTCTCCTCTCAGGTAGGGGTAACTGCCCTGAAAAAGTTTGTCTCTAGAAAGCAAAAAAGGCAGCTCTCACATAACGTGAAAGCTGCCTATAACATGTACAATAAAAGTAACTTGCGCATGTGTGATAGCTCTCCGAAACGTTTAGATTCGACAGTCTTACATTTCTTAAATGTAAAACCAGCACAGCATCGGAAACAACGACGCTCCACTTCGGCAAGCTCCCCTTTCATACATTTTCACTGGACTTGTTCGCCCTCGAATGTACTACTCTTGAACCTTGCACCTCTATCATCACTTAATAGTGATTGTATATAATTTAACCTTAGTGAAGAAATTTCCATTTTAATATGTAGAAACTACTAAAAAACTAAGGTACCGAATATAACATCGCTATATTGCAGAGCAATGTTATATTCACCTTAGCATACGTCTAACCCTTTGACAATGTGTCTTTTTGAAAATCAATTTCGCCTTGGCTTAATTTTTGTTGCTGTCGCTTCGCTTTCGCACAGTTAAAACCTTGTTGCTGTCGCTTCGCTTTCGCACAGATAAATTGCCGCGTTCTTAGACTGAGTTCCTCTATTTCAGTAGGTGTTTGTACATCAACCGAAAAGGAATTCCCTCTCCCACCCATCTTTAGAGAGGGGAGTCTTCTACTGAATGAAAATAATCATAGATATTGCTAGCTAGATTAGCTGGCATTCCGGCTTCCTGTAATGCCTGCATATTTGCCTCACGAATTTTTTTGACGGAGCCAAAATGCTTGAGTAATTGTTGTTTTCGCTTCGGGCCAATCCCCTCTATATTATCTAGGACAGATTGTATAGCATGCTTCTCGTGCTGCTGACGTAAGAAGGTAATAGCAAAGCGGTGTACTTCATCCTGAATTCGTTGCAGTAAGTAGAATCCATCGCTTGTACGCTTTAACGCAATTACTTCAGGTGGATCGCCAAATAGCAGCTGTGACGTATTATGCTTTTCATCTTTTGCTAATCCGGCAATTGGAATGACAAGACCGAGCTCATCCTCTAATACTTCTCGTGCGACTTCCATTTGCCCTTTCCCACCATCAATCAGTACTAAATCTGGTAAAGGTAGACCATCTTTTAAAACGCGTGTGTATCGACGACGTATTACTTCCTGCATTGCTCCGTAATCATCGTGCTTGGCAGCGGTACGTGTTTTGTATTTTCGATATTCCTTCTTTGCAGGTTTTCCATCGATAAATACAACCATTGCAGATACAGCATCTGTCCCATGCATATGACTATTATCGAAAGCCTCAATCCGTAAAGGTGTAGAAATGTTCATAGCTTCACCGAGCGCCTCACATGCTCCTATCGTGCGTTCTTCTTGACGTTCAATAAGCTGGAACTTCGCTGCTACAGCAATTTCAGCATTTTTTGTCGCTAATTCAACTAACTCTTTTTTTTGCCCACGTTTTGGTGTCAGTACCTTAACTTCCAGTAATTCCGTTAAAATTTCTGCATCAATGGTTTGTGGGATAAAAATCTCCTTAGGCTTAATGTGCTCTAGTTTATCGTAAAATCGTCCAACGAACGTTAAAAATTCCTCTTCTGCATCTTGATAAATCGGGAAAATCGAGACATCTCGCTCAATGAGCTTTCCTTGACGAACAAAGAAAACTTGAACACACATCCAGCCCTTCTCGATGGCATAGCCAAATACATCGCGGTTAGTTGTATCACTTGAGACGATTTTTTGCTTTTGCATGACTGTATCGATATGTGCAATTTGATCACGAAATTCCTTTGCACGCTCAAACTCTAAATTTTCTGCGGCCGCTAGCATTTTTACCTCTAGCTCCTTTTTGACTTCCTCAACCCCACCATTTAAAAACTTTGTCATATCCTCAATCATATCGTGGTAAATTTCAGCATCTATATCCTTGACACATGGAGCTAGACATTGTCCCATATGATAATACAAACAAACCTTAGTAGGGAGTTGTACACATTTTCGAAGAGGATATAAACGATCTAGCAGCTTTTTCGTCTCACTTGCTGCGTAAGCATTCGGATATGGACCAAAATATTTTGCCTTATCCTTTTTCACTTTTCGTGTTGTAATAAGGCGCGGGTGTTTTTCATTTGTAATTTTTAAATACGGATAGGTTTTATCATCCGTCAGCATAACATTGTACTTCGGATCATGTAGTTTTATTAGATTAAGCTCTAAAATTAAAGCTTCAATATTGGAAGATGTCACAATGTACTCAAAATCTTCAATTTCACCTACAAGCCTCTGTGTTTTCCCTTCATGCGAACCAGTAAAATACGAGCGTACTCGATTTTTCAGCACTTTTGCTTTCCCGACATAAATAATAGTTCCCTGTCGATCTTTCATCAAATAGCAGCCAGGCTGATCTGGTAAAATTTCAAGCTTTCGTTTTATTAAATCATTCATCGCCTACCTGCCCCCATTTTCTTAAAATAGCGTTCGCTTTTTCTCTATATTATATAACGAAAAAAAAGCCAAGCACATCTTATTGATGGCTTGACTCTTTTTTTCTTACAGGATCAATTATGCCTCGGCATAATTGCGTCCGGAATCGGCTTTGTGCTTGCACAAAGAACTCCTTTCCGATTCCGTGACATCCGCCGGAGGCTTTAACTTCTTTCAGCGGGTGTTTGGACACCCCTGAAAAGAGCTTAAATTCGCATTCATCTCCCATCTGTAGAGGTGGGAGACTTGTGCTGAAATAAGTTAAGCATGTTTTGCGATAAACGCTTCTAACGCTTCTTTTGGTTGGAAACCAACTGTTTTATCTACTAATTCACCGTCTTTGAATAATAGTAATGATGGGATAGACATAATTTGGTAATCTGCTGCAGTACCTTGGTTGTTATCTACATCTACTTTTACAATTTTAGCCGCACTACCTGCAGCATCCATTTCTTCAAGAACTGGTCCAATCATTTTACAAGGTCCGCACCAAGCAGCCCAAAAGTCTACTAGTACTAACCCTTCTTTAATATCGTCTTGGAAAGTTGCATCTGTTGCATGTACAATTGCCATTTGAAATCCTCCTTAAACTTACTATGTTTGTAGTATAGCATGGATAAATTCTCTTGAGCGAACAATCTGCCTAGTATGCATAATTTATGAAAATTTAGGTCGAATAAGGCATTAAGTTCATTTTTAGTGTAGCCTAATTTTCTTGAAAACGACCTTTAAAGACATAGGTTAACGTAATAAAGAGATAAATAGCTAAAGTAATACCTGTTACAATAATAGATGTTGTGAAAATAATACCAATTAGGATTGCACTTAACGCAATAATAGCTATCCAAGTTGTGTAAGGGAACCATTTTACTGCATAGGCACTTGTTTTTTCCGACTGTTTTTTACGCGATTTCAGATGTGCAATCGCAATAATTAGCCAAATAAATAACACGGTATATCCAAGTGAACCCATTAGGAAATCAAAAGTTCTGCTTCCCGCAAATAAAGAAAATATTACAGCTATATATAAAGCGAAGGTACACATTAAAATGGCATATACCGGAACTTTTCTTTTTGATAAATATGCAAAGATTTTAGGAACACGCCCGTCTACAGCTTGTGTATACAGAACTCGCGATGAACCATAAAGCCCCGAGTTCATTGACGAAATAATTGCGAGTATAACAACAGCGTTCATAATATGGTCAGCACCAGGAATCCCAATCATTTTAAAGACCATTACAAACGGGCTTTCCGGCACCCCGTTTACTTCATTCCAAGGAATCAAGCTAACGATAATAAAGAAAGGAACTAAATAAAAAGTTACAATACGTACTAATGTACTGCGAACAGCTTTTGGCACTACTTTTTCAGGATTTTTCGTTTCAGCTAATGTAATACCAATTATTTCAGTACCACCATAAGAGTAAATAACAACAAGCATTGCAGAAATCAATCCCATTGATCCGTTCGGGAAGAAACCACCATGTTCCGTTAAATTAGAAAAACCAACAGCTGTATGATTACCAAAAGTAACAAGCAATAAAATTAATCCTGCTATAATGAATACTACAATAACGGTAATTTTAATTAACGCCAGCCAATATTCAGTTTCAGCAAAGACTTTCACTGATAACAAGTTTACGGCTGTAACTAACACCGAAACAGATAATGCAAGTATCCAAATCGGGTAATCTGGCAACCAATATTGAATAAAAATGGCCGCGACTATAGATTCTGCAGCAATATTTAACACCCACATTTTCCAATAGATCCAATCTAGGAAATAAGCTGGATACTTTCCTAAAACGGCTTGCACTAAATCTCTAAATGTTCTGGCTTCACTATTACGGACTGCCATTTCTGCTAAACCTTGCATAACAAATAGCAAGATAATCCCACCAATTAAGTACGCAATGAGTACTGATGGCCCTGCCATATCAATAGCTGCACTACTCCCTTTAAATAACCCTGCACCAATGGCACCACCTAAAGCCATCATCGTAATATGACGTGAGGTCATCGTTCTTTTTAATTTCTGATTGTCGTTTTCCATTTCCTTACCTCCTAAAATCAACAAATACACTAAAGCGCTGGAGACCCCGAAGCAAAAGTAAGCGCCCCTCCACTTTTTCCCGAGGGATCGAAGCGACCTCGAGGATGTAGCGCTTTAAGCTAGACAAAAAAAGGCATATCGTCTGTTCCTTCATTAACAAATGAAAGAAGAGACGATATGCCATAAGCAAACCGCGGTACCACTCTAATTGGTTCTTAAAGAACCCTACTTAAAAACCTAATAACGAAGGTTAACCGTCCAACAAATAGAATATTCCGCAAATTCCATTTATCTTACCGCTCATAGGCAAGTTCAAAGTCTTATTGGACTGCGTTGCACCAACCCGCAGCTCTCTTCACCAAATAATGAGCTTTTACTACTCCTAATCTTTGCGTTTCTTTATAAAAATCAATTATACCTCGGCATAATTGTGTCTGGAACAGCTTTGTGCTAGCGCAAAGCTGGTGACACCCGCCAGAGGCTTTGGGCCAACGTGATGTTGGTCACTCAGTCATTGCCACAGGACGTGGCGTTCTTATACTGAGTTCCTCTATTTCTGTGTGTGTTTGATCCACTGAAATAAGTTAAATTAATATTCATCACTATACGTTCTAAAATTAATTATGTCAACATTTTATTTTGCAATAACTTTAAAAAGTCAAAAAATTCAACAAAAAAAGCAGGGAAGATACATCCTCCCTGCTCATTTATTATGCGTTCACTTTTAACGCTTTAAATTCTTCGATTAGAAGAGGCACTACTTCAAATAAATCACCTACGATACCGTAGTCCGCAACTTTGAAAATATTTGCCTCTGGATCTTTATTAATCGCTACGATTACTTTTGAGTTTGACATACCCGCTAAGTGCTGAATTGCTCCAGAAATACCCGCTGCGATGTAAAGGTCTGGTGTTACTACCTTACCTGTTTGACCAATTTGAAGTGAGTAGTCACAATATTCAGCATCACATGCACCACGTGAAGCACCAACCGCACCACCAAGTAAATCCGCTAGCTCTTTTAATGGTTCAAAGCCATCCTCCGACTTTACGCCACGACCACCTGCTACAACTACTTTCGCCTCTGAAAGATCAACACCCTCTGAAGACTTACGTACAACCTCTTTAATGATTGTACGAAGGTTTGTAATATCTACAGTAAGTGAAGTGATGTCACCTGATTTTCCTGCTACCTTTTCTAATGGCGCAATATTATTCGGACGAACTGAAGCTAAAACTAAGCCATCTTTTACTTTCACTTTTTCAAAAGCTTTACCAGAGTAAATCGGACGGATGAATACAACATCATCACCAGTACCTTCCATAGACGTTACATCAGATACAAGACCTGCTTGTAATTTACTTGCAATTTTTGGTGATAAATCTTTACCGTTTGCAGTATGACCAAAAACGATACCTGTTGGCTTTTCTTCCTCAATTACAGCTAATAAAGCTTGACCATAGCCATCAGATGTATATTGTTTTAAATGTGGATGCTCCACTGTTACAACACGGTCAGCACCATATTCAAATAATGGACCTGTTAAGTCTGCTACGGCATCACCTAAAAGAACACCAACAACTTCACCGCCATCTGCGATTTGCTTTGCAGCCGCAATTGCTTCGAAAGAAACATTACGTAAGCTTCCTTCACGAACTTCACCTAATACTAATACTTTTTTTGACATAGTATATTCCCTCCGTTACCCTTTAAGATTCGATTTGTGTCATCAGATGACCTAAACTACTTTTGCTTCTGTATGAAGTAGGTTTACTAGCTCTTTCACTTGAGCAGACAGTTCGCCCTCAAGAACGCGACCAGCTGCCTTTTGAGCTGGTAAGAAAATATCAACTGTTTCTACCTTAACTTCTACATCATCTTCATCGATATCTAAATCATCTAACTCAAGTTCTGCAAGCGGTTTCTTCTTCGCTTTCATGATCCCTGGTAAAGATGGGTAACGCGGCTCGTTTAAACCTTGCTGAGCTGTTACTAAAAGTGGTAAAGAAGTCTCGATAACTTCTGAGTCACCTTCAATATCACGTACAATTTTCGCAGATGTTCCATCAATTTCAAGCTTTGTAATTGTTGTTACATAGTTAATGCCTAGTAAATCTGCAACACGTGGTCCTACTTGACCAGAGCCTCCGTCAATTGCAACGTTTCCTGATAAAATTAAATCAGCGTCTTTATCTTTTAAATACTCAGCTAAAATATATGCTGCTGCATTTTGATCCAGTTCATCTAGATCGTCTTCTGTATTAATTAGTACCGCTTCATCAGCTCCCATTGCAAGAGCTGTGCGTAATTGCTTCTCTGTATCTTCGCCACCAATTGAAACAACTGTTACTTTACCGCCAACAGCGTCTCGTACTTGGATGGCCTCTTCAATGGCATATTCATCGTAAGGATTGATGATGAATTCTGCGCCATCCTCTTGGATTTTACCACCCGACACAACGATTTTTTCTTCTGTATCAAACGTACGTTTAATTAATGCAAAAATATTCATATATCCATACCCCCTGAAACGATTATTATTTCTAAGTAAACTTATAAATATTATATATTTTCAGTGTCGATAACGTCGATAACACTCTTTCAAGTCGCTATCGACACTGATGGAATATTATTTACCAGTAAACACAGGCTCGCGTTTTGCAATAAATGCTTGAATTCCCTCTTTTGCATCTTCCGAAACGAATACTGTACCAAAGGATTTTGCTTCCGCCTCAATCCCTTCATAGAATGAAGCATGCTTTGCAAATTGCAATGTTTGAATAGCTGCTTTTAAAGCAACTGGGCTCTTCTTCGCAATTTTCTTCGCTACCTTTAGCGTTTCTTCCAGTAATGCTTCATCTGTAAATGCACGATTTGCTAAACCCCATTGTACAGCTTCTGTACCCGAAATCGGCTCACTTGTGAACATCATTTCTGCAGCTTTTGCAACTCCTACATATCGTGGTAGACGTTGTGTACCCCCAAAGCCTGGAATAAGACCTAATTGTAATTCAGGTAGTCCTAGTTTCGCAGTTTCTGTCACAAAGCGCAGATGACAGCTCATCGCTAGCTCAAGGCCCCCACCAAGTGCAGCACCATGAATTGCAGCAATAATAGGTTTAGAGAACGCTTCAACTCGCTCAAATACTTGCTGACCATGGCTCGCTAGCTTTGAAAATTCATCACCAGATGTAACCTCTGTAAATTCTTTAATGTCTGCACCAGCTGAGAAGAAACGACCTTCGCCGTGAAGTACAAGGACACGTACAGTGTCATCATTTTCTACTTCATCTAGCACAGCATTTACTTCGGCAATGATTCCGCGAGATAATGCGTTTGCTGGTGGGCGTGCAATTGTAATAATCGCTACTCCATCCTCTGCTTTCCAACTTAGAAATTCCATTTCTCCACATCCTTTTAAGCTTTAATACCGTTCAGGATTAGCGCCTGAACTTTTGGAACCTGTTCTATCAAATCATATCGATATTCATTCATGACCCACGACGTAATGGTTTCGTCAATGGTTCCAAACACCATTTGACGTGCCAATCGTACATCCATCGTTTGATTGAACTCACCTGATAGCATACCTTCAATTAAAATTTGATCCAGTAATTGTAAATACTCTCTTAACACCGAATTGATCTTTAGTCGTAAATCTTTATTCGATTGTCGTAATTCCAATTGCGTGACGGTTGCTAGGTATCGATCTGTCGCTAGAACATTAAAATGATTTGCGATCATTCGTGAAAGTTTGTCCTTAGACGTACTTCCATTTTCTATTATATCTTGTAATGACTCTACAAAAACAGCCATTTTTTCATTAAAGACAGAAATTAATATATCTTCTTTATTTTTAAAATATAAATAGATTGTTCCATCGGCCACCCCTGCCTGTTTAGCAATCTTCGATACCTGTGCTTGGTGATACCCATTTTCTGCAATAACGATGACAGCTGCATCAATAATTTGCTTATATTTTGGCTTATCACGTTTCACTTTTATATCACCACCTAAAAAAACTTGCACACGTCCCATTCATGCTTATTAAAGATTCTATCTTTTTCTTCATGATATCATCCTGATGCATTGTGAAGGATGTGACGCGGTAACCTAAAAAAATATGAAAATATGAATGGTCATTCATTCATATTTTCATATTATAATTTACAACTTTGCTTGTCAATACTTTACCACGTATTTATTTTGCTTCTTTATTCACCAATTTTGTTTTTTCTTCGTCTACTAATGAGCGACGCAAGATTTTCCCAACGGCCGTTTTCGGTAGCTCATCTCTAAACTCATAATAGCGCGGAACTTTGAAAGCAGCTAAGTTTTGACGGCAATATTTATTTAATTCGTCTTCTGTAATCGAATATCCTTCTTTTAAAACAATATAAGCTTTTACTGTTTCTCCTCGATACGGGTCTGGTATGCCCGCAACTACACATTCTTGAATTTCCTCTCGTTCATATAATACTTCCTCTATCTCACGAGGGTAAATATTAAAACCACCTGCGATAATGATATCTTTTTTACGGTCAACTACATAAAAATAGCCTTCTTCGTCCATATAGCCCAGATCGCCTGTTAAAAACCAGCCATCTACGAACGACGCTGCTGTATCTTCAGGGCGATTCCAATAGCCTTTCATAACCTGTGGTCCCTTTACAACTATTTCTCCTACCTCACCGACCGGAAGCGCCTCTGTATCCCCTATACGTAAAATTATTGAATCCGTATTTGGCCAAGGTAAACCAATTGAGCCCATGACACGCTTACCCCAAATAGGTGTAGCATGTGTGACAGGAGAAGTTTCTGTTAATCCATATCCTTCTACAAGTTTTCCCCCTGTTACCGCTTCAAATTTCTCCTGCACCTCTACTGGCAATGAAGCGGAACCACTTAAGCATGCTTTTATAGACGATAAGTCATACTTTGCAATATCCGGGTGATTTAATAGACCAATATATAATGTCGGTGCACCTGGGAAAAGGGTCGGTTTTTGCTTATCTATCGTTTTCAACGCTGTCTCTGCATCAAACTTTGGTAATAATACCATTCTATTTTGCGTGAAAACGGATAATAACATAACAGTAGTCATACCATAGACATGGAAGAATGGTAGGATGCCCATAATGGTTTCCTCACCATGTACACATTTATACATCCACGCATCACACATTGTTGTATTAGCAATTAAGTTTTTATGGGTTAGCATCACTCCCTTAGGGAAACCAGTCGTTCCACCTGTATATTGAAGCAGTGCGATGTCCTCTTCAAAATCAAATGGAATATCAATTTTTTTGATGGGCGAAGAGCGCATAATTTCTGTGAATAAATGATTTTGCCCACTATGCTCAACCTTTACACTAAAACCATACTGCTTTTTTTGAATATAAGGATATACCAAATTTTTAGGAAATGGTAAATAATCTTTAATAGCTGTGACAATTACATTTTCAAGTGCGGTTTCTTTTATGATTTTCATAACACGAGGATATAAAATATCCATCAATAAAATTACTTTCGCTCCTGAATCAGCCATTTGATATTGAAGTTCACGCTCAGTATAAAGTGGATTTGTTTGTACTACAATTGCTCCCGCATACATTGCCCCGTAGTAAGCGATTACACTTTGTGGTGAGTTTGGTAGCATAATCGCTACTCGATCTCCCTTTTCCACCCCAAGGGCTTGTAAATAGTTTGCGAACCTTAGCGCTGACTCATATAACTCGGTATACGTCAAATCCTTACCCATAAAATGAATCGCAACTTTGGATGGATTCTTTTTATAGGCGCGCGTCAAAAACTCTTGCACAGGAATTTCCTCAAACGTTAAAGACGATGGTATTTCTTCAGGATAATTTGCTAGCCATGGTTTTGTTGTCATACGTCCTCTCCCCTTTGTCCCAAACTTTGTAAACTCTTATTTTAATTATAATGAAAAAGAAATACTCTTTCAAACATAAAATAGAAAATAAATGCATTTACGATTAATTATTATGCATTTAACAACATTTATATAACTGTATTTCTTAGACTTTGGATCGTTTTACTTTATGAATACTCATTCATCCTTTCTTTTTTTATACCCAAGGCTGAGTTCATATTCCTATATTCCAAAAATAATTTTTAATGATAACTTTTTAGATAGATGAAGGAATGTTAATAGATGTTAGTAGTATTTTATGATGGTTTGATATGAGGATGATAAAACTTATGATTTTTTCGAGGGGATTATAGTTTTTTATTGATTGATGAGATGGCACACTCATCTGAGCAGTTTTCGAATCTACTCTCGGGACATTTAGAAATAAGTATTAACTTATCACTTTGACTCTTCTTTCCACGGCTTGCTGTTCTTTCCGTCGTTCTGGCTCTTCTTTCCGTCACCCCGGCTATTCTTTCCGTCGCCCTGGCTCTCTTTCCGTCGCTATACATCCGGGCAGAAGTTCTTCTCTTCTCCCTATCAAAATAAAAAAACGCATCCTCATAAATGGATGCGCTTTTTTCTTAAACGGTCATCATATAATAGACACCGACTGCCAAAAATGCGATGCAGACAACGATTAGTACTTTTGCTAATTTTTCCATGTCATTACACTCCTATGCAATACTTGCCCCAATTACAAACGATAGACCGACTGAAATAGTGAAGGATATGAAGCCGACTGAGCGATTATCATTTGCAATTTCTTGATCGACATTAAAACGTGGTGTCATAAATTCAAATAAGAAATACGCCACAATTAGTAATGTAAAACCAAAAAGGCCCCAGCCAATCATTTCACTTAAGGTACTATGGCGCGCAATTGAAAAGCGAAAAATATTACAGATCCCCAGTATTTTCCCACCTGTTGCCAGTGCCACAGCGATATTACCTTTTTTAATTTCTTCCCAATTTTTATATTTCGTAACGACTTCGAACAATGCCATCGAGACGACTAAACATAATACAGCAACACTAAAATATCCTGCCGTTTCGATAATTGGATATCGCCAAAAGCTAGAATTCAGCATTTTCTCCGTCCCCTTTACAGCTTATTTCAATTCCACAACCGTGACGCCTAAGCCCCCCTCGCCCGCTTCACCAAAACGGAAGGATTTTACGCGCTTATGCTTTTTCAAATAGTTTTGAATTCCTTGTCGTAGTGCACCAGTGCCGACACCATGAATAATTGATACACGCCCATAGTTAGCAAGCAATGCATCATCAATATATTTTTCTGTTCGAATAATAGCATCTTCATATCGTTCGCCACGTAAATCTAATTCTAATTTTACATGGTTGCTGCGATTTTTCACACCAGCAATACGTTGCACAGGTTCTTTTTCTGGTTTAATGTACTCTAGATCACTATCCGCAATTTTCATTTTCAAAATACCCATTTGGACAACCCATTCGGAATTCGATACTTTTTCAAGCAATGTACCTCGTTGTCCATAGCTTAACACCTTTACCTCGTCTCCGACAACTAAGTTTTGTGCACGCGCCTTTACTTGTGCCGCTTTTTTCAGCACTTTATTGTTTTCAAGCGGTGTAGCTTCTTCCAGTCGTTTACGAGCTTCGATGAGCTCATGCTCCTTGACAACTTGGTCTGCATTTTTGCGCATTTCTCGAAGCTCCGCAATAATTGCTTCTGCTTCTCTTTTTGCTTCATCAACAATTTTACGCGCTTTTTCTTTCGCTTTTTTATCGAGTGCCTCTTTGCGGTCCTCATAAGCCTGTAGTTTCCCTTGTAGCTCTTCACGTAGGGTTTCAGACTCTATCATTAATTCATGAGAGCGTTCTGCATCATCTTCTGATTGGCGACGCGTTTCTTCAAGTGAAGCAATCATTGACTCCACCTCATGGCGATCTGTACCTGTAAAGTTTTTCGCACGGTCAATAATCGACTCTGGTAAGCCCAGGCGACTTGAAATTTCAAATGCATTGGAGCGACCTGGTACACCGATTAGTAGACGATATGTTGGACTCAATGTCTCAATATCAAACTCCACACTTGCATTAGCAACTCCTGGACGGTTATAGCCGTATGCTTTCAGCTCAGGATAGTGCGTCGTTGCCATCACGCGAGCACCACGACCATGTACTTCATCTAAAATGGAGATAGCTAGAGCTGCCCCCTCCTGAGGATCTGTACCGGCACCTAATTCATCAAACAGTACGAGTGATTCGTCATCAAACTTTTGTAAGATATCTACTATGTTGACCATATGAGAAGAGAATGTTGACAGTGATTGCTCAATTGACTGTTCATCTCCAATATCCGCGAAAAGTTGCTTGAAAACGGCAAGTTCAGAACCATCAAGTGCCGGCACTGGTAACCCAGCCTGCGCCATTAATGTACACAATCCAACTGTTTTTAAAGTGACAGTTTTACCACCAGTGTTTGGTCCTGTAATCACTATTGCCGAAATATCTTTCCCAAATTCAATATCGTTAGCAACGGCCGTTTCAATCGGTAAAAGTGGATGACGTGCACGCACAAGTCGAATATAGCCATCTTTATTCATTTTAGGCATTGTACATTTGTTCGCTTGACCGTACTTACCTTTAGCTAAAATGACGTCAATCTCGCCTAGTACCTTTACTAAGTTAAATAGATCTGGCGCCACTTCCTCTACCATCGCACTTAATGCCAGTAAAATGCGCTCAACTTCAGCTTGCTCTTTCATTTTTAATCGATGAATTTCATTATTTGCTTGAACAACCGAATCTGGCTCGATAAATAATGTTTGACCAGAAGATGATTGATCATGCACAATTCCACCATAATGATGACGGTATTCTTGCTTAACAGGGATAACGAAGCGATCATTTCGAATCGTTACAAGTGTATCTGAGAGCATTTTTGAAGCATTGCTCCCACGTGTAAGGCTTTCCAGCTTAGATCGTACTTTAGCTTCCTCAGCGCGCAAAGATTGGCGAATGGATCGCAACGTTTGGCTTGCAGAGTCTAGCACCGAGCCGTTTTCATCAATACAGTTATTGATTTCATGCTGCAAGCCCGTCAAAACAGGCATTGCTTCTTTTTTGGCGATGAAATGAGGAATATCAATCACTTCTTCTGATTCTATATCTTCAATAAAATTACGAAGAATTCTACTAGCTCGAATCGTACTTGATACTTCCATTAATTCCACCGCTGAAAGCATGCCCCCGATTTGTGCACGTCTTGCAGCTGGTCGTACATCAAAAATCCCACCCATTGGTACATTGCCTTTAACACGTAAAATGGATAGTCCTTCATCCATTTCTTCTAATAATTGTACAACCTTTTCATAGTCTGTCTGTGGTACAAGTTCATCAACGGCAGATTTACCGATTGAAGAAGTACAGTATGTAGCCACTTGCTGACGTACTTTATCATATTCTAGTGTTTTCAATGCGCGTTCTGCAATCACTGAGAACACCTCCTCAACCTATTTATTTCGTTGAATAAACGCTTCAAATTGTTCTCGCGTCCATGTATTCACTATCATATCCTTTTTCAACCACGCTCTGTTTGCGTAGCGCACCCCGATATCCATAAAGCGTAAATGAGCGATATCATGGGCATCCGTATTGATTGCTACGGGCACGCCAGCTGTTAAAGCCATTTCTAAATGTTCAACACATAAATCAAGACGATATGGATTCGCATTTAACTCTAAAATTTTACCATACTCCTTCGCCCAAGCAATTAATTGTCCCATATCAGGATTATAGCCAGGACGATCCTCAATAATGCGGCCAGTTGGATGTGCAATCATATGAACATACGGATTTTGCATCGCCGTAAGTATGCGTGCCATAATTTTGTCCTGCGATTGTGTAA
>Ga0209025_1002971_pt1 | contig 16833 bp, 17 predicted proteins | sample AraplaMF_Col_mLB_FD_184256 | JGI IMG/M metagenome (GOLD analysis project Ga0209025, IMG submission 184256) | Arabidopsis root microbial communities from the University of North Carolina, USA - plate scrape MF_Col_mLB (SPAdes) (version 2) | ecosystem: Host-associated > Plants > Roots > Endosphere... | reverse complement strand
GGAGAAAAAGCAGCTACAGCATTTGATTGGGGATATTCCGGTAAGTATAATTTTTCTACATCAATTCAAGTGCAAAAAACTGTATCTGTAGCAGCCAACGGAACTATTGGAGTAGCTATTCAAAACAATAAAAATTTTAATTTTAAAGTTGTAGTAAAAAGTTTATCATCAGGAAACACCGTAACCCATACTGTAACAGGAGGACCAATGAGTGGTGGCAATTATGTTTATAACTACTTTGGTCCTATGAAAGCAGGAAACTATGTTGTAACTCTAGTAAATACAGATGGTTCATGGCACCAAGGTACTGTTTGGCTTGGATGGTAATTACTTAAATTTATTTATTTCCGAACAGACTTTTCAAAAAAGAAAAGTCTGTTCTTTTTAATTCTGCACGTCTCCTTGTTTTGGAGATGCTGATTTAGGGTTCCCGCCACATCGCTATCAAGTTAAGAAACACATTCTTCCCCAAAACGATAATAGAGAATATTCTTAATGGATCGAAAAATCTTTTCATAATGGTCAGCTGCAAACTTAAGTTTTTCGTCATCCGTTCTCATATTAGATATAATCTCTCTAACTGCAAATACATGTTTTTCGTTTTATTTCAGATTTAATACGAAATTTTTCTTTTCTAATTGAATATTAACAGAACAAGGTATGCAAAAGGAATAATGATTATAGAAGGTGAATTTCTAACTATATAATTAAGTTATTCCCCTTAATTACAGCCTACAAATTGAATAACTTAATTCAAATATATGAAATGGGGTAGATTCATGTATTCTATTTTCAAAGATACTGTTGCTGATATGACATGGCTAGAAATTGAAGAGGCATTACAAAAAGGTGCAGTGGTGCTGTCACCGACTGGTGTAATTGAACAACAAGGGCCCCACTTACCTACGGGGGTAGATATTTACGAGAGCCATTATATTTGTCGTTATATAAAGAAAAGATTAGAAAAAGAGAACATTCCAGCTATAATAGCACCTCCTTATTATTTTGGTGTAAATCATGTTACGGGTGCATTTCCCGGTTCTTTTACATCAAGAAAGGAAACCGTACATGCAGTCTTATTCGATATGTGGGAATCCCTATTCAGATGGGGAGCAAAGCATATATTTGTCGTTGATATACACGGAGATCAACAGCATGGTGATGCGCTGATAGGAGCAATTAGAAAGACAAGGCAAACACTAAATATTGATGTTCGTTCGGTTATTGCTAATTTGTTAGCGAATCAGCTAGGGATCACAAAAGATCAAGAAGAATTTTTGATTTTTGATATCGATTTTTCCTTTGGTTCGTTCGAGCCCCCTCCTCACTATCCAGATTTTCACGCAGGAGCGCAGGGGACAGCACGATTCCTAAAATATTTTCCCGATTTGGTGAGAAAAGAAAAAATCAAGGAACTATCCCCTAGGCTATTAAGTAAGGAAGATCAGGAAGAGTGGCAAAAAGGAGGCGAAAGAACTAAATCGATTGCTCCCAAAGGTTATGTTGGAAATCCTCAAGGTTATACTCCCTTTTTAGCAGAGGATAAATTAGATTTTATCAGCGGGTTTGTTGAGTTTGCATCAAGGGAGTTACTTCATTATCTAAGAATACAGGCAAAAAAAGAAGTTTAATTTTTTTATCATTGTAATGTAAGTTCAACAAAAAAGAACAAAGAAAATGATCGAACTTTTTTATAAAACTTAAATATGATTTGAACAATAAGAACCCATTTAAAAATTTGTTCAAAATGGGTTCTTATTGTTTGTTTCCAAATACAATTAATCTTTTGAGCCAAGCTTTATTTCAAATCAGCAAATATGTTAATTTATCTTTATAGTTCCTTCTTTACTTAAAACCTCTAATTTATTCGCTGCATCACCAATGGTTCCTTCTTTTGATTTTTCAGTATCCCTTTTTTTCTTAAAACTCCCTAGATTAACTGTTGTATCAGATGAAAGACTATTAACAGTAAGCATTAATGAAGTTGGAGATTCTTTATAAGATACAGCGATATCTCCTGATTTTGTTTCTACAAACAATGATTTTTCTTCTTTTGCATTTTTAATTGATATTTCACCATCTGTTGAGGTAACTTTTATTCTAGGACTAGTCACATTTGAAATATAATTATCACCAGTAGTAGAAGCTACTGTTAATTCCTGTAACGAACTATCCTTCAAACTTAATTCCCCATCTTTTGATGTGAATTTACCGTTATCTGCTGACAGTCCTTCAATTTTTTCAGCACCAGAGTCATTTGAAATTACAATATTTTTAGTGGCTACATCATTCATTTTTATATCACCGAAACTATTATTTAATGTAATTGTATCTATTTCATTCTTTGGGATAGAAATATAGATAGTACCTTTCTTCCCAAAACTGAATCCTTCAAGTATTCCCTTTTGGTCTTTCTGATTAATTTTTATTTTCTTTCCATCATTATTAATTGTTACAGGATCTCTTTTCTTGTCCTTTTGTTTTCCTTTAACTTCGATTGTTATTTTTTTTGATTTCGTATTTTTGAACTCAATATCCCAAGATTCGTTGTTTATCTCTATTTCTTCAATACTATCTGCATCTAAGGAGTTTTCTTTTTCAAAACTCTTTCCTCTTACTTCTTTAAAACTAAAAATTAATCCTCCAGTTACAATTAATGCAGTGCAAGTTAGTATCATTTTTTTCAATTTTTATTCGCCATCCCTTACTGAATTTGAGTATTATTCCATCTCTTTTTTATTTAAGCAACATCAATTTCGTCAATTTTATAATAAGATAGGTAGCCTATTAATAGACCGAGTAGACAGAATGCAATTGGTACTCCAATAAATTCGAATAAACTAGTCGAACTACCGTTATTTGTAACAGTTGAGTTTATTAAAAAGCTCATTAATACAGCTGAGGTAATTGTTGTAGCTGTTGATTTTTTTCTCATACCAAAATATAAAGGAATCAAACTTACTCCCGCCATCATAAATGCATGAATAATAGTAGTTGGAATTGTAGCAATTATTTCATTCATACTAACAGGTGTTTCGAAGAATCCTATAATTAGGTTTAAGAAAAAAGTTAACATACTGATAATAAAAGTAGTGAAAATTATGCTAAAAAAGCAAAATGCAAATACAATTGATAATTTAGCTGGAAGTAATTTTTTCCGTTGTAGTGGATAGGTAAACACGAATTGAATCGTTTTGCTTTTATATTCATCAATTACTAAACGCGACAAAATTACACTTGAAAAAATTATAAATGTTATTCGAATAAGAGTATTCGTTAAAGTCATAAATCCGGCATAATCTGGAAACATTTGTTCACTCTCACCTTTAGAACCCACTGCCATAAGACCGACAGCAACGAAAATTCCTACAATACAAATCGCTAGTCCTTTAAAATAGCTGGATAAGAGATGTTTTTTCCATTCTAGTTTCATAAGTTTAAACATGTTGACCGCCTCCATTAATAAGGTTTAAAAAGTACTCTTCTAAATTGTGTTGTTTTCTTTCAATTCTCTTTACTATGACTTCATCCAATATCAATTCTTTATTGATTTGATATTGAGAAATGGCTTGTTCAAAAATCAGAATCGTATTTTGGTTCACTATTTCATACTTTTTAATTCCCAATTTACCTTCCAACACCTGTGTCGTTTTCTTCAAATTGTCTACTTCAATTTCAAGATATTCGATATTTTCTTTTCTGATCTCTTCCATTTTTACTTCTTTTAATAATTCACCCTGATTAATAATGCCTATAGTATCTGCAATAGATTCAATTTCTGAGACAATATGACTTGAAATTAAAATGGTAATTCTATATTCCTTTTTTAAATGTAATAAGAGCTCTCGAATGTCTTTAATACCAATTGGATCAAGTCCATTGATAGGTTCATCAAGAATTAAAATTTCTGGTTTCGTAACAATTGCCCGCGCAATCCCTAATCGTTGCTTCATCCCTAAAGAAAATTCATGAATTTTTTTATTTGCCACCTCTTTAAGTCCAACAATTTCTAAAACTTCCCCCACCGCTCTTTTATCATGATATCCGATGTATTCACAGTGAAAGTCTAAATTTTCCTTTGCTGTTAACCGATCATAAAACACTGGGTATTCAATGATGCTGCCTATTTTTTCTAAATATTGATAAGATGTTGGTAAAACAGGCTGATTTAATACAATGATTTCACCTGAAGATGGTTTTACTAAATTTAAGATCATCTTCATAATAGTTGTTTTTCCAGCCCCATTTGGTCCTAGAAAACCATAAATTTCTCCTCTGTTAATTTTCATATTGACATTAGAAACCGTTTCAGTTCCCTTAAACGACTTACTTAATTTGTTAATTTTAATAATAGTTTCCACTCATTGTCCCTCCTACTTTATATCGATATGTTAAAATAAGCATAACGAATGAAAGTAAAATCAAAGTAAACTCTATGGAAAATGCTTGTAATATTTTTTTATTAGGATACACATCTACAGAAAATAAATTGATATGATGAATTTGAAATGAGGGGAATTTGAAATGGAATCTGCAAAAATATTAGTAATAGATGATGAAGTTGGTATATTGAAATTATTAGAAATAATACTAAGGAAAGAGAATTTCATTCATATAGAAACTACCTCAACAGGCAAAGATGCGCTGCAACGTATCAAAGAAAATGTATATGATATTATTTTGCTTGATATCATGCTCCCAGATATAAGTGGATTTGAACTATGTACGGAAATTCGAAAAAATACAAGTACACCCATCATTTTTATTAGTGCGCGCTCAACTGACTTCGATAAATTGACCGGTTTAGGAATAGGCGGAGATGATTATATTACAAAACCTTTTAATCCTTTAGAAGTAATAGCTCGAATTAAAGTCATCCTTCGTCGTCAAAAAATGTATGAGAGTTCACAACAACAAAGTACTTTATACAATTATGACTACTTCACTTTTAATCCTGAATCTGCGACATTAACAGTTAAAAATCATTCGGTAGAATGCACAGCAAAAGAACTGGAATTACTACATTTCTTTTGCAAAAATCCGAATCGTATTTTCACGACTGCTCAGCTTTACGAATTTGTATGGGGAAACGATGTTTTTGGAGAAGAAAAAACCGTCACGATCCATATATCCAAACTGCGAAAAAAACTTGGGGATGATACACGCAAACCAAAAATCATTGTAAATTTACGAGGAATTGGCTATAAATTTATTCCTCCAAATGAGGCACTTATATGCGAATAAAAACTCGATTTACATTCCATTTAGCAATAGGACTTATTCTTTGGATGCTTGTAACCGGTTTTTGCATTGTCATTATTGTTGAAGGTATTCTTCCGCTGTTCGGTATCATTGTTAATGAAAACACTGAAGGTTTGTTTGTAGCCGGGATTTTTGTTATTAGTACAATTATTTGTATTGTCTTATTTGGATGGTATTTTGGTGGTCCAATTGGATTCATAATGACTTGGATCCATCAACTCTCACAAGAAAACTATAAGCAACCTATAGATTTGCAAAGGGTTTATACACGAAAAGGAAAACTTCGTAAGCGTTATCTACTATATCAAGAGGTACTTCAACAGCTCCAAATATTAGCTGGAAAATTACAAGCTTCTGAAATAGAAAGAGAAAAAATAGAGAACGCCAAACAAGAATGGATTGCTGGTATTTCGCATGATTTAAAAACACCACTAACATATATTAAGGGATATTCGGCACTTTTATTAAATGATCAGTATGAGTGGTCAAAAGAAGAGGTTCAATCTTTTATCCAAGAAATTGATGATAAAGGAAAACATATGGAAGAATTAATTCAAGATTTAAGCCTCGTCTTACAATTAAATTGTACTGAAGGTAAGTTACCGTTAAATAAGGCGAATCAAGATTTAGTTGAATTTACAAAACGAGTTGTTGCCGATATTAGTCACGATCCACAAGCGACGAACTATAGTCTTCATTTTAAAACGAAAACACATGTCATTCACGCTGAATTTGATTATAAATTTATGCAGCGTATCTTACAAAACATTTTAATGAATTCAATTTTACACAATCCTGAACACACCGATATATACACAACACTTTCTGACGATGACAAAAATGTAGTAATCCATATTATGGACAATGGCGTTGGCATGTCCTCTCATATGCTAGAAAATCTTTTTCAACAATATTACCGTGGAACAACAACTGATTCTTCCTCTGAAGGTACTGGACTTGGAATGGCGATTGTCTATAAACTTGTACTTGCTCATAATGGCACAATTTCTGTCGAAAGCGAACTTTCGGAAGGTACATCATTCAATATTGTATTACCGAAAAAAGGACGTCCATAAGACAACATGTCTTAAGACGTCCTTATCTGTATTATAGACTTTTTCGTAGTTCGTTTATTATTTCAATTGGCTTATCATCTTTTATATAAATACGAGGTATCCTTCTACTTAACATACAAGTAACCTCATAGTTAATCGTACCTAATGTATCTGCAATCTCATCTACATTAAGCGATTCCTTGCCTTGACTTCCATAAAAAACCACTTCATCACCAACATGTACAGGCATTGCCTTTGTAACATCCAACATTAATTGATCCATACAAACACGGCCAAGAACAGGCACACGAATTCCGTTAATCAATGCATATCCTTTATTTGATAATTGACGATTGTAACCATCCGCATATCCAATTGGTACAGTCACAATCCATTCCTCACCCGTTGTTACATACTTATTCCCGTAACTTACACCACGATTTTTTTTCGCTTGCTTAATATGAGCTACTTTCGACTTTAATGATAATGCAGGCTTTAAAGACACGGCTGTATGATCTACCTCTTTTGAAGGATACATACCATAAATACCAATTCCAACACGAACCATATTTTGAAACGTATTACCAAGCTCCATTGATCCAGCACTGTTTGAACTGTGAATATAAGGAAGATGAATTCCTAGCTCTTTTGCTGTATTTACAGCTTGCTCAAATAAACCCGTTTGCATATTTGTATATGTTTTATCAGCTTCATCAGCTGTAGAGTAATGTGTAAACATACCTTCTACTTCTATATGTTTCATGTTTTTTAGTTCTTCTAAAAACAGCAAGACTTCATCTTCTTGTAGACCAATACGGCTCATTCCTGTATCGATTTTCACTTGAATGCGTGCGCTCTTTTCAAGCTGATTAGCAATATCATTGATACCCTTTAAATCCTCTATTCTATATACCGTTATCATGATATTATACTCAATAGCATCTTTAACAGCTTCAACCGACGTATAGCCTAAAACTAAAATCGGTACAGTCACTCCTGCCTCGCGCAGTTCAATTCCTTCATCTACAAATGCAACAGCAAGTTGATGAATTCCTGCTTCAATTGCTGCTTTCGCCACTTGAACTGCTCCATGGCCATACCCATTCGCTTTGACAGCTGCCATCATTGTAATATTTTCATCGTTCACACGCTTTTTAAATTCACTCACATTATGTTTTACAGCATCTAAATTCACTTCAACAATTGTATCTCTTCCATATCTCGAACTCATCGGTCTAAACTCCTAACTCAATAGTTGCTTTCCATTCTATTTCTAGTTTAAAAACCTTCGTTTCTCCTAGTCTGTAAAGAGACTTCAATAATCATATCCAATAGCTTGCTATAAGAGATTCCCACCGCTTGAGCGCTTTTTGGTAGTAAGCTATTTTTTGTCATCCCTGGCAATGTATTCACTTCCATGACATATGGGATTCCATCTTTTATAATCATATCAACTCGAGCATAAACACTGCATTTTAATGCCTTATAGCATGCCATTGCAGCCTCAGCGACACGTTTTTGAGTTGTGACTGGAAGTTCCACAATCTCTTCAATCGTAGCCGCATCATCGTATTTTGCATGATAGTCAAAAAACTCTGCCGTATGTTGAATTGAAATAATCGGTAAAAGTTTTCCGTCCAAAATGGAACAAGTAATTTCTTCGCCCTTTATATATTTTTCAATTACAATTTCAGAATCCCATTTGAATACCTCCACAAGCGAGGATAATAAAGCATCCTTATCATATACGATTTTTACTCCTACACTAGAACCACCTGAATTTGGTTTTACAACTAATGGATATCCCATTTTGTCTATTTCTTCAAGTTGAAGATCTTCCATATTTGAAATATGAAGCCAATCCGGTGTTTGAATACCCTCATAACGAATCATTTTTTTTGACATATTTTTATCCATACAAATACCGCTTGATAGCATGTTACTTCCGGTATATGGAACGCCGAGAGTTTCTAGTGTACCTTGAATCGTGCCGTCTTCTCCGTATTTTCCATGAAGTGCTAACAGCGCAATATCAAGGTTGCTTATCTTTTCAACAAGCTCTTTTTTGTCATTAAGTCTAATAGGAACAACTTCGTACTTACTATTATCCAAATGTGCAATCATTTCTTCCCCAGTCATGAGGGACACTTGTCTTTCGGAAGATACGCCTCCCATAATCACGCCAACTTTCATTTTTCCAACTCCCAATTTTCATTTTTTAAGGTATCACCAATTATTTTAATTCCATGAACAATATCCTCTTCTTTTAACCGCGAGAATCCTAATCGAAATGTATTACTTCCTCCTCCATCTGAGTAAAAAACATCTCCTGGAGAAAAAACAACTCCCTTTTGATAGCATTTTTTCAAAAGCATACGTGAATCCAGTCCTTTTTCTAATTCTATAAAAAGATGTAGTCCACCATTTCCAGTCATTCTTTTAAAAGGAATATATTGATTGCAAGTATGAACGGCTAGCTCATATTTTTTCTTATAAACTGACCTCGCCTTTTTTAAATATTTTTCGAAATAACCATCATGTAAATATTGATAAAGCACTGCCTGATCCAGTGTTGATGTATGAATCGTTCGCGCCCTTTTCACACTTTCCAAACAGTGGATTAATTCCTTATCTGCTAAAATCCATCCAACACGTAACCCTGGAAAAAGAATTTTTGAAAAACTGCTAATATAGACAACATTGTTGCCAGGTCCAGCAAAAGTCATTAAAGGAGCTAAATGAGAACCTGAATAACGTAATTCCTCATTAAACCCATCCTCCACGATAGGAATTCGATATTTTGAAAAAAGTTTCATAATCTCAGTTCTTTTTTCCGAGGATGTGACAATCCCAGTCGGATTGTGATAAGACGGGATTAAGTATGCAAAATCAAAGTCCGTTTCGGATAAGCTTTTCTCAACTTGATCAATATCAATACCATCATCCTTCATTTCTATCCCGTGTATATCAAATCCATGTAAACGAAAAAGTTTTAGTGCCGCATGATGAGTAGGGTTTTCACAAATAATACGTCTAGATTTTTTAGCTAAAGAAGACAATAAAATATCCAAGCCCTCGGTGAATCCATTCGTAATAAGAATATCTTTATTGGAAATGTCTACTCCTTTCATTTCCATATAGTGAAGAAGGTAATCAATTAGAGGTTTATAGCCTTTGGCATATCCGTAGTTCAATACGATGTCTCCTTCAATAGACATTCGAGTCAGAAAAGCCCGTTTAAAATTTTCAACATCAAACAGCTTTTCGTCCGGAGCGATGCTATTGAAGGAAATCATACCTTTTTCCCAACGAACGCCGTGCTTCATTAAATCTAATTCATCAGCTAGCAAAGTAGCTTCATTTATCTTTTCTTTCCAGTTTAGTTCGATGGATGGAGTTTTGGACGTTTCAATTTCTCCTACAAAATTTCCTTTTCCCTTTATTGCATATATTAGACCAGCTTGCTCTAAATCCGCGTAAGCAGTCAGAACAGTATTTCTGCTGACCGATAATAATTTACTAAGTTCTCGGGTAGATGGAAGCTTTTGATGCTCCAGTAAGTGTCCTTTCATAATCATCTTTTTTAAATAATCTTTTAATTGAACATACACAGGACGATCATCCATAATTTTAAAATCATTAAACACTTCCTTGCCCCCTTGTTATCATTTTTACATAACTATATCTATCTCAAAAGGTCCACAACGTATGTATTTTCTTTAACCAGTGGTATGGTGGTCTAAAGTACCATTCATACCACTTTGTAATGAAGAATGTTGCAAGTTTGAATTCACTTCAGCTTCTTATCCAATAATAATTAAGACTTTTTAATTATCAATCTTCATTATAAATAATACATTAGTAGATGGGACAATCTCTGTCAAAAGCGGACCTTAAAATGGGACAGCATTCAATATTTTCTTACCGAAAAAAGGACGTCAATCAGACAATAAGTCTGAAAACGTCCTTTCATTTTTAAGAATGAAATATAAAAACCTTACATCTCTTTTTTCAATAGCTTTCCATGTTTCCAATACAACTCAAGTGTGGATCGATTCGCCATAAAAACACCGATTAATATGAAGAAAGCTCCAATTCCCATCACTGGTTTGATTGGTTCATCTAAAAACATATAGCCTATTATAACAGCGATTAATGGCGAAACATAAAGCCAAGTAGATGGAAATACAGGATTGGTTTTGGATAATAGCCAATAGTATAGGCCATGCCCACCTATTGAACCTATAAATATTAAATACAGAATTGGCCATTGAACGCTCCATGTAGTTAAGACAGATAAATTCGGATGTTCTAATAAGAGAGAACAAACAATTAGTAATAGACCTCCATATAACATTTGAATACCATTAATCAAAAATGGCGAGACATCTAGTAAATCTGCTAAAATTTCCTTTGAATGAATAGTGCCCATTCCGTAGAAAAATTCTCCTACTAATATAACAAGGCAAGCAATGCTCCAAGTATAAGAAAATTGCTGTTGTAACCCTGGTAAAGAAATGCATACAACTCCTATAAGAGCAAGTATAAGGGCAAAAAGTTGTTCCCTTCTCAATTTCATTTTCGTTCGTTTCGTTTGAAGCAATAAAATCATCATTGGGCCTGTAGCCGAAAGAACAGCTGCTAATCCTGATGAGATGTACTGCTCTGCCCAATATAATGTGGCAAAAGTCATAAATGTAAGACAAAATCCAGCAAATATAATTCTTTTTGTTAAAAGGTATGGTATGACTTGCTTCTGTTTCACGATAAAAAACATGATGACAATTATGCCTGCGAGAAAGAAACGAATACCCGCTGAAAAAAGCGGCGGAGCCCCTGCTACAATCCCTATTTTAATTGTTAAAAATGTCGTCCCAAAAATGACACAAATAAGAAGATAATTAAAAATAACCATGCTGCTTCCCCCTTTTCATTCTTGAAGTGAGTATAGAGGAAACAGTGTATAACAGTACATCAAGCTATATAACAGTTGTATGTATTTTATGTTGATTATAAAGTTTTTTTCAGTTTAAATGAAAATAAAAAGAAGATTAGGTGAGATAATGAAGATTGTACTCCGAAAAGAATCTAATATACCGTTCTACCAGCAAATATGCGAGCAAATCGTTCAGCGTATTCAAGGTGGCATGTTAGCGGATGGAGACGCTCTCCCTTCTCTACGTACCATGGCAGAGGATTTAAAAATAAGTATATTGACGGTTCGTAAAGCATATAAACATCTTGAGTCAAAAGGTTATGTATACATACAACCAGGAAAAGGGGTTTACATAAAAGGAAAAAGAAATACGCCTCTAAACATACATGCTCCTTATGACTGGCAACATATGAAAGCTGTTAATGTAATAAGATCTCAATATATCATCAATCGCCACAAAAAGTATTATGATTTTTCTCAGGCCATTCTCTACCCACGCCTTTTACCTAATCCGTTTCTATCAGGCGAAATGCAAAAAATATTAGACGAAGACAAAATGATTTTAGCCACATACGGACCTGTACAAGGTGATGAAGAGCTTCGCATGGAAATTTGCACATATTTAAAAGACTATCAAGGATTGAACGCTGATCCTGTTTATTTATTAATTACAAGTGGTGCCCAGCAAGGAATTGATTTAATCACTCAAACATTATTAAAACCAGGGGACACGGTAATTGTAGAAAGTCCGTGCTACGGTGCAGCCATTGATGTGTTTGTTAACAAAGGAATCAACGTTATTTCCATTGTGCTTGATGAACAAGGCATCCGTTCTGATTTATTAGATGAGGTATGTCAAAAGAATAAACCAGTTTTGTTATACGTAAATCCTGCCTTTCATAACCCTACTGGGATATTAATGAGTGAACAAAGACGAAAAGAACTTATAGAGTTAGCAGAACTTTATCACTTTTTTATTATAGAAGATGACTCTTTTAGTGAGATTTATTTTGATGATGTTAAACTTCCGCCTCCCCTTAAATATTTCGACACAAATGGTCATGTGATTTATTTAAAAGGATTTAGCAAAACGTTAGCACCTGGGATTCGTATTGCAGCAATTCTAGCCGAAGGACCTGTATTTGATTGGTTATATGCCACAAAAGCATTAATGGATATAGGAAGTCCGCAGTTAACGCAAAAAGCTATTTTACCTTTTTTACGGACAGAAAGAATGAAGAATCATATAGCAAAACTACGAACTGCCTTACAAATACGTCGTGATACTACAATAGAAATACTTGCTTCCTTAAAAGGTATAATTCATTTTCAAATACCAAAAGGCGGCTTTAATTTATGGATTTCCCTTCCGAATTCAATGAATTCATTTACATTACTAAAAAAAGCAAATGAAGCTGACATTTCTTTTTTACCCGGAGCAGCTTGCTTTGTTCATGAACCGAAACACGAATATATGCGTATCAGTTACTCCATGCTAAATAATCAAGATTTAATTGTTGGACTACAAAAGCTACATGAAATAATTTTAGATTTTCAAAAATAGACACATTAATACTCCTTATTCTTTAGAAATATATTGCCGCAGTACCCTTTCCAACACTTCACGTGTAACCGGCTGTGCTTGAGCGGTTAATTGATAACCAATGCGCCCGTTTGGTTCTGCAGTTGCTTGCTGTAAAGTTTGAATGTCATGAATTCCTTGTACCCGTAAATGCATATATAATTGCTGCTCTGTCAGTTTAGCGCGGCTTAAGTTATTCTTTAAGATTTTTCCATCTTTTATAATAACAATCTTGTTACCATCTAGAAATCGTTCCACTTTTCGTGATTTCACTTCTAAATAATGAATGATCAGTAAAACAATAGAAAATGTACACGCGGTTAATATTGTTGTCCCTACCTTCTTACTTAACACCGGTTCTACTATAATGCGTCCAATACCTACAATGACAATAATTTCAGCTCTTGACATTTGACTAAGAGACTTACTTCCCGCAAATTTTAAAACGATAACACCTGTAACAATTAATATCATGCTTTCAAGAACAATATTCATATAGTCCATTCCTTTTACAGCAATTTATACACAGTATTACCATCTTCAAATTAATTTTAATCGTGTTTATCAATTGAAAAAGAGTATGTTCAAAACGAATTGTTCCAAACATACTCTTTTTCATATAGAAGAAAATGATTTTATTCCTCTTGTCTATTCAATTTTGTTTCAACAATTTTCAAGACACTATTCTCCCCATTTTCAACTACATGTTTCAAAATGGAGAGTTTATTATTCCAAAATTGTTCGTAAAACGAGAGCCACTGCTTTAATTCTCTTAAAGGCTCTGGTTGCAGCTGATAAATTTTTTCTCTTCCTACCTTCTTTCCACTAACTAACTTCGCCTCTGAAAGAATGTGAAGATGTTTTGTAACAGCTGTTCGACTAATCGGAAAATGAGATGTTATTTCTGAAATAGGCAATTCTTTTTCAGCCAGTAATCGAAGTACTTCTCTACGAGTTGGATCAGCAATCGCTTGGAATACATCGTAATTTTCAGCTGATGGAGACATTTAGCCTTCAATAACCTTTTTAAGTTTTTCGTTCACGATGGCCATCCAACCAAATGCCATATTCTCACGAATAACAGAACTTTTCTCATTCGGCTTTGGAAGGATAAAGTCAGGCTCTTTCCAGCCACCATGAATAAGTGTAAATTCAGTCTTATCGCCTAAATCTTTTAAAATGAATGAAACGATCCAGCCATCTGTATCCCATGCAAATGAAAGATGATGAGGAGCATCAAATTCTAATACTTTACATGGAGATGGTCCAAAAGGAGATTGGATATGAAATTCATGTCCTACTTTTGGTTGAAAATCATTTGGCATAAACCATAATGCAATACCTTCTGCAGTTGATACTGTATCCCATACTTTTTGAATAGGCGCTTCTAGCACGATTGTTTGCTTAATATCTTGTAATGTATTCATATTACTTTTCCTTCTTTCTTAATTTCAAAATACAACCTTTTGGTTTCACTTCAATATAATATAACACCTTTTGGTTACATGTCAATGTTCATTAATCTTATAATCCTGTAAATATCGAAAACGGAATGTAATAACTATAAAACAGAATAAACACAATTTATGTTTATTCTTTCCTACATTCATCAAAACTCTTTATAAAGTATGTTTTACATGTTCTTCAAAATATTTTCCCCAGTCAGGCTGTCTTCCATCTATATCTTTAAATTTATATTCTCTTGCTAATCCCCACGAACTAAGTGCTTTTCCCGTTTTCTTATGAACATTAGAATCGCTCGCTAAAGCGGCAATTGCTCTTCCAATAAAAAATGGTGTTTCTGATGCAATAAAATGCGGATCTTTTTTTGCTCCTTCTTGCCAATTACTTTCGGTCACACCGAATATATCTAACATCGCTTCAGAGCGTAAAAATCCGGGGCTTACTGCAACAGATGTGATGTTGTAGGGAGCTAAGTCTCTTGCCATTGCCTGAGCTAAATGAATTGTGGAAATTTTAGCGAGGCTATAAAACATATTCCCTCGATATTCGTAATCAACACCATCTGTAATCTCAATAACGAGCCCTTTCTTATTTTTTACCATAAGCGGGATACCGTAATGACTTGTTATAATATGAGAATGTACAGCGGTTGTTTGCATTTGAATTCCATTATCTAAATTATGTTCCCAAAATGGGACATTCCACTCTGTCAGTGGATCGCCTCCCCATACATCATTCACTAAAATATCTAACTGTCCATTTTGCTCTTTTTCAATTTTTACAAATAAAGCTTCAACCTCTTCTTTCACAGTATGATCAACGCGAACAGCAATTCCTTTTCCACCTTGTTTCGTTACAAGTTCAGCCGTTTCTTCGATCGTCTCCGTTCTTCCCATTGATGATAAGTTTCCTTTTGTACTTCTTCCTGTCACATAAACAGTAGCACCAGCTTCACCGAGCATCATCGCAATGCCTCTACCAGCACCGCGTGTTCCACCTGCTACTACTGCAACTTTCCCTTGTAATGGTTTCATATATTTCTCCTTTACATATTATTTACTTACATTTCATTTCAAGAACGAGTCCCTTTCTTCTTCATTCTGCCATTTAAATTCAACATAAACTACTTTATTTTCATTATTTTTCTATAAAAATAATATATTCTTAATATACACACGGAAATGTGGTAATATTTGTATATGGATAAAATATTCCTCAATTCTGTTAGGAGAACATCTCACACAATAAAGGAAGTGGTGTAATGAATTGGAAAATAAGACGAGACCGAGGATATTGGTATATGATGATTGGAACTATCCTGTTATCTAATACACTCCTCTCTCTTCCACTTTTGTTAGATAAAACATTGAACTCTGTTGATTGGCTTATCATTCCTAGTTTCATTTTAATATTTGATTTATTTATGCTATGGATTATTTTCGGCATTCGTTATGAATTACGAGAAAAGAGTTTATATGCAAGATGTGGTCCTTTTTATTGTAATGTTCCCTATGAAAATATTACAGGGGTTCATCCAACTGATGATATGCTTATCGGTTTTCGCCTAGCAGCTGCATTTCACGGTGTAGAAATCCACTATCCAAAAGCTTTGCTTGGCAGTGTTAAATTGTCACCAGAAAATGAAGAACTGTTCATACAAACTATCCTTGCTAAGTGTCCGCATTTACAAAATAGTAAAATGAAACAGCACTAATTCAAAATGTAGTTACTCTTACACAGAAATTTCTTTCTTGACTTACCATATAATCCATGACTATAATTACTCATGTTAATTTCATAGCATTCGGATGAACCATACAGGAGAAGATCTTTTGATCTACCGATGGGGCAAAAAGCTGGTCGGACAGCTTTGAAACTCTCAGGTCTTGTATTCAAGTAGAACTGTATGGGGACGAATCTCTGGAGAGACTCCCTTCTGTTGCATAGCAACATGAAGGAAACAGGGCACCGAAGGAGCAAATCCGCCATTACAGCGGATAATCTCTCAGGTAAAAGGACAGAGACAAGCGACAGAAAATACCGATTCCCGAATCGGTTTATTTTTCTATTCCTTGTATCTCCAGAGACCATTTCGTTTACATGAAATGGTTTTTTATTTTTTCTAAAGGAGAGTAAAGATGGAAACAGTGAATCAAGTATTAGAAGTAATCAATCATTACGTATGGGGGCTGCCGACACTCGTGCTGCTTGTTGGGACAGGAATCCTCCTTACAGTACGTCTACGAGGCCTACAATTTACCAAACTATTATATGCTCATAAGCTAGCATTCAGAAAATCAGAGGACAACTCATCTAAAGGAGATATTAGCCATTTCCAAGCGTTAATGACCGCCATGTCTGCTACTATCGGGATGGGCAATATAGCTGGCGTTGCAACCGCCGTGTCTATCGGGGGACCTGGTGCAGTGTTTTGGATGTGGATTACCGCCTTGTTTGGAATGGCAACAAAATATTCTGAAGCGATTCTTGCCGTTAAATATCGCATGCATGGCACTAACGGGGAGTACTCTGGT
>Ga0209025_1002970_pt1 | contig 16834 bp, 21 predicted proteins | sample AraplaMF_Col_mLB_FD_184256 | JGI IMG/M metagenome (GOLD analysis project Ga0209025, IMG submission 184256) | Arabidopsis root microbial communities from the University of North Carolina, USA - plate scrape MF_Col_mLB (SPAdes) (version 2) | ecosystem: Host-associated > Plants > Roots > Endosphere... | reverse complement strand
CTGAGGATGTATTAAAGGCAACAAAATATGTTGCGCCAGCTTTAGAGATTATTGATAGTAGGTATTTAAATTTCAAATTTACATTACCTGACGTAATAGCAGATAATTGTTCATCTTCAAAATTTTTGTTAGGAAGTAAGTGGATTGATGTTAAAGATATAGATTTAGCTAATGTAGGGATGGTTATGTCGAAGAATGGTAAGATTGCTACAACTGGAACGGGGGCAGCTGTACTGGGACATCCAGCAGAGGCGATTGCTTGGGTGGTAAACAAACTTGGTTTACAAAATGAAGGGTTAAAGAAAGGTGATATTGTATTAAGTGGAGCATTATCAGAAGCGATTGCTTTCAAAGCAGGAGATTCTATTATTGCACAATTTGATGATTTAGGAAGTATAGCGATGTTTTGTGAATAAAAGGTAAAGCGAGAGATAAAATGCCCATTATACAAATTCAAATAATAGAAGGTAGAAAGAAGGAGCAAATTCAAAATCTAATATTTGATGTTACAGAGGCGGTTGCGAAAAACTTAGATGTAGATGTTGAAAGAGTGCGTGTTCTGGTGAATGAAATCCCGAGTTCGCATTGGGGAGTAGGAGGAAAGTCTAAAGCTAGTTTAAAAGAAAGTTAGTTAGTAATAAAAGCAATTTTCATTCTTATATGAATGAAAATTGCTTTTATTATTTTGAAAAGTTTTAATAATATGTTAAAATTTAGTCTTGGTTTTAAGGAGATAAGGGGGAATAAACATGCAAATACTACTAATACGCCACGGAGAATCAGAAGCTGATATCTTAAACGTACATGAAGGACGAGCTGACTTTGAATTAACAGAAAAGGGAAGGCAGCAAGTGCAAAGACTTGTACAGAAAGTGAAAGCAGATTTTCCGCCAGATTTCATTTGGGCAAGTACATTAAAACGTGCTCGTGAAACTGGTGAAACATTAGCAGAAGGAATTGGATGCCCAATTCAATTAGAAGAGGAACTAATGGAGTTTAATAATGGGGTACAAGCTGGCTTATCATTTGAAGAGGCAAAAAAATATCCAGAGCCAAAGTTTCTTCATGATCGATTTGAAAACGGGGAATCATTTATTGAATTTAGAATGAGAATAGAAGGCATCTTTTCTAAAATCGTGACAGAGAATACATATGACCGAATTGCAATCGTTGCACATGGTGGTGTAATAAATAGTCTATTACGTGCGTTTTTCAAAATGCCAATTTCAATGGATTATTATTTTAAAATGGGAGATACGGGAATAAGTTTAATTGAAATTGATGGGGAACAAAAAACGATACATTTCATTAATGATACGAATCATTTGGACGGGATGTAAAAACCTATGTATAAAGTAGTGTTTTTTGATGTTGACGGTACGCTTTTAAGTGAGATTGACAGAAGTATGCACGACAGTACAAAAGAAGCGATACAAAGATTAATAGATAAAGGGATTCCTGTAGTTGTTACTACAGGGAGACCATATAGCTTATGCTCGCAATTTAAGGAACTAGGTATAAATACGTTTATTTCTGCAAATGGTGCACATATCAAGCGTGGAGAAACAGTTATACATAAATCAGTACTTTCAAGTGAAATCATTCATGATATATCGGGGTTTGCTGAATTACATGGTCACAGTATTTCTTATTTCACAGAGGAATTTGTAATGAATGGAATAGCCAGGGATAATGAGCGCGTAATGCAAGCGCTTAGCGAGACGTTACATTTAGGGAAGTATCCTGAAAAAAGCAGGGATTTGTCAGAAGACGTCTATTGTCTATGTCTGTATGCGGATGAAATAGAAGCTCAAAAATTTATTGAAAAATACCCAATGCTTACATTTGAACGTTTTCATGGCTATGTCATAAATGTATTGGAAGATAAGAAAGTATCAAAATTAACTGCTATTCAAAAGGTATTGGATCACTTAAACATTTGTAAATCAGAAGCGGTTGCTTTTGGTGACGGTAGAAATGATATTGAGATGTTGCAGTATGTAGGATTAGGGATTGCGATGGGGAATGGTGGAGAAGAGTTAAAAACAAGAGCTGATTTCGTTACAAAGAAATCAAGTGAAGGTGGTATCTCTTTTGCCTTAAAGAAGTTTCGTATGATTTAAAAATAATAGATAGTCAGTTTGTAAAATCCTGTTTGAATTGCAGGATTTTTTTGTCTAACAATATTCTTGCAATAAAAGGAAAAATGCGAGTATAATGAAAAAGTAATTAGGTAAGCTAATTAACTAAAAGGAAAGGAGAGTGAAGATGAATGAATTCGAAAAATGATTCTCTTCCTTTAGGGATTGGGCCGTATGCAGAGCTAATAAAAAAGACAGCATCAGCGGATACGGATCCAATCGCAGCAAAACTTGGTTTGTTAATGTTATGGACGTCTGATAATGTTCTTGATGCTGTTGACGTAGATTTAGCTCCGCTTGGTATTTCGGAAAGTAAACTAGATTTTTTACTGTTGTTTATTTTGCGTGAAATGGAATCAAATGGGGAAGAAGTGAATATGAGTCCTTCGAATATTGCGAGTCGATTAGGGATAACACGTGCTTCTGTCACTGGTTTATTAGATTGGATGGAGAAACGAGAGTTAATTGTAAGATTCCATCATTCTGAAGATCGAAGAAGATTAAAAGTGAAAATTACCCCGAAAGGAAAAGAACTAGTTACGCGATCTTTACCAACTTTTTGGTTATCTTGCGCTTCGTTAGTTGACGACTTTAATCAAGAAGAGCGTCAAGTTTTAGAGAAGCTATTAAATAAAATGCAAGTAACTATGCAGGTGAAATTAGGAGAAGGTAGGTAAATAAGTTGATTATGAGGATCAACTTATTTATTTGGGAATATAATTAGCTTACCTTATTATATGTTTAACTAACTTTAGGAACAGTCATATTTTTTAAAACGAGTAGCAGTTAAAGAAATGCCATTTTGCGTACTTTAGAGGTTTTAAGTGGATAAAAAAATTATAATAAGGGAGAGATATTATGATGGAAATAGGAAAGGAAATAAATAGTGAAAAGAATTACACAATAATGACCGTTGTATTATGTTGGTCGGGTATGGTAGTTATGTCTAGCTTATATGTAACAATCCCTTTAATTGCTCTATTTTCAGACCTTTTTAATGCTTCACTAGCACAATCTGCAGCTACAGGCAGTATATTTTCTGTTGGCTTTGCTATAGGTTGTTTGTTATTTGGGGCAATCTCTGATAAATATGGGCGAAAAAAAGTGATCTTCATTGGATTACTTGCTCTGTCGATTATTTCTTTTTCCTTAGGGTTTGTAGGGAGTTTATTTTGGCTTGTTATTCTTAGAGGATTACAGGGTATCGCAGCAGCTACATTTTCTCCGGTAGCGTTAGCCTACGTTGTAGAAATGTTTCCAGTAGAAAAAAAGGTTACAACAATAGGATTTGTTAGTACCGGTTTTTTAGTAGCTGGAATTGTAGGGCAGGTAATCAGTACGGTTGTTAGTCAGCATTTTGGATGGCATATGGTGTTCTTTCTTCTTAGCATTGTCTATATGATTACTGCTGTATGGGTTCATTATTCTCTTCCGAAAGGAGAGACATCTCAATCCTATACTGATATTTTGGGACCAATTAAACAAATGGGTAAAGTTTTTACACATAAAAGCTTAGTAATGAGCTATATGATTGCATTTGTTTTATTAATGGCTTTTGTTAATATGTTTACTGTTTTAGGGAATTATTTGAGCTCTCCTATTTACACTTTAACTGCAGAACAAATCCTTTATTTTCGCTTAGCAGGGCTGTTTGGTATGTTGCTGTCACCGATTGCGGGTCGTTTAACAAAGAGGTTCGAAGTAAGGAAAGTTCTTCAGGGGGGATTGTTGGTCGCTATTATTAGTCTAAGTGCAATGGGTTTTGTTTCATACCTGCCTCTACTTGTCATAATGAGTGTCTGTTTTGTAATAGGTATTGCTATATCAGTTCCGTCTTTAGTTTCTCTTGTAGGCCAATTAGGAGGAAAAGCAAGGGGAATAGCAGTTTCCATTTATACTTTTATTTTATTTTTAGGTACTAGTATAGGACCCATCATTTCTATTTATCTTATGAAAATAGGAAGTTATGCTCAAACGTTTATTTTATTAGGAATGATACTTTTTATTGGTTTTATAGCTTCTCTATTTATAAATGATGAACACGTATTTGATGATATGTAGATTGGATAATGAATGAGTGGAAAATCACTCAAATAAAGGAATGCGAGGATCTTTCGTATGCTCACATAATAAAATATGAACTTGCCCACGATGATGATAAAAATGCGAAAGAATTTCAAGTAACCATTCAAATCGAGAATAAGAAACACCCCAATAGGCAGTCATAACTTCTGCTAATTCTTCTGGGGAATAGGAAAGAAATGTTTTAGCGAGAAGATTGTATCCTTCAATCATTATTTGTTGCATGTACGCAATTGTTTCCGGTGTATGTTCGAAATAAAAGGTATGTAACTCTTTTTCCGTAATACCATTTAAAATGAGTAAATCTGCATGGCAAATAAGAGAAAGATGTGCACACATTTCAAATACTGATCGCTTCGAGTGAATGGGGTATATTTTTAAATCTTCTTCATTGTATTGGCTAAGCATTTGAATAGAAGTATCAACAGCAATTTGTAGTTGATGCAAGGCAGAGTGAACAAACATTGTAATTCTCCTCATCTCCGTATATAATAATTTCTTAAGAGTATTATATCATACTCAAAATTCCAAAAATTCTAGTAGTTTGACTAGCATATTGAAAAGTATTATATTGTAAAAGGTCATATGAAACGTGAAATAGAATGGAATGCAATTATTGAGTTAGGAGTTAGACCAATGAGTTTGAAATATGGAAGAGATACAATTGTTGAAGTGGACTTAAATGCAGTAAAACATAATGTAAAAGAATTTAAAAAACGTGTGAATGATGAAAATATTGCAATGATGGCTGCTGTAAAAGCGAATGGGTATGGTCACGGGGCAGTTGAAGTTGCGAAAGCTGCTATTGAAGCAGGAATAAATCAGCTTGCAGTTGCATTTGTAGATGAAGCGATAGAGTTAAGAGAAGCAGGAATAAACGTGCCGATTTTAATTTTAGGCTATACATCAGTAGCGGCTGCTGAAGAGGCAATTCAATATGACGTTATGATGACCGTTTATAGAAGTGAAGATTTAAAAGGTATAAATGAAATCGCAAACCGCCTTCAAAAGAAAGCGCAAATTCAGGTGAAAATTGATACAGGAATGAGTCGTATCGGTTTACAAGAAGAAGAGGTTAAACCATTTTTAGCAGAATTAAACCGTATGGAGTATGTAGAGATAGTAGGAATGTTTACACATTACTCTACGGCAGATGAAATTGATAAATCATATACGAATATGCAAACAAGCTTATTTGAAAAAGCTGTCAATGCTGCAAAAGAATTAGGAATCCATATCCCATATATTCATAGTTCAAATAGTGCAGGATCAATGGAACTTAGCAATACATTTCAAAATATGGTTCGTGTAGGTATTGGAATTTATGGAATGTATCCTTCAAAAGAGGTAGATCATGCAGTTGTTTCTTTACAGCCTGCGTTGTCGTTAAAATCAAAAGTAGCTCATATTAAACATGCGAAGAAGAATCGCGGTGTAAGTTATGGGAATACGTATGTAACGACTGGTGAAGAATGGATTGCAACTGTACCGATTGGTTATGCTGATGGCTATAATCGCCAGTTATCTAATAAAGGGCATGCATTAATAAATGGAGTTCGAGTACCTGTTATTGGCCGTGTTTGTATGGATCAGCTCATGTTAGACGTTTCAAAAGCAATGCCAGTACAAGTTGGTGACGAAGTAGTATTCTACGGTAAACAAGGTGAAGAAAACATCGCAGTAGAAGAAATTGCGGATATGTTAGGTACAATTAACTATGAAGTTACATGTATGCTAGACAGAAGAATTCCACGTGTTTATAAAGAAAATAATGAAACGACTGCTGTTGTAAATATATTAAGAAAAAACTGAATCGTTATGATTCAGTTTTTTTTATTTTTGACAAATGAAAAATGCTCTATTTGTACCGTGTGATTGAATGTCTTTAAAACCTACGGATTCTAGCGAAGAAATTATTTCTTCATTGGAATAACAAGCTTCTTCAAAAGAAAAGTCACTTCTTATCCAATTATTATCTATGTCATGTTGAAATAGTATAAAGTTCATGTCTGCTTTTTTATTTTCATTATCATATGTTGAATCAATCGTACAAACATGTTCATCCGCTGAAATATGAAATGAAGCACTCCAATTTTCAAGAAAGCCTTTTTCCATATTCATATCAAATACGAATGTACCTTTGCTATGTAATACGGAGTAAACATTATGAAAAACAATTTTTAATTCATCTAATTTCAAAATATGGTTTAAGCTATCGCCAGTAGAGATAACATATTGAAATTGCTCATTTATATTGAAATAGCGAGCATCATCAACGATAAAGGCTGCGTCTGGCGCGTTTTGACGTGCGTATTCAATCATTTGAGCAGAACCATCTATACCAGTTACTACAAAATTATTATCAATTAATTTCTTAGTAAGGTGACCAGTCCCGCAGCAAAGATCTAAAATATGAGAATGTGGTGGTGCATATTGTAAAACGAGTTTTTCCAAAAGTAGATAGGCGTGTTCAGCATAATGCCCCCAATGCTTATTATAGATGGATGCAAAAATATCATAATTAGAATAAATTAGTTTTTTAGACATATGTATTCACCTCAAAATTCATTACATTATAATAGTCATGCTTCGTTTTAATTTCAAAACCACATTGTGTATATAGTTTTAAAGCATTATTATTTTTCGTTTCGACGTCTAATTCAATTGTTGATACTCCTTCTGTAATAAGGGTATGTACCATATAACTAAGAATATCTTTTCCATATCCTTTACCTTGATAAGAAGGGTGAACGGCGAATCCTGATAGTGTAGTAGATTGCTCTTGCTCAGAAACTGTAATCGTTCCTATCACTTTTTCATCGATAAGTGCACTGTAAACTTGATGGAAAGGCGAATTCATCATCTTTTGTAACCATGTAGCGGTATTTTCTGCTGAATCTCCAAAGGCTTTACTGGAAATTTCAATAAGATCAAGAAGTGACTCTGAAGATGCAAAAGTAAGCTGTATAGTATTCTCTTTTGTTTTTTGCACTTCTTTTGCTTTGAACACCATACTATATTCACTATATAAATAGGGTAACTTCATATGTTTTGCAAATTCTTTCCCAGAAGCAGAATCCCCATTCATAATAAGAAGAGCTTCATCGGCCTCTCTTATTCGTATTTCTTTCATTGCGGTTTGTAAAAGAGTAGTGCCTATATGTTGTTTCCTATAGTTCGGATGAACAAACCCTATTAACTCCAGTTTTGTCGGTCTTTCAAAGTCATACATACTTAATGCACCGATTAATTGAGTATCGTCATAAAGTAGAAAATCATTTATCTCTTCTTTATTACGGGTAGTTAAAAAGTTTATATGTAAATCTGACGAGTATTCAATTTGATCGTGTTGCCCGCAATTATGAGCTAAATCTTTCATTTGCTGAATTTCGTTTGCTGTTAAAGATTTCTTTTGTTCAATATACATTTCATAATCCCTCACATTCATATTTAAAAATAGGATGGATGACTTAGCCACTTTTCTAACTCAACACTGCCCTGAACAGATAATAATCGATACAAATATCGATAGGGAGGTCTACATCCTTCAAGACGAGGAATGGGCATAATGGTTTCGTAACCTTGTTTAAAAGCATGAGCTTCCTTTTCTGTAAATACATATTCTAAGCCGATAAAATCAAATTCTCGAGGAGCAACTGCATAGGCTTCTGTATCTACTAAACCCGTAATAGTTGTACCATCTGATAAAAACTGAGTAGGGTCCATATCAATTAAAACGAGCGTCGCTTCCTTTGGTGCTGGTAAGGAAGAAAGTTGTTGTTCAAAAGTAGGAAATGCATTTTGTATGCTTTCATTATCAGAATAAAACATATTCACAAGCTCTTTACTCACATTTAAAATGTGTGATTGGAATTCCTCAAGTGTAATTTGGAATGAGCCTGACACATTTCCTATGTAATCGGCTTTAAATTTATGTATTTCTGCAAGCCCTTTTCCTAGACTGAATAAAGTAGTATCTGGTTGCCCGATAAAAGATTGAACTGTGTTACCTACTAACTTTTCGACCACAACGAATTCGCGGCCATTTAAAATATGTTTTTCCAATATTGTTGGGATGGGAAGAGTAGTATGTTCTTGCAGCAATGTATGTACAGTTTCTAGATGATATACGTTCCGTGGATCAATTCCAAAAAGGTTTTTGCATCCCCACCAAAAATCATTGTTTGGCTCTTCAGTCATTTTTGAGGAACGAACAATAACTTCTTCAGCTGCTGTTTTAACAAGAAACACATCACTTGCATGGTCTTCATAACCTGGATGTAAAGTTTGAACAGATAAAACAGGTGAAGTGAATAGTTGTTGTAGCATGAAGTTGCTCCTTTCTCTGTAAATTCTATAAATTAAGTATATAACATATCGTAGGTAAGAGTTACCGTTTTCAATTTCACATAAAAATCGTCAAAAAGGTGGAAAATGGGTTAATATAAATCAATTTCTTTGTATTTACGAAAAAAATTAGTTATGATAATACTAAGAAAATACATAAGTTTTGGGGGTAATGAATGAAGAAAGTATTTGAATACGTATTATTAACAATTGGATCAATTATTGTAGCGGGTTCATTAGAACTTATTTTAGCACCTAATGGATTAGTAGATGGCGGTGTAACGGCCATTGCTATTATGGCAAATAAAGTTGCTGGATTACCGCTTTACGGAGTGTTTTTAGGACTTAATATTCCTATCCTGCTTTTTACTGCAAAAGTAATGGGGAAGAAGTTCTTCATCCGTACATCTTATGCAAATGTTGTTACAACACTCGGCTTAATCTATTTAAAACCATTTCCGGCGATTACAACTTCTGAACTATTAATTGTACTTTATGGCGGAGTACTGTTTGGAATAGGCGTTGGGATCGTTGTTAAAATGGGCGGAGCAATAGACGGATCAGAAATGTTAGCAGTTTGGATGAACAAACATTTTAAAGTACCGATTAGTACATTTTTACTTGCTGTAAATGCAGTTATTTTCACATTTGTAGCGATTTTATTTTCAATCGAACAAGCGATGTTCTCATTAGCAATCTTCTATATTGTTACGAAGATGATTGATTTCATATTAGATGGTATTAATCAAGGAAAGAGCGTTATGATTATTTCTGGTAAAAATAAAGAAATAGGCGATCTACTTATGAAAGAATTGCAATTATCCGTTACGTATCTACATGGAGAAGGTGGTTTTTTAGGAGAACATAAGAGAATCATTTATTGTATTACAAACCGTTTCATTTATCCGAAAATGAAAGATCTCGTTCTCTCTGTAGATCCAACTGCTATAATTGAAGCTTCCTATTCAACAGAAACAACTGGTGTCAAACGTCCGGGAAGGGCAGCGAGATCAGAAAAATAGTGAATAAAAATAGCTCCACGTAAGTATAACTTGCGTGGAGCTATTCTTATTTAGCGAACCAGGCCTGTTTCAGTAATTTGACAACAATTTCGATACGATCCTCTGGAATACTGCCAAAACCGAACAATACATACGACTCCTCCCTTACATTATGAACAGAATCGTATGTGGAGAGAGGGTATAACTTAATACGTTCTTTTGCAGCTGCATGAATAAGTTCTTGTTCGTTCATCCCATTATGAACGTGAAGTACAATATGAAGTCCGGATTGTTCACCGAGTATATGGACGTTATTCCCCATTTCGTTTGTAATAGATTTAATTAAAGAAATATGTTTTCTTTTATATAACGTACGACTTCGGTTAATATGACGTTCCCAATCACCATTTTGAATAAAGGTGGCAAAGGTAAGTTGTTGCAGCGTAGAAACAGTTTGTTTAAACATACCACCAAGTTCTTCATAGACGCTTAAAAGGTGAGGGGGTAAAACGATATATCCCATTCGTAAAGAAGGTAAAAAAGACTTCGAGAAAGTTCCCATATAAATAACACGTTCATTTGTATCTAGTCCTTGTAAAGAAGGAATAGGTTTTCCTATATAACGGAATTCCCCGTCGTAATCATCTTCAATAATATAGCCCTTACAATCATTCGCCCATTTTAATAACTCGAGTCTTCTAGATAACGGCATAATGATTCCAAGTGGAAATTGGTGAGATGGAGTGACATATGCTACATTGCAACCCGATTCACGTAAAGCGGAAATATGAATCCCTTTATCATCTAAAGGGATGGGGTGGACGGTAAGACCAGAACTTTGAATCATAGCAGGTATACGGTGAAAACCAGGGTTTTCGATTCCGTATTCTTTTTTTGGGCCAAGTAGTTGAAGGAGTAGCCAAAGAAGAGGCTGCGTACCTGCTCCGATAATAATTTGATCAGGTGAAGAATGTACCCCGCGAGCATGATATAAATACTTTGAAATATGTTCTCGTAGAACGAGCTCACCTTGTGGATCTTCTTTAGCAAATAATTCATTTTCATACTGAAATAAAGTTTCGTGTATTGCTCTTTTCCAGTTTGTTATCGGAAAAGCTTTTTGATCAATAAGCCCTTGACTACAATCATAATCATATTGTTCGTTTTCTTTATTGTTAGCACTGTTTGACGCAATTTGCTGTTTCTTTTGAATGACATCAATATCAACTTCTGCAACAAAAATCCCGCGTTTCGGTTTGCTTTCTACATACCCTTCAGCTAGTAATTGTTGATAAGCAGATTCAACTGTAATACGGCTCACATTAAGTTGCATAGCTAAATTTCTGTGAGAAGGAAGGCGTGTACCGGCACATAGTGATCCATGAGAGATTTCTCGTTTCATATATTCGCAAATCTGTATGTAAATGGGTGTTTTACTTTGTAATACTAATGGGATAGTAAGATTCATTCGTAGACGCTCCTCTTTACACTGGCCTTATAAAAAAGAATAGAACTGTCACTTAAGCTAAGGGCAGTCGCTTTCTATAATGATGATATAACATTTAGAAAATTTTATAAATAGTAAGGGGAGAATCATAATGAATATTAAAGTAGTAGTAACAGAAGAGGATTTACATGATGTATTTCCCGTATTACAGCAATTACGAACGAAACTTTCAAGAGAAGAAGCGAGTTCTTTATTTCAAAAAATGAAAGAAGAAAATTATAAACTACTCTCGTTACGGGATGAAGATGAAGAAGTTGTGAGTCTAGCTGGTGTAGCGATTTGTACGAACTTTTATAATGAGAAACATGTTTTCGTGTATGACCTTGTAACGGCAGAAGCTCACAGATCAAAAGGATATGGTAAAGTTCTGCTGTCATATGTAGAAAAATGGGGGAAAGAAAAAGGGTGCAGCTCTATCGTTCTTACATCTGCGTTTCCGAGAATGGATGCACATCGTTTTTATGAAAGAGAGGGCTATGATAAAGTAAGCTATTCTTTTTATAAAGAGTTATAATACTAAGTAGGTTCCGTGTGTGAAAATATATGGAACCTACTTTCTTTTCCAGATTTGAGCTAGGAACAGGCCTAGTAATATAATTTGTCGAATATTAGAATTTAACAAGGAAATGTTGAATTTGGAGAATGTTAGGGGCGTTTATATTTGGAAAAAATAAAGAAATTATCGATACCAAATGATGTAAGAGTCATCATTATTTCTGATATTAATGGGGAATTAGATCTTTTTAAAGAACTACTACATAAAGTTAATTTTAAAGATGAGGATTATTTAATTATTAATGGTGATCTTTGTGAGAAAGGAAGAAATAGTATTGGCGTCGTAAACTATGTGATGGATCTAGTAGTTAGTAAGCCAAATGTTTATGTAATAGAAGGGAATTGTGAAGTTGTAGTTGAAGCACTTGTAAATGAAAACCCTGCGCTAATACATTATTTGTGTACGCGAAAGAATACAATTTTTAATGAGTGGCTAGGGCAATTGAACGTTACCGTTAATGAAGAAAGTGATATTCGTGAAGTGAAAAACATATTGATGGGCCATTTTTCAAAAGAAATAAAGTGGCTAACAGAATTGCCAACAGCGATTGAAACAGAAGATTATATCTTTGTACATGCTGGCCTTGAAGATAGAGAGGATTGGAAAGAAACAGAACGAAAAAATGCGATAGCAATGCCGGAGTTTTTCAATAAATTACATAGATCAAATAAGTATGTAGTTGTCGGTCATTGGCCTGTTGTGAACTATTCTGATGAAGCCCCATCTAACAATCCAGTTATTGATCAGGAGAAAAAGATTATTGCAATTGATGGGGGAAATGCGATTAAAGAGGCAGGGCAATTAAACGCATTTATCATTCAGAGGAAGCTAACAGGTGATACGTTTTCTTATACATATGTAGACTATTTTCCAGAGTATGAAGTAATAGCAGATTTTCATGCTGATGCAACAATGCAGGGCGGGGTAACATATCCGTACTATTACATAGAGCCGCTGGAGAAGATGCAAGATTACACAATGTGTAAGCAAAAGGAAACGAATACATTACTCTCTGTGAAAAATGAATATATTAGGCAACTTGATTCAGGTGAATACACAGTGAAAACTGATATTTCTTGTGCACAAATAAGCGTAAGCATAGGGGACATTGTTTCTCTCATTGATAACAGCTGCTCGGGATATGATTTAGTTAAAAGAGATGGAGTAGAAGGCTGGATAGAGAAAGGTATTTTAGTTGAGATAGAAAAGATGAAATAGGAGGTATGGAGCCTCCTATTTTTTTATTATCTTTTTATATGAGTAGATTGCTTGCTGTCTTTCATAAGTAAGTAAATCGTACTCGGTAAAATGACAAGCGTCATTCCTAAAAAAATTGTGAGTATAGCATAACCTCTATACGGAGCAGGAACGATAAATGGAAGCCCGGCTAGAAAAATACCTGCTATCATCATTGAAATACTACAAATATTCGAAGCTCTTTTTTCGAGGTGCTTATCATTCCATTCCAATGAAACTGTTGATTTAGTCGTATCAATTTTGGAACTGAAATAGCCTATTAATATAAATAAAAGCCCTAATGCTAAAAATATTAAATGATCAAGAGGAAGTGAGAAGCCAAGAGCGAGGAGGGCAATGACCATATCGACAAAAAATAAAAATAGTAAAATTGTGTTGCTGATCCAATGGAGGAATTTCTGGTTACTCACTGCTTTAGATAAAGCTAAAAATAAAAAGAATAAGAAGGAACATATAATTATATTTACGATAACAAAGGTGCTTTTATCCATTGTTGATGTAGGCGTTCCATTGAAGTCCCATTTCGTAACAATACTTAATGGTAAGAAGAAATAGAGAATAATATTTGTCGTAATAATAGTGAGAAATAAAGCAATACTAAATCGATTATTCATTGAATCACCAGCTTTCTACATGAATAATTGGTATCTTATAACAAAATTATACAATACAATAAACGATATTTGTTTTGATTTTTCTGAAAAAACATTATAATTATATATGAAATAAAGAGGATTGTAGGAGGAAATTATGCAAAACGTAATAGTAAAAGGGGATAAAGTTACAATTCGTACAATTGAAGAATCAGATATAAAACCATTATGGAATCTCGTATTTAAAGAAGAAAATCCAGAATGGAAGAAATGGGATGCACCATATTTCCCGTTCTCAATGCAAGAATACCCGTCTTATAAAGAGAAGATGGAAACTCGTTTAAAAGAAGAACCACTATCAAATTTAATTATAGAACATAACGGTCAAATCATTGGGACAGTCGGGTTTTATTGGGAGTATAAGCCGACGCGTTGGTTAGAGATGGGGCTTGTAATTTATAATCCAAATTATTGGAATGGTGGCTACGGTACAGATGCGTTAACGTTATATCGAGATTTACTATTTGAAAAGATGGAGATTGGTAGAGTAGGAATCACGACTTGGTCTGGTAATGAACGAATGATGAAAGTAGCTGAGAAAATAGGAATGAGTTTAGAAGGTAGAATGCGCAAATGCCGATACTATAACGGAACGTACTATGATTCTATTCGAATGGGAATGATTCGTGAAGAATGGGAAGCGCTATGTGTAACGAAGGGGTGAGGAAGTATATACGTTATTATTGCTACATTTGATTGCGAATTTACTAATAAAATTACAGAATTGCAAAATGAAATAACAAATATCATTGGCACAAATCAATTAGCCGGAGTAGAACCTCATATTACATTAGCTGATTACAATGAATTAGATGTTCATTTATATACGGAGAAATTAGAGGAGTTTGTAGCTGTTCAAGAGAATATGGCTGCAATAACTTTTCCTTCTGTTGGAATTTTTCCTACTAACGGAACGATCTTTCTGGCACCGACCATTACCGATGGATTGTTAAGACTTCATCATTCTTATCATGATTATTTTAAAACTTTTCATGATAATTTAAATTCATATTACGTACCAGAAAAATGGGTTCCGCATTGTACGATTGCAAATAGGTTACATGCAAATCAGTTTTTAAGTGTAATGGAATATATATATGAAAAATTTGATGTTACAACAGCTTCAATTGAGAAATTAAAATTAATTAAAGTGAATTATGAAAATGGTTCTGCCATTTCTTCTAGTATATTAGCAGAATATAATTTAAAGAGAATGGAGACAACGAGATGACATATGTAATTAGAGAAATGAAGCAAGAAGATATTCATGCTGTACAATCAGTAGCGAAAATAGCTTGGCATGATACATACGAAGGCATTATTCCGAGAGAGATTCAAGACAGTTTTTTAGACGAGGCTTATTCTGATGAAAAAATGCAATATCGTCTTGAAAATACACATTTATTCGTTGCGGAAGAAGAGGGAGAAGTAATTGGCTTTGTGAATTTCTCACCTGTTAGACTGCAAAATGAAGCAGAATTAGGTGCGATTTATTTGTTACCAGATCAGCAAGGGAAAGGAATAGGAAGTGCTTTATTACAAAAAGGGCTAACGGCATTAAAAGGAATTCGGAAATTATACATTCATGTAGAAGCAGCGAATGAAAAAGGAAAACGTTTTTATGAAGCGAAAGGTTTTGCACAATTAGAGGAATTTGAAGAAGATTTTGAAGGACATATGATGAAGACAGTAAGGATGGTTTTATACGTATAAGGAGGTCTAGTAATGAAAATTTTTGATTTTAGTGAAAAAGTGGGAAAACAAATCTCAGCATTTCAATCTAATTTCATAATGTCGAAAATATTAAACCATAAAGGAAATGTACATATCGGTGCTATGCATTTACAAGAGAATGGAGTAATCGGATATCATGAAGCAGTTGTATCGCAACTGCTTCTTATTGTGGACGGAGAAGGGTATGTATGCGGAGTAGATAAAGAAAAAGTGAAGGTGGAAGCGGGACAAGCGGTATTTTGGGAGAAGGGCGAATTTCATGAGACGAGTACGGAAAATGGATTGATGGGAATTGTTATAGAGGCGGAGAGTCTTGAACTAGCTATATTAATGCCTATTAATAAGGAGAGTTGTGAAAAATGATAGAGAAGGCGAATCGGGAAGAAACGGACGAAATAATACAATATGCAGCTCAATCGCTTTTTGAAGGAACGAGGGGTAATTGTCAGTTAAGTACAGAGAAAGCAATTGAGATTACAAGGCCGATTGTAGAAAAGGGATCATATTATTTAGTCGTTAAAGAAGAAAACAATGTAATGGGGTGGATATTAATAGGGGAAAATACGGACTATTTTTCTCATGAAAAACTAGGGTTTATATACGAATTGTATGTTTTTCCAGAGTACCGCGGGAAAGGGTTGTCAAGAAAGTTAATGGGGGCTGGTATTAAGGAATTACAAAAGAATTATTCAGAAATTCGCTTAAATGTATTTGCAGGAAATTTTGCGAAAGAGATGTACGAAGAATTTGGTTTTGTTGAAAGACAGGTAATTATGACTTTGAAGTGAGCAAAATATTGTGAGTGGGAGAAGGGAAAAATGAAAAGAGAAAGAGAATATGTTGCGTATTTGCAAATGGTGTATCCGGCATTACAAATAGAATCAACTTACATAAATGAGATAGGACAAAATAATGATGTATTAATTGTAAATGATGAAATAGTATTTCGTTTTCCTAAATATGAAAAAGGCATTGAAAAACTTCGACTAGAAACAAAGTTGTTAGAGCGATTACAATCCTTTATTACACTTCCGATTCCTTATCCGTTTTGGGGTGACTAATAATGACAAGAAAGCTTTTAGAGCTGGAATAGCCCAATATGTTTAAAAATTAGATTGGTGAAAATGAAAAGTCAGTGGAGAAGGGGAAATATTGATTTAGTGAACACTTTATTGCTGGGATTTAAAATGGATAAGTCCTTAAAGACATATGGAATAAAAGGTTTTCTTTAAATTTATAGTAGATTTATAGAGTATGCCTAAAAAACACTAAATTAGTATTATATAATATAATGTTATTATAGTAAAAGAGAAATTTTGGAAAAATATCATTTTTTTGTTTAGAAATTTTTAAATTATTGATATAATCAATTTGTAGAATTGATTTTTGGTTAATTTTACTATTTTTAAATTTTAAGGGGGATTTATTTATGGCAGGACAAATTCGCATGTCACCAGAGGAGCTTAAATCGAAAGCGACTCGATATGGACAAGGTGCAAATCAAATTGAGGACATTTTACGTCAACTACAAAACTTACAAAATGAATTAAGAGGAG
>Ga0209025_1002967_pt1 | contig 16852 bp, 15 predicted proteins | sample AraplaMF_Col_mLB_FD_184256 | JGI IMG/M metagenome (GOLD analysis project Ga0209025, IMG submission 184256) | Arabidopsis root microbial communities from the University of North Carolina, USA - plate scrape MF_Col_mLB (SPAdes) (version 2) | ecosystem: Host-associated > Plants > Roots > Endosphere... | reverse complement strand
TTTTCATCGTTTTGAATGAACCCCTTACTTACTTTTTATTTTTTTATTTATTTCTTCGGCGATATGTACCGCTTCATTTTTATAATGATTGACCTTCTGACGTCTGCATGTCTCAATCAGCCAAGGAGTCACTACTAAGCTTTCTAACTCTTTCCACTCTATTAAATCGCACAATTGATGATGAACTAAATAATCAATGGTATGACGGTCTTCTTTCATGCTGCTGCGGTTTGTAATTAATAGTGGCACGCCCGCACAAACTGCTTCACTAATCGTTCCCCAGCCTGCTTTTGTCAAAACAAGATCAGCAGCTGCTACATAGTGCTGCGTTTCCACTGCATTCATTGGAATATGGTAAACATTAGGGTGATTAACTTCTACATTCGATGAAATGATAAATTTGCAGTTTGGACTTTGCCAAATCGCCAGTTCTGACAGCGTTCCAATATCGACTTTCATACCTAAACCAAAATAGATAATGTGACTGTTACCTTCTGGGTCAATTTTTTTGCGAATGCGCTGCACTTCGTAATCATCGATCTTCCGCGAATAGAAACCGAACCTTTGATTCTCTTCAATACCCCAGCGAGGCTCGTTACTGCATGCAAGTGAAAAATGATACGTCATTTGCTTGTACTTCTCATGTAGAAATGACAGCAACTGTTCTTCAATCAGTCCTTCATACGCCGTATACCACGTGAAGTTCGATAAGCCAAGAGAAGGAATATTCAAAGCAGCAGCACCTGTAATTCCTAAGGGAGAAATATCAGAAATCACAAGGGAAACGTTCCTTTCTTTCATAAAGCACATTTCTTGATTCAGTTTCGTAGAGAATTCGGAGACGTAAGAAGAAACAGTGTTGTTTAATCGTTTTGCATCTGGCTCTAATGAATTTTCCTGTAAAACATAACCGACGTCTGTTGCCACTTCTCGAAACATAACACGGGGTTCATGTTTAAAAGATTGCTGTAAAAAGCCAAGCGCAAACGAATTGCAAATAATAACCTTTATAGTTTCATTTTGCTTTAACAACTCACGGATAATGGCCGTGCTTCTAGTTGCGTGGCCATATCCGTAATCTGAAATATAATAAGCAATTGTTTTCAACCAGAAGCACCTCCTTACTATGATCATAAAAAAATAGAAGCTTTGACTTTGTCTAAGCTTCTATCTCTTATAAAATCACCTGCGGTCTTGACGATTGAAATTGTTTAATTACATCGTTCCAATCATATACAAGACGAATCGTATCTTCATTTGATATCACTTTTCCCGTTTGGACTTCAATAAATTCAAGGTCAGTTAATGCATGAATTCCATGCTTTTTACCCGCCGGCAAGTGAACAATGTCCCCTGCTTTTACGCGGCGAATGTAGTCATCAAGCGCAAGCTCTCCTTCTCCTCGTACAATCGTCCATACTTCATCACGTAAATTATGATAGTGATACGTCGAGTTCTTACCTCTAGAAATATGAATACGTTTTGTGACCATTTCAGTTTCTTCATCATACTTTGCATAATCCAATACGCGTGACCAGCCCCAAAGGCGTTCTTCGTACATAGGAGGATAATTCCAGTCGCCAATAATTTCTTTAATCTTAGGACTAGACGCTTTATCCGCAACTAAAATCCCATCCGGACTAGCTGCAACAACGACATCTTTTACGCCTAAGACCGTGACTGGAATATCTAATTCATTTACTAAATGCGTGTTATCTGAGTCATCCGTTAATACACCTTTTCCAATTTGAGATGTTGCCATTTCTTCCGTTAACGTATTCCACGTACCAAGATCTTTCCAATAGCCGCTGTATGGAAGTGCCACGATATGACTTGCTTTTTCCACAACTTCATAGTCAAAACTAATCTTTGGCAGCTCAGCATATTTACTGTGCAGCTTTTCAAAGGAAAGAGGCAGATTTTTTTCTTGTAAAATTTGAAGCAAATAGCCTAAACGAAATGCAAAAACGCCGCAGTTCCATAGCGCACGCTGATTAATTAATCCAACCGCTGCTTCTTCACTCGGCTTTTCGGTAAAACAATCTACTGTAAAATAATTGTTTTCTTCTACGCTTCCTTCCGGCACAATGTATCCGTATTTAGATGAAGGATACGTAGGCGTCACACCCATTAATGCTAAATCCGCTTTTGAATCACGAAGCACACTTTCTAAATCTTTAACCCGTTCAAAAAATCCGTCTTCAACGTACGGATCAACCGGCAGCACCACAACAATTTCATCTTCGGATGCTTGCTCTTCACAATGAAGATAAGAAGCAGCTAAAGCAATGGCCGGAAACGTATCGCGGCGCTCAGGTTCGATAATTAATGGAATGTCCGTTCCGACCTGGCTTCTGATCATATCACGCTGAAGCTTAGAAGTAGCAATAACAGTTGATTCATTTAACCCAACTGTTTCAATTTGATTCCAAACGCGCTGAACCATTGACTCTTTCTGTCCTTCTCGTCCTTCTAAGACCTTTAAAAACTGTTTTGAACGCGTATCATTTGATAACGGCCACAGACGCTTACCAGATCCACCCGATAACAATACAAGTTTCATTTATTTCCCTCCAATAAAAAAAGACCTGCTTCTTGGCAGCTCTTGCGCGTAGTTTATTTTAAATTAATTTCATTTCAGACTTACATCATTAGATTAATGAAACTTCTAAATTATGAATCGTTTCTCTTCCAATAGAGTCATACACCATAGCTGAACCTTTTACACTTTCCAAGTCGTAGCAGTTTCTACCGTCAATAACGATTGGATTTTTCATTAGTTTGCTGTAGTTTGATAAATCAAAGTGCTTTACTTGATCCCACTCTGTAAAGATAAAGCAAACATCTGCATCTTTCAGCGTTTCTTCAATTGAATAGCAGTATGTCACATCTTCTGGATGAACTTTCTTAAAGTTATCAATACCAATTGGGTCCCATGCCTTAACATTTGCCCCATCTTCTAACATAAGCGGAATATTCACAAGCGTAGGTGCTTCTCGCAAATCATCCGTTCCTGGTTTGAAGGTTAAACCAAGAACAGCTACATTTAATCCTTTTAAACTGTCAAAATACTTACGGGATTTTTTAATGAGCTTAAGCTTTTGATTTTCATTTACATCAATCGCAGCTTTAACCGTTTTTAACTCGTAATCATGGAAATTCGCTAGCCAGTGCAATGCTTTGGTATCTTTAGGGAAACAAGATCCACCGTAGCCAATTCCTGCATTTAAAAATTTGTTTCCAATACGGCCATCGTAACCCATACCACGCGCCACATCTTCAATGTCTGCTCCAATAATCTCGCAAAGGTTCGCAATTTCATTAATAAATGAGATTTTTAATGCCAAGAAATCATTAGATGCGTACTTAATCATCTCCGCACTTTTTCTATTGGTTACGACAATAGGAGCATCAAAGTTTTTATATACTTCTTGTAATGCCTCACCAGCAGCTTCTTCTTCTACTCCAATTACAATTCGAGAAGTATGAAGCGTATCTTTTACAGCTGTTCCCTGAGATAAAAACTCTGGATTTGAAGCAACGTACACATTCACATTATGCTTTAACTGAGATTTAATTAAGCTTTCAATTTTGTCATTCGTACCAATTGGCACGGTGGATTTCACTACTACGACACAGTCTTTTTTAATACTAGTAGCGATTTGCTCCGCTACACCATACACGTAACTTAGATTGGCTGAGCCATCAGACTTTTCCGGAGTACCAACCCCAATAAAAATAACGTCTGCATCTTTATAAGCTGATTGGTAGTCAGTTGTAAAGTGCAAACGTTCCATATTATTATCCATTAATTCTTCAAGGCCTGGTTCATAAATCGGAGAAATTCCTGTATTCATTAACGCTACTTTTTTATCGTCTATGTCTACACAGGTAACAGCATGACCATTTTCTGCAAGACATACCCCCGTTACTAGTCCAACATAGCCTGTACCTGCCACTGCAATTTTCATTTTCCAAGCACCCTTTCACATATCACTTAAGATTGTAAAACATTATGCAATGTTTCACGATATTTATTAATTGAAATTTCACGCTTCAGATGCTGATCTAAATAGCCCCGTCCATTAAAACCTAAATTTAATAGTTTTTCTTTTTCTAATTTATATAGATACTCTATCTGTTCAGTGATTCCTTGATAGTCTTGCGGTTCCACTACAACACCACATTGGCTTTTTTTAATTAACATTTGAGCTTCACTGTCTTGCTCTAACACACCTAAAATTGGTTTTCCAGCTGCCATAACACCATAAATTTTACTAGGAACAGACACACCTTTAATTCCTTTTTGATTCACAACTAAATGAACATCAGCAGCATTCAACGAATACTTAATAAATTCTTTTGGTTGATATGGTAAGAAGTGCACGTTATTAATTTCTTTTTCTTCTACAAATGACTGCATCTTTTGCTTAACGGCACCTTCTCCAATAAAAACAAATGCAAGGTCATTATATGTCTTAAAATGCTCGGTCACTTTTATAATATTTTCCAAATCATAATAAAGACCAATATTTCCAGAATACATAACAATGAATTTATTTTGTAAATCATTCTCCTGAAGAAACTCTTGAATGTTGACATCTTTTTTCTCTAGAGGAAGAATTTCATCTTCATTGGTCCAGTTATTAATTACTACATGATGTGGAACTTTCTTATTGTTAAAACGTTTTTTTAATGTTTCACTCATGTCATTTCCAACTACAATAACACAGTCTGAATAACTACAGCTCAGCATATCAACTTTTCTAGCTAATTTAAAAATAGATTGTTTATTAGTATAGCTCACAGCTGCTGCTTGCTCTGGATTAAAATCTTGAATGTTGTAAATATGCTTTGAACGTTTTAGGAATTTCCCTATAGTACCAATTAGCCCCCCTAATACAGGCGGCTGAGAAATAGTATAAATAGCATTCACACCTTTTTCCTTCCACAAAGCAAGGTTTGCTAACATAAAATAAGAGAATATATATTTCATCCGACTTACTTTAGAATTTTTATCAACTTTTGGCAAGCGAATACGAATGACTTTTATATTTTCTAGGTAATCTTCTTCAAATATTTTAGTTTTTTGAGTATTTTCTCCTGCATAACCTGGCTGAGCGGCTATAACTGTGATTTCAAAGTCATTCTGAAGATCTAAACACAGTTCTGTAAGTAGCTGACCAGTAGACGCGAAGTCTGGATAAAAATAATTAATTACGAAGGCAATTTTTTTCTTTTTCACAGTAATTCATCTTCCTCAAAGCGTTTTTTAACATACTTTGCAGGCGAACCTGCGTGTACTTCGTTGGCTGGTATATCTTTTATGACCGTACTTCTAGCTGCTACCACAGCCATTTCATTAATTGTAACACCTGGGTAAACAAAGACATCACTTGCTACCCATGCACCATCCTTTATAATAATTGGTTTTACTATTAAACCAAAGTGAGGATCCTTAATATTATGACTGCCAGTACACAAGTAACTTTCTTGAGAAACAATGCAGTTAGATCCAACATAAATTGTGTCTAGGCAGTAAAACTGAACGTTATCGCCAATCCATGAGTAGTCCCCAATAGTTACTTTCCATGGATAAGTAAACTTTGCACTTGAACGAATTTTCACACCTTGACCTATCTTTGCGCCAAATAGGCGTAATAAAAAGTTTCTCCAACCATACATATTATGAAAAGATAGGCGAAATAAGGATGATTGAATAAGCCACCATATTATTACTATTGACCCTTTTTTCCCCCTTGAATACCAGCTCTGATTGTAAAGGTTTAATCGAATTTTATTGTTTAACATAATGAGATCTGCCTTTAAATATTTAAATTTGATAGAGATAAGTAATATATTACCATTTAATAACACCTATATTTATGGTTAACATTTCTATATATCATATAGAAAATTTCTTAGTAAAAAGTTCTATGTTATCATAATGTTCTTTATAATTAATTAATTGATGAGGTTCTTTTTCCCACCATTTAGTTTTTATTAACTTACTAATAGTTTCCTCACTAAATCGATATTTGATAATATTCGCTGGTACCCCTCCTACTATAGCATACGGTGGAACATCTTTCGTAACTACAGCTCCCGCTGCAATGACTGCTCCTGTTCCTATTTTAACTCCGTCTAGAACAATTGCATTGGCACCTATCCAAACATCGTGACCTACTTCTATCTGTGCATATTCACTGAAAGTTTGTTTATCTACTATTTTTACCCTAAAAATATTTTTTGGAGTATAAAAAAGAGGAGACGTTGAAAACATATGCGTCGGATGTTTCCCTAGCCCAAGTTTCACATTCGGTCCTATAGAAGAATATCTACCTATTTCACAATTTATAGCATTAGTATTATTTCCAACATACGAATAGCTCTCAATTTTCACATTCCTAAACCTACAGAAGGCGGTGATAACGACATTGTCATTAATTGTACAGTTACTATCCACAAAGGATAAAAGTGATATTTTATTATTTGCTTTTTTTCTGTCTTGATGAAAAATAGATTCGAATAAGTTCAAATTTCTCACCCTTTTTAAATTCTTTATACTATAAGCCCAGTTAATTGATATAAAATTGTTTTAATCTTCTCTGTCATACTTCTACCTATAAAATACCTTCTAAATTCTTTGATTAATTTGCTGTTTATTTTTTTGTTATTTTCAAAAACAAATTCTGACTTATTTACACAAATATTTTTTTGGTTAAAACGATCGTATTTAACTTTATGTGCACCTGTGCCATCAAAACCTTTATTTTTAATAAGCGATTCATAACTCCATACACATTTTCCGTTATTAATAAAAATATGATAATACCATCTAATTAACCATGAATTTACTTTACCTTGAATTTGGGCTTCAAGAAAAGCTGAAAAAGCTTGACCTGCATAATTGAATTTTTTGATATCAACTTCATTTTCAAGCAATTCTTTATAAGCACTATGTTGATAAAAGTCGCATTCCTTCCAATACTTGGACCAAGTTCCCCACCCCCAAGAACATGGATATGGAGTAAAATAAGTATCTGAATTTGTATATTTATTAATTGGTAATCCAAACCCTGATACATGCATAATTTCATCATCGTTTTCATAGTAATCAAATGCGCTATTCATAAAGGATACGAAGTTTTCATTTGGTACACAATCATCTTCTAAAACAATTACTCTTTCATAACCCTTTGAAAATACTTGTGTCACACCATTAATCACAGATTCTGCTAATCCCTTGTTATTTGTATGGTAAACAGCCTCAACTTCACACCAGTCAATGTTTTTTATTAAATTACGTGTGTCATTAACTAACTGTTGATCTACTTCTTTTGCTGCCCCATCAGAAAATACATATAATTTTTCTATGTGGTTTTTTTTCAATCCTTCTATGACTCTCTGAGTATGTTGAGGCCTATTATATACAAAAAGTATTACTGCATTTTTCATTAAGCACATTACTCCTTTATATTTCATAATAATAAATAGTCTAATTGGTCTGTGAACTTATTTGTAAATAATTACTATAAAATGTTTATTTTTACTTATTCCTATATATTTTACTTTTCATTGTTGAGGAGAAAATTTTAAATTCATCTATTTTTAAAAAATAAATGAATAGCAGATATAGAAAAAGTCCGCTTCCTATACTAAAACTAAGCTTTACAAGCTCTGCAACAAATGAGTCTCTTGTCAAGTAAAGAGAGCTGAATTTATAAGTCATGTGAACAACTATTCCCATAACTCCTGTCGCTAACAACACTTTTAAAAACGTACTGAGAATAGGCTTGAACTCTAAGTCTATAATTCTATTTTTCAAATTATAAAATAGAAGAAGTGTGGAAATTAAAGATGAGATACTATTAGCAAGAGCTATTCCATTTATACCCATTTTCCTCACTAAAACTACACTCAATAAGATGTTAATCCCAATAGCTATAACTCCATTAATCATTGGTGTTTTTGTATCATGTAATGCATAAAAAACTTTATTTAAGATATCCTTGTAGTTATAAAATAACATTCCAAAACTCAAATAAAATAGGACTCCACCCGTAACAATTGTTGCCTCTTTATTAAACACTCCCCTTTCAAATAGAAACTGAACAATGGGGATACTTAAAATTGCGGTTGTGACTGCTAAAGGTGTAACCAACAAACTAATCGAATTAATAGAAGAGTTCATAGTCTTTTTAAAGAAGTCTATATTCTTAGAGGAGTTTGCATCAGCCAGCATGGGATAAACAACACTAGCAATGCTTAAAGAAATTATTCCTACTATAAATCCATTAACTTTTTGACCATAATTAAGTGCCGCTATACTTCCTGCTCCCGCTCCAGAAGCTAGCATACGATCTACAAATGTGTTTAATTGTTGGACAGTACTTCCAATGAAAATAGGAAATATTAATTTCCCCATTTTTTTTATGTATTCATCCCTTATACCAATGCTAAGATTGTAAAAATAACCTCTAGATTTAATTGATTTGTACAATAAAATACTTTGACAAACCATCCCAATTACACTTGCAGCAATAACACCTTCAATACCGAAAATTGGAGAGGCTACTAAAGAAAAAATTATTATAATATTATTTGGAATTACAACTGCGGATGGAATAATGAATTGCTTATTTGCATTAAGAAAGGCACTATAAACTGTTGTTAAACCTATAAATACTATCATTGGAAAAGATAATCGAGTAAAAGAGACAGCTAACTTATAGGTACTTTCATCAAAACCAATAGCTATCAACGAAACAAAAACATCAGTGAAGAAAGAACCAACTAATGTTAAAACAATTGATAGTATCAATACTATATTTATTACTCTATTAGTAAACATTAACCCATGCTTATTACCCTTTTTTTCGTTAATTTCAGAATATATTGGTATATAAGAGGTACCTATGGCTGTGACAACACTAGTAAACAAAATAGTTGGAATTGTCAAAGCGATGAAATAAGCATCTGCTTCTTTACTAGTACCAAAATAATTACCAATTAAAACTTCTCTAAGGAAACCAAGTAACCTACTGACAAATGCTATAATTATAACCAAAATTGTTGTACTAATCATGCTAGAACTTTTTTGTTGTATCACTACCATATGCTCCTTAATAATGTTTCAATATAAACTAAAAAGTTGAAAATCTCTTTTAATTTTCACCTAATTACTCTTAATAGCTTAATATTGTATAAAAGTAAAATTTCCGTAAACGAGAATTAAAAACTTTTATAGAGTCCATAATTATGTTTTAAATTTATCAAGAATAAATAGGATCTCCTTAATTTCAATTAAGGAGATCCTTTATTTAATTGTTTCATGCTCTGAATTGATAAACTCAACAATAACCAAAAATTAAAATACGTTGTCCCAGGACCGAAGGGTGCAAATGGTTCACCTGATGATACAATTAAACCAGCTACAATTAGTACTTTAATCAATATACTATTTTTTATTTCATTTTTAAAATACAAATAGAAAAATAGGAGCATGATACAAAATATTAAAAAAGTTACTAACCCTCCGTAAAACAACAACCTTAACCAAATAATATGCATGCCTACAACAGTATTAGGATCCTGTGTAATCACTCTATTACTATATAGCGCACCAATAAAAGGATTGGTATAGAAAGAATTGCTGCCATATTCTATGCTAGAGAACCTTCCACTAGTTAACTTATCAAGAAAACTGTTTCCATTAGAGTATTTTAAATAATCTAACCTAAATACTAGGCTTAAAGTTTCACTTATTTTAGCAATATTCATGCTTATCAACAAAACTATAGCTGTCGAACCAAAAATTATTCCCGCAACATTCTTTTTTGTATAACCGCGTTTATTTTTGTACAGCACTAATATTAAGCAAGTTACTAAAAGTGCAAGGATATTTGTTCTAGACTGTATTATAACTATACTTAATAAAGACAGCAGAAAGAAAACAAAATTTAACCACTTTCTTTTCTCGTTACTAAATAGAAAACTATAAAAAAGATATATACTAGAAATCATTGAAAGAGGAGAAAAAGCATTTTTTCTTGCATAAAAATATACTCCAACATCCTGTAAGGCCAAGAGAATATTTCCTTGATAAAAATATAATATTATTATATAAGCAGTAACAATATTCACTATAGAGATACTTATCATTAATTTTGTTTTATGATAACTCTCTATATTAGTAGAAAGAAACACTAAAAACATAAGCATTCCCAAGATATATGATTTAACATCCCAAAGGCTCGTATCTGATACGAAAATCTTTGCACTCAATAAATATATCAACATTATAATTAGAGGCAGCCAAAGGTACCTGTACCTTATTATATTTGCTATCAATAACTTATTATTGAACAAAATTAGTATAGCTAGAATTGTATATATTGCTATATTAGATATAACATTTAGATTGATAAAAGGAATAAAAGATGAATGAACTACAATTCCTAGTACTAATAGTAAAATAAAATTTAAAGTCTTTACTTTCACCATTTTTTCCTATCGCCTTCTCTTTTATTAAGAATTAATTATTTAGTTTTTTTATTGCTTTAGCTGGCACTCCACCTAAAACATAGCTTTCAGGAGAATTTTTTACTACACAGCTATTAGGTAATATAATAACATTATCACCTATTTTTACATCTCCAATTATAGATGCATTACAACTCATAAATACACCTTCTCCTATTACGGGAGCCTTCCCAGAAGTGTAGTTAACACCTACAGTACAACACTGATGAATAGTAAAGTCCCTCCCGATGACAGCGCTTTTGGATATAATAATGGTTGTGCAATGAGGGATAAACAGACCTCCTTTTATTTGAGCCTCCGGATGTATTTCTACTCCTGTAATAGATTTAAAGGGAACATAGATACCAAGGAACAATAATTTATAGAGGAATTTAAAAATCACTTGTTCCTTGGTATACAACCAGTTCAATAAACGATAAATAAGGCTTGCATAGATACCTTGATAATAAAAAAACACAAAAAATTTCCCAACGCCTTGACGAGGACCATAATATTTTTTCAAATCTTCAAAAAACTCATTCATTATTATTAACCTTTCCAAAGGAAGTCTATTCAGTGACCTTCCATTACCAATAACAACCTTTTTCAATTGATTTAAAGTCCGTTGGGTGCTCTTGTGACATCGGACGTGCCCAATATTCATTATATAGAGTAGAGATAAAAGGATGGTTATCCCATCTCACTCCTTTTATCCCAAAGAGAATTTGAGAAGAACCTCCCATATGTATAGCCTTTTTACCTTTTTCCTTGATATAACCTGCTAAAGGTAAACCGTAAGCTCCTGCCCCTATTATAGCTACGTCAAAATCTATCTTGTCAATCTCTTCATACATGTAGTTTAGCGCCTCTATCCATGATGAAAATTTAGAGTTACTCCCCCCTGCTGATTGAACTGCTCTCAAAGTCTTCAATTCGAAATTAGGAAGAACTTCTTTATTTTCAAATAAATTATCTCTATTTTTCAATTGTTTTTCAATGCTATCAATAAAAGGATGTATAACTAATACAGTTTTATTGTAAAGCATTTGACTCCAAGGACTGTCCCAATAATATGGCTCAAGGCTTCTTAGTTCTACTAGATTAACGCTTCTACAATAATCCTCTATAATTTTACCTTCATTTTTATTGAACCATACGCCAATGATATCAGCATTACTTAAAGCATTTAAAAATATCTCGGAGAATTCATTCAGTGTATTATCGGTAGGAGGAAATACTCCTGAAAGAACATTAATTTTGTTTTTAAGATAATCGTTATATTTTTTTTCATTGTATTGGTAAGCTGATAAGATTTCTAATTCAGTTGATCCAATTCTTGTAACCATAAGAGCTTCTTCTTTACCTAATAGGTTTTTTAATAACAGATTACCTTCATTACCATTTAATATGCTTTTATTTCTATATTCACTAAATTTCAAGTAGCTTTGATATAACTTTTTCACTTCTTTTTTTAGCACATTTTCCCCTCATATCTTATTTATTAAAAAATTAATTTTAATAAAAATATTATATAACCAAACATCACCGTGATTCTACTATAGAAATCGACTATATTTTAAACACTTAAATTAAAAAGAGATTAGTCAAACATTATTTTGCTTTTACTTTCTGTTCTGACCTTCTTCATATCATCCTGAACCATAATACTAACCAACTCTTCAAATGAAGTCTTCGTTGGATTCCACCCTAATAATGTCTTTGCTTTAGTAGGATCCCCCAATAATTGATCAACTTCTGCAGGACGGAAGAATTTAGGATCGATTTCTACAATTACTTCACCCGTTGCTTTGTTTGTTCCTTTTTCTTCTAGACCTTCACCGCTCCACTCAATTTCAATACCAGTGTGCTTGAATGCAAGCTGTACAAATTCACGTACTGAATGCATTTCACCAGTCGCAATAACAAAATCTTCTGGCTTGTCATGCTGAAGAATTAACCACATGCATTCTACGTAGTCTTTTGCGTAACCCCAGTCACGTAAAGAATCTAAGTTTCCTAGCGTTAATTTTTGTTGTTTGCCTTGTGCGATACGTGAAGCAGCAAGCGTAATTTTACGCGTTACAAACGTTTCACCGCGGCGCTCTGACTCATGGTTAAATAAAATACCGTTCACTGCGAACATATTATAAGATTCACGGTAGTTCTTTGTAATCCAGAAACCATAAATTTTCGCTACGCCGTATGGAGAACGCGGATAAAAAGGCGTTGTTTCTTTTTGTGGTACTTCTTGAACTTTTCCGTATAGTTCAGATGTAGAAGCTTGGTACACGCGTGTTTTATCTGTTAAACCTAAAATACGTACCGCTTCAAGAATATTTAACGTACCTTTTGCATCAACATCTAATGTATATCCAGGCATATCAAAAGATACGCGTACATGTGACTGTGCTGCTAAGTTGTAAATTTCATCCGGTTGAATGTCACCAATGATACGCGTAACGTTTAGTGCATCCGTTACGTCACCATAGTGAAGGTGGAAGTTTGAGTTGTTTAATAATGCGCTTGCTGCTTCTTCTGTTAAAAGATCTTCTAGACGTTCTTGGTTATAAGAAGAGCTACGGCGTATTAATCCGTGCACTTCGTAACCTTTTTCTAGTAAAAATTCTGCTAAATATGATCCGTCTTGTCCTGTTACACCTGTAATTAATGCTGTTTTCATCTTATCCTCCATATATATCAACTGTTATTTTTATTATTTAGTTTAATGCAAAATTTCTACTTATTTTGCTGCAACTAGTTCGTTATCTAAAAACCATTGATACGCTTTTTGAAGGCCGTCTTCTAAAGCTGTTTCCGCTTTCCAGCCAAGGCCGTTCAACTTTGTTACGTCCACTAGTTTACGAGGCGTGCCGTCTGGTTTTGACGTATCAAATTGAATGTCTCCTTCATATCCGACAACTGCTTTTACTCTTTCACCAAGCTCTTTAATTGTAATATCTTCTCCCACGCCAATATTAACAATTTCATTACCTTCGTATGTATTCATTAAGAACACGCACGCATCTGCCAGATCATCTGAATAAAGGAATTCACGTTTTGGTGTGCCTGTTCCCCACATTTCAACAAACGGCGCATTGCTTTCTTTCGCTTCGTGGAACTTGCGAAGCAGCGCAGGAAGAACATGTGATGTATGAAGATCAAAGTTATCGTTTGGCCCGTAAAGGTTCGTAGGCATAGCTGAAATGTATTTTGTGCCGTACTGGCGATTATACGATTCACACATTTTAATACCAGCAATTTTAGCGATTGCGTAAGGTTCGTTTGTTGGTTCAAGCCCACCTGTTAGTAAGTACTCTTCTTTTAAAGGCTGAGGCGCTAGTTTTGGATAAATACATGTGCTTCCCAAGAACAATAGCTTTTCTACGTTATTACGGTATGCTGCATCAATGATATTTGATTGAATCAATAAATTATCATGAATAAATTCAGCTGGATATTCATTGTTTGCCACAATACCGCCTACTTTAGCTGCTGCTAAGAAAACAAATTCAGGCTTTTCTTCTGCAAAAAATGCATCGACTTGCGGTTTGTCTCGTAAATCTAACTCAGCGCTTGTGCGATATACTAAATTGTTATAGCCTTTTTCCTGTAATTTTCGTACGATAGCTGAACCAACAAGCCCTCTGTGGCCAGCTACATAAATTTTTGAATGTTTGTTCATTTTAAAACACCAGCTTTCCTTTGGTTAATAGGCATTTTTTGATCCAAACAGTAAAAGAACCGTTCGGCAAATAATTGTAATATCCGTCTTTAAAGACCGTGTTGTCATGTACGTTAAATCTAATTCAACCATTTCTTCAAAACCAACGTTGCTTCTTCCGCTGACTTGCCATAGTCCTGTACAGCCAGGCGTTACGAGCAGACGCTGTTTTTGATATTCGGTATACTCATTGACTTCTCTTACGAGCGGCGGCCGTGGCCCCACTAGACTCATATCACCTTTTAACACGTTTAATAACTGAGGAAGTTCATCAATACTTGTTTTCCGAATAAATCTTCCTATCTTCGTCACTCGCGGGTCGTTTTTCATTTTAAACATGGCACCCGTTGCTTCATTTTGCAGGAGTAACTCTGCTAACTTGGCTTCTGCATCTGATACCATGGAACGAAATTTATACATGTTAAATTCTTTGCCATCTTTACCTACACGCTTCTGTGAAAAGAAAATCGAACCTTTTGGATCTTCTATTTTAATCAATAGACCAACCACAATAAAAACAATTAATAGTACAAGCAGTCCTGCCAATGCTCCGATTATATCGATACATCTTTTCGAAAAAAGGTATCCTTTTTTATTGTTAGGATTGACTTTTTTCTCTACTGGGGGTGCTTGGACAGCAGCTTCTGTTTTTGGTTCAGCAATCACTGGCAACTTCATTCACCCCTTCTAATCACTCAACAGTTACTTTATTGTCCGCTTCTTTTTTTACTAGATTATCCATAATCTCTAGTAAACTTTCTTTTAACTCTGGGTGCTGCAGTGCAAATTCAATTGTTGTTTCAATAAATCCTAGCTTTTCTCCAACATCGTATCGTTTGCCTTCAAAATCATAAGCAAATACACGCTGGATTTCGTTTAATTTTTGAATGGCATCGGTTAATTGAATTTCACCGCCGGCTCCTACTTCTTGTTCTTCTAAAAACTTAAAGATTTCAGGTGTAAATACGTAGCGTCCCATAATTGCTAGATTTGAAGGAGCCGTTCCTGCTGATGGTTTTTCAACAAATGTGTTAACTTGATGGCGGCGGCCGTCGTTTGAAATTGGATCAACAATTCCGTATCGATGCGTTTGATTATCAGGCACTGTTTGAACGCCGATTACTGAAGACAACGTTTGTTCATATTCATTCATCAGCTGACGAAGACATGGTGTTTCGGCCTGTACAATGTCATCACCAAGCAGCACAGCAAAAGGTTCGTCACCAATAAATTTACGTGCACACCATACCGCGTGTCCTAATCCTTTTGGTTCTTTTTGACGAATGTAATGAATTTCTACGTTAGATGATTGCTGTACTTTTTCCAAAATATCAAACTTTTCTTTTGAAACTAGGTTATTTTCCAGCTCAGGTGCAAAGTCGAAATGATCTTCAATCGCTCTTTTGCCTTTACCTGTGACGATAATAATGTCTTCGATTCCTGAAGCAATCGCTTCTTCAACGATGTATTGAATCGTTGGCTTATCAACAATTGGAAGCATTTCTTTTGGCATTGCTTTTGTAGCTGGCAGGAAGCGTGTTCCGAGTCCAGCTGCTGGAATAATTGCTTTTTTTACTTTTTTCATCAATTCATCATCCCTCATTCTCTCTTTATTATTTACTGATTTAGGTATGTACGAGATGTAAATACTTATGGAAACGCTCTACATATACAGCTCTTTCATAAGTATTTACACAATTAAATTTTGGGCATCTAACCCGTCCTCACACCATACTCTTGACAACAATCGTGTCTAAGGTGTTTGAGCACCCACAGTACAGCCGAGTATCTCCTTTGATAGTGGTTAGGAGATATCACCATTTTTTAATATTTGTAACTTTTATTGAATATTAATCCACGCTCACTAAAAAAAGAAGAAAGCTGTCAGGAATTCTGTCTTTTAAAAGATCCCTAAAAACTTTTTCTTCTTCACTTGCTGGGGCGTATCTTGAAAACAAACGTAGCCTTTTATAACAGCTTCTGCATTTTCATGAAACATATATAGTGTGTCAATTCCGTATTCAGATGAAATCAACTCGCTTGCTTCTTGCATGTAGAAATTTCTTCCTGATAGATTGTGTGCATCAGAAGCAATCATATGAGTTAAGTTTGCTTGTATTAAATCCATAGAAAATTTCTTGATTTTTTTACCGAATCTTCCTGTTAAGCTGGATGCTGTAACTTGAGTGAGAACTCCTTTGTTCACCAGCTTGTATAAAATATCTGGATCTTCTATAAGCCTGCTGTTTCGCTCAGGATGAACAATAATAGGTGTTAGCCCTTCCGACTGGATGTCGTAGACTAATTTTTCTGTGAATTTCGGCACTTGGCTGGATGGCAGTTCTAAAAACAGGTATTTATCTGTTTGATTTAAAGTGAGTATCTTACCATCTTGATAGTCTTTAATAATTTCTCCATATATACGAGACTCTTGACCTGGTAATATCGTAAGAGGGATATTTTCTTGATGCAGATGAGTATTTAATCGTTCCACTCGCTGTATAATTTCATTTTTTTCATTTATGTATTGGCCATTGTGGTGGTGAGGAGTTGCAACAATTGTATGGATCCCTTCACTTACTGCTTGCTTTGCCATTTGTAAGCTGT
>Ga0209025_1002966_pt1 | contig 16857 bp, 18 predicted proteins | sample AraplaMF_Col_mLB_FD_184256 | JGI IMG/M metagenome (GOLD analysis project Ga0209025, IMG submission 184256) | Arabidopsis root microbial communities from the University of North Carolina, USA - plate scrape MF_Col_mLB (SPAdes) (version 2) | ecosystem: Host-associated > Plants > Roots > Endosphere... | reverse complement strand
ATTTTCCATTGTTGCTTTCATTAATCCTTGAATTGGATGATCCACCGTTCATAACCTCCTTTGTCATATCTTTCCTAGTTTTTCCTAAACTTTGTGAACTAAACATAAAATTTTATATTGATTTCAAAAACAATAGGTTTAAATATTCAGAAAAAATAGAACAAAGAAGAGATTATGATGATACGAAAATTAACAAAGCGTGATCATGAACAAGTGCTTACCTTTTTAGCATATCACGCAAGGAGGAAATTTCTAAATCCTTTTCACCTAATATCTTTTTCGGTTGATCATTTTCCGCCTCTAGTTGTTTGACCTCAGCCGGTGAAACCGCTTCATGACGCCCAGCTACTTGTCAATCATGATCTTGAAAAGCTTTTACCCATTTGTGTACTAAGTTTGGACTGAAATCATGCCTTCTAGCTACTAATGCTTTATTTCCAGTTTCTATTACTTCTTGTACCACTTCTTGTTTAAATTCAATAGAATGTTTTCTTCTTTGCATAATAAATACCCCCTTAATTGGCTACCTCGAGTATAAAACAACCACTCTTAGTAAGATTCCAAGTTCATTAGGGGGCTAAAGAGATACTTGCTATACTTCCTTTTCATTTGCCTTTTAAATCACCTTTTCACCCTCCTATTATTTTCTCATCCTATTTCTACAATTGGCATTCGGATATTATTTTCTAGATTCTCAGACTCAATTACAATCGCCATAAGTCCCGTTTCTGAACTCGTTTCATGGAATTCCCCTTTATTCCAGAAGACAGCTTGACCGGGTTGCACTTTCTTTTTCATTTTATCTGCGCCACAGACAAGTCCTTCCCCTTGCACAATAAGAAGCAGCTGGGGAACAACTGCTTCATGATATCCAATTATTCCTTTTGGTTGTAAATGCATACAACCAATATGTACCTCTCCCTCATGTTTTACTATATTTGACATAATAAAATTAGAATGAAACACTGCTATGTGATTCCCTACCTTTTCACTGAAATCGAATATCTTCATCTTATCTCCTCCTAAATCATCCCCTACACATGTAACACCATTCTTACCGTTTGCATCATGTGTCCCTCAAAGTCTTCTTCAAATTGCTCTAAAGCTGCAAAGCCCTTTGCTTCATAAAACCGTTTCCCTTTTTCATTTGCTGCTTCTACATGAATATAAATCTTTCTAACCCCTTCTAAATAGGTAATACCTCTTTGTAATAAAGCTGTCCCAATTCCTTTTCCTTGATGCTCCGGCAATAAATAAATAGCCCCTAATTCTGCTTCATTTTGATATTTTATAGGTGAAAAGTTAGCAAATCCAACAACTTGATCATCCACTTCTACTACGAATAAGTGTGAATGTTCCAAACGTCGTTTCATCATTTCAAATGAATATGCTTGTCCTAAGAATTTATCTTGAATCTCTTGTGGAATAAGTCCTCTATATGTAGCATGCCAAGCCACTTTCGCCACTTCTTGTACAGCAATAATATCTCGTGCATTCATATCTCTAATTACATACGTCATATTAATGTCCCCATTTTTTTTAAGTTGCAGTGTGCTAGCACACTATAAGAAATTGGATTGTTATTTTCATAGTTCACTTTAATTAACTTTAAACCTTCTATAATTGCCTTTTGTGTACTAAAATTCTTATATACAAAATCCATTACACAAACGAATTGCTCTCGCTCTAAACGATTTGCAATCGTACAATTTGGCACCCACTTCTCTGGTACATAATACGACTGCGGGTAATCATGAAAGTCCATAAAATGATTATGAAACAATTGATGTAACTCTAGTAACCTTCTCGTTATCGTTGGTGCCAAAAAGATGGTTCCATTTGTAGGGAAAGTACCCACAGAAGAAAATTCAACTGGAAAGCACCCTATATCCTCTGTAAACTCTTCTAATTTCTCTCCATACGCTTTCAAATCCAAAGTATGATAATCAGCCAATGTAATATGAGGCTCTAGGTCTTTATTATGTACAATGTCCGTTAGCCCTTCTCTAATCACTTTCATATCCTTCAAAAACTCCTCATCAAATGTAGCAATAACGGCGTACATCTTTCTTCACTCCTTTGTTTCTCTTAACTCTTCCCACTCTTCTCGAATCATTCCCATTCGAATAGAATCATAATATATTCCATTATAGTAACGACATTTTCGCATTCTACCTTCTAATTTCATACCGATTTTTTCTGCGACTTTCATCATTCTTTCATTTCCAGACCAGGTTGTTAGTCCCACCCTACCAATCTCCATGTTTTCAAATAGCAAATCCCTATATAATCGCAAGGCTTCTGTTCCATAACCACCATTCCAATACGCTGGGTCATAAATCGTAATCCCTATTTCTAACCAGCGTGACGCCTTATATTCCCAATAGAAGCCAACTATCCCAATTATTTTGTTATCCGTTTCAATAATAAATTGCGACAGAGGCTCCTCTTTTAGCTTAGACTGTAAACTTTCCATATACACCGGATATTTCTGAATAGAAAACGGAAAGTATGGTGCATCCCACTTTTTCCACTCAGGGTTTTCTTCCTTATATATTTGTGAATATAAAGAATGTATATCTTTCTCTTCTATTTTTCTTACGATCACTTTTTTACCTTGTAAATATATATGTTCCATACTTTCCTCCCATACTATTAAATAGAATATTAGAATTTAACATACTACTAATATTATATTTATTTTTAGAAAAATCAAACAATAACGATAACTTTGTTGTATAATATTGTAAAAAGATGTCGGAGGGATTTAATGTTACATAAAATATCTCAATTCACAATAAAACTTTCATCGATTGTTTTATCACTCTTACTATTGTTAAATTTACCTTATTTATTTGTTACTCAAGGCGGATTCACCTTTCAGCCGCTTCAATTTTTCAAACAGATTTTTACTATGTTACAAGAAGTTTTATCACCGGAATCCCTTATCGTTCTATCATCAGAAGCGAAGTTCGGCAATCTAAAAAAAACTCCGTTGTTTCCAACCGTATTAGAACCTTATATATATTCATTTACTGTTTTGTTCACAGCTTTTGTTCTTGCACTCTTTCTTTCATCTAGCATGGCATTTTTTTATTTTTTAGCAAAAGATTCTATCAAAAGGTGGATAAATCGACTTGTTTTTATATTAGAGGCTGTCCCTGACATGATGATGATGATTTGCTTACAAATGTTTTTCATTTGGTTTCTTAGGAAGTTCGGGGAATCTCCAGTCACAATTATTTCTTTTAATGAAAATCGAGCTTATTTACTTCCAATTTTATCTTTAGCGGTTTTACCTACATTACAAATGTTTCGGATGATGATTTTATATATAAAAGAAGAACATGGAAAACAATATGTAGAGGTTGCATATGGAAAAGGTCTTTCATCAAGTTATATACTATGTATCCACTTATTTAAAAATATATCTATTCACTTCTTCCACCATTTAAAAACAATTTTTGTTTTCTTACTTTCTAACTTGTTCATTTTAGAATTTATTTTTAATATGAAGGGCATTATTCAATTTTTATTTAGCAAGGCGTTTGTTTCACCTTCTGCTACATTTATCATACTTATCATGATTATTTTACCGTTTTATATTATCTTTCAAATAATCTCTTTAATGATGAATAGGTGGCAAAAACAAATAAAAGGAGAAACTCTATGAAATCTATTTGGAAATCAAAACGTTTTTTAGTCGGATTCATTTATCTTTTTGCATTAGTTACAGCTAGCTGTATTTATAGTTTGTTCTTTAAAGATAGTATACCAGAGGCACCTCTGTTGCTTTATAATGACAAGAATGAGTTACTTGGAAAGGCACCCTTTTCACCATCTTTAATGCCACCTTTTGGCTCTGACCGTTTTGGAGAATCGATCTTCTTACAAATTTTAGACGGAGCTAAATTTACAATTTTATTTGCTGTTGCAATTAGTTTATTACGTATTTTATTTGGGACATGTTTAGGTATCCTATTAAGCTTATACGCAGCAAAATGTAAAAGATTTTTCCAGGCATGTTCAGAGGTATTTTATTATATCCCAACTGTATTTATCGCATTTATGCTCATTACACCGGTTAATATTGAAATCACATCAAATGCAGATCGACTAAGTCCAAATATCCCATTTGCACTTTATCAAGCTATCATACTCATTTTTATTGCTCTCCCTACAATTTCTTTTTATATTTCATCAGAAGTTGATGAGTTTATGAAACAAGATTATATATTGAGCTCACAATTAATGGGGGCAAGCCGTTTTCATATTATTAAAAAACACTTGCGTGTCTTATTATTAGACCGAGCATTTGTTTTATTTATGGAGCATATTGTCCAAACACTCATACTTATGATCCATCTAGCATTACTTAACATTATAATCGGTGGGATACAACTGAAAGAAATGGACCAAGGTGAGTTCAAACCTGTTTCACTCTCGAATGATTGGGCAGGCCTTATTGGATTAAATCGTTATGAAATGAGTCTTTCATTATGGATTATCTTTTATACACTCATCACATTCTTTATTACTATACTTTTCATTAAACTTATGACTATTGGAATTCAAGATGCCCTAAAAACAAGGAGTTCGCAAGTAATAATAGTACAACCTGTTCAAGATCAAAAAATATATGTGAAAAATAAAGATTCTTTTTCATTTGCTTCTTTAGAGAAAAGAAAACGGTCTTCATTACATTTGTAAAAAATGATTGAACTTATACAAAAGAAAAACTATTTGTTAATCTATACTTTTTATATTAATGCAAATTCGCTCCCAAAGCCAACAACATAGAAAATAGGGGGATAAGTTCCCCCTATTTTCTCTCATTAGCTAACTGTCTTAATCTTTTTCTCACTTAACCTAAGTAAAATCCCTTTCTCTATCCAGCCTTCCACACCATCTTTTTTTATTAAATCATATCCCGTACAGCTATCATCAATAAGTGAAACAATATCACCTTTCCTTACACTTATTTGCGCACAAGAAATATCGGTTTTAACAGTATAATTACCTGCTTCATCTTGCTTTATATATTCATTTTTAACATATAATCGTTTATTTGTTTCTATTTGTTTGCATACTGTAAAATCATCATTTCCTTCAACTGGTACGATATGATAATACGGATACATGACTCCACCTTGCATCATTGGTTCCGCATTAAAATCCGCTAAAATTTCATATTGTGAAAAATGATCTACATATGTAGATGAAAACACATCTCTAGAAATTGATCTATGAATGATAAATGCATTTAATTGTCCCGCTTCTTTAATAGTATTCCCGCCATCAATCGCAATTATTTTTTTATTTTCATCGATAACTGGATTATTAGATGGTGCCTCTTCAGAATAATTAACAACAGGCCAATGTCCAACTATTGCATACTTATTTGCGCGATGTGACTTAGTAAAAAACTCCGGCATTGCAAACGCATTTTTCCGTTCGGTCTTCTTCCAATCTTCTATATCCTCAAGCCCTGCATGCACAAAAATATAGTCCTCTGTTTCAATAGCAGTTGGTAATTCCGTGAGCCAATTAATCTCTTTTGAAAAACAGCTCATTAATATATCTTTTACCTCACCAATATCCGTCTCTTCATTAATATGAAAATCTAATTGGGAAAGCCATTCATTAAAGATAGAATACTTTCTCGTACATAAATAGTTTATTAACCCGGGATTTTTATTTAAAAGAGCCTCAACTAAAGCTTCACAATTCCCCTCAACAACATGTACCTTTTGATTCTGTGCTGAAAGTTCCATGACATAGTTTACAACACCATTACTATTTCTTCCTTTTTCACAAAGATCACCATTAATTATTAAATAATCTTCTGCACTAAAATTAACTTTGCTTAATAGTTTTTTAAAAAGCTCTAGCTCTCCATGAATATCAGAAATAACAATAACTCTTCCGTCGTTTGAATTGATATTTTTTTTATTTTATCCAATATAGACGCCCCTTTTTTCATTTACAGCTTTCTACATATTTAAATGTTTTTTCATCATTTCATAAAAACAATTCGACAAAATACCCTATTACACCTTTTTTTCACTTATTTCTGTTATAACAAAAAAATAGCAGATTCTATATCCTATCACATTTAGAATCTACTATTTTTCTTCACTATTGTAGCTCTTTACAAAAAGCATAACTTACCTTATCATATCCTTCTCTTTCATAAAATCTATGTGCATTAATTCTTGGAAACGCTGACGTCAAAACAACCGAACTACATTCCTTTTCTGCTCCCCACTCCTCTATATATGATAATAATGCTTTACCATATCCTTTGGAGCGATGAGCCTCTGCCGTTACAAGATCATATACAAAAACATGTTTCTTATTATAAAAATTCGTACATATCGCTACCCCAGCAAGGCTCACCACCTCATTTTCTTCATTATACAAAGAAAATAATTGATAACGTTCCTCTTTCATCTGATGAAATAAAGATTGCACTTCCTCTTTTGTAAGTGCAGTTCGTAATTGTTGTAAAACGGGTAATACTCCTTCTAATTGCTCCTTTGTTTTTATTTCCTTAACATTCATCAGTAATCTCCCCCTAACTATTTATAAAATTTTCTAAATGTTATATCATTACTATAAATAGAAACTGCCCTTTCCTTAAGTGGCAGTTTAATTCTTTTTTATAAGGACAGTTTTAAGGGAGGGCGTATACAATGGATTTAATTATTCCTCTACAATTAGAAAGTCAAACACCTATCTATATACAAATTTACAACTACATAAAACAAGAAATCTTAAAGGGAACACTACCTGCTGGAACACGTCTCCCTTCTCATCGAAATTTAGCATTACAACTTGGTGTCAGCCGTATTACAGTCGAATCAGCTTATCAGCAGTTATCCGCGGAAGGTTATGTGGAAAGCAAACCAAAGCGTGGTATATTTGTAACGGAAGTAGATGTGGATGTTATACCGAATAAACACCAAGCTCCATCTACCCCTTACGAATCTCAAAAAACAAAAACAGAACCGCTCTATTTTGATTGTAGCCAAGGAAATATCGATCAAACAGCCTTTCCACTCTCAAATTGGAAAAGAGCACTACATGAAAGCTTACTCCAATATGAAAATGACTTATTTACAAAAGAAGACCCACAAGGAGAACTTATACTTCGCACTCACATTGCAAAGTATTTGTATCATGCTCGCGGGGTTCATTGCACACCTAATCAAATTATTATTGGTGCCGGTACACAGCCCCTTCTTTGGTTACTCTTACAATTGCTTGGAATGCAAAAATCATACGCCATAGAAAACCCTGGGTTTCATCGCATAAAAACCATTATCCAAAGCTGCGGACTTCCTATTCATCCTGTTCCATTAGATGAAAAAGGAATGAACATTTCATCTCTCAGTAATTGCGATGCAAATGTTGCTTATGTTACGCCTTCTCATCAATTTCCATATGGCATGATTATGCCATTATCAAGGCGACTTGAATTATTAAAATGGGCCAATGATCGATCTGGTTATATTATTGAAGACGATTATGATGGGGAATTTCGCTACGTTGGAAAACCGATTCCCTCCTTGCAAGGACTTGATACAAATGAACGTGTTATTTACATGGGGACTTTTTCAAAATCATTTTTACCTTCCTTAAGAATGGGCTATATCGTTCTTCCTAATCACCTTTTGGAAGTCTATACAAACTTAGGTGGCATTTTCAAACAAACTGTATCTAAAATACAACAGCTTGCTTTTGCTAACTTCATTCAAAAAGGAGATTGGGATCGACACTTAAATCGCGTTCGTACATTATATAAGAAAAAACATCATACATTAGTCAAATCAATTTCGATCCAAATGGGTACTAATGTTGATATCCTTGGAGATCAATCTGGACTTCACATTGTACTACATGTTCATAACGGCATGAATGAACAAGAACTTATTCAATCAGCTGCTGAAAAACATGTAAAACTTTACCCTCTATCCATCTACGATTCAGTAAATAATTTACTAAAAGAAGCTTATGTATTACTAGGTTTTGGTGGGATACCGATTAATACAATCGAAACCGTTGTAACATTACTAAAAGAAGCTTGGTTTGCTAAAAAAAGCGGTCCCTTGCAAAAATAATTGCAAGGAGCCGTTTTTCTCACATCTGATCATTTGATGCTCGCACTGAACACGATGACATTCCTGGACGTTTCACACCAGTTGTTTCTTTTGAATAAGAAGCTTCAATGATGCACTTGAATCTACAGAGAGGACGAGATCTTCCATCTTTGGATAAATAAAACGTTGTGTAATACAGTAGATGCTTCTCTGGTGTTCTCCTAAAAAAACACCTTCTCCATGTAGATACGTAACAAAAAGTTCTAACTCCTTCGTAACAATATAGAGAATTGCGGGTAAAAACATCGCTTGCTCAATTGAAAATAAAAAAGGACTGAAGCTTAGCGATTCAGCCCTTTTCTCAATTATTTTTTTCTTAATATATTCACAACAGCAGTCATTTCATCATTTTCTTTATATACGCGCGGGATTCTTCGGTCTAGCATACAAGTCACTTCATAGTTAATTGTCCCAAGCATATCTGCGATTTCTTCTACTGGAATTTCTTCCTCACCTTGTTTACCATAGAAAACTACTTCATCCCCTACTTGTACAGGCATTGCTTTTGTAACATCTAACATTAACTGGTCCATACAAACTCGCCCAAGAACTGGTACACGAATTCCGTTAATTAACGCATGCCCTTTATTTGATAGCTGACGATTATATCCATCTGCATAACCAATCGGAACAGTCGCAATCCATTCTTCACCAGTTGCTACATACGTATTCCCATAACTTACACCACGATTTTTTTGTGCGTGCTTAATATGTGCTACTTTCGATTTTAATGACAATACCGGCTGCAATGAAACAACGGTATGATCCACTTCTTGTGAAGGATACATGCCGTAAATCCCAATCCCAACACGAACCAAGTTTTGAAATGTGTTGCTTAGCTCCATTGATCCAGCACTGTTTGAACTGTGAATATACGGAAGGTGAATCCCTATTTCCTTCGCTGTATTGACAGCTTTCTCAAATAAATTCGTTTGCATATTTGTATATGTTTTATCAATTTCATCAGCTGTAGAGTAATGTGTAAACATACCTTCTACTTCTACATGCTTCATTTTTTTTAGTTCTTCCAAAAATGGCGAAACTTCTTCTTCTTGCAAACCAATACGACTCATTCCTGTATCAATTTTCACTTGAACACGTGCTTTCTTTTCTAACTGCTGCGCTACTTTATCAATACCTTTTAAGTCTTCTATTCTATATACTGTCATCATGATATCATATTCAATAGCATCTATTGCCGCTTCTACTGGTGTATAACCCAAAATTAATATCGGCTCAGAAATTCCCGCCTCGCGCAGTTCAATTCCTTCATCTACAAATGCAACAGCAAGTTGATTCACTCCTGCCTCAATTGCTGCTTTTGCGACTTCAACCGCCCCGTGTCCATATGCATTCGCTTTTACAGCTGCCATCATTGCAATATTTTTATCGTTTACACGTTTTTTAAATTCTCTCACATTATGTTTTACAGCATCTAAGTTCACTTCAACAATTGTATCTCTTCCATATCTCAAACTCATCGGTCTAAACTCCTAACTCAATAATTGCTTTCCATTCTATTTCTCGTTTAATATGACCTTTTACAATATAATACTTTTCAATTTTCTAGTCAAACTACTAGAATTTTCGGAATTTTAAGTATTGTATAATGCTCCTAAGACACTATTATATACGGATATGGGGAGAATTACAATATTTGTTCAAGCAGCGTTGCATCATCTATTCACCTTCTCTGTATCCCAATAATATTTACTAAATGCTTCCGTTAAGACATTGATTGTAGTATATAACTCTTCCAAAGTATTAATTACAAATGTATATGAGAAAATAAAAAATAACACTTTCTTTCCGTGTATATGAGCAGCATATTTTTTAATGTATCACCATCTTTATATACGAATATACACAAGCCTTATGTAATATAACTCTTACTTCGTTTAGCGTAGGAAGTCTTCTCAGTTAGAATGATAAAAAAAGAGAAATGGTAGCCCATTTCTCCTTTTCGTTTCTATTGTTCTTTCGGTGTATCAGAAGAAGGCAATTTCTTCTCTTGTTTTTCTTTGAAAATTTCACCAATTGCACCGAGTGTACCAAGTGTTTCAATCGCATTAGACGGAATGAAGACTTTGTTAGCTGGTCCTTTTGCAACCTCAGCCAATGACTCAAATGATTTATAAGCAAGAACGCGTTCATCTAAGTCCGCTGCACGTAGTAGTTCAATTCTGTTTTGTTCCGCTTTTGCAATCGTTTCAATCGCTCTCGCTTCCCCTTGCGCTTCTAATTCTTTTGCTTCCCTTATACCTTCTGCTTCACGAATACGCGCTTCTTTATCCCCTTCAGCCATCAAGATTTTACTTTGTTTTTCCCCTTCTGCACGAAGGACTTTATCCTGTTTCGCCGCTTCTGCTTCTAGAATAATAGCACGCTTATTACGCTCTGCTTTCATTTGTTTTTCCATTGCCGCTTGCACATCTTTTGGCGGATTAATGTCTACTACTTCTACACGTTCAATCCGAACGCCCCATTTTTCGGTTGCTTCATCAAGCGCTAGACGGATTTCTGTCGAAATTTTTTCACGCCCTGATAATGTTTCATCCAGTTCCATTTTACCAATAATTTGACGCATTGTTGCGGATGTAATATTACGAACACCATATTCATAGTTAGAAATACCATATGTCGCCAGTTCAGGCTCAACAATTTGATAGAAAATAATCGTATCAATTTCTACTTGTACATTATCTTTCGTAATAACTTTTTGTGGTGGTACATTTGTTTGTTGAATACGTAAATCATGATATACACGTATACGATCTACAATTGGGATTATTAGATTTAACCCCGGCTGCATGATGCGTTGGAATTTACCAAACCTTTCAACCACACCTACCTTTTGTTGGGGCATGATTTTAATTGTTAACGCGATGAATACAATGACAATTAATGCAAAAATAATCGTTAATGTTAATACTACCATTTTTATTCACTCTCCCTTTTCACATGTAAAACAGTGCTGCTCCTCTTTATAACAATGACTCTTTCCCCAGTAGAAATGGGAACATCTGAAATCGCAGTCCAAGTATCGCCATCCACCTTCACAATCCCATTTTCTTCACTTGTAATCGCTTGCAGGATAATTCCTTTTTTACCAGCCAGTTTATCGACAGTATCCGTAAATCCTTTTGCCTCTCGAAAATTTTTAGAGATTCGTTTCGTAAAGTAAGTCAATGTTAAACTCACTATTGCTCCTACAACAACTTGTAGAAATAATGCATCTGGAGCAAATAATGCAATAAGACCTCCGACAACTGCTCCAATGCCAAGCCATAGCATGTAAAAGGTAATTGATAACATTTCTGCAATAAATAAAATACCGGCTATAATAAACCAAACCACCCATCCAGCCATATGCAACCCTCACTTTCTTTTTTATTTTCTATATGTATATGAAAAAAAGAATTGTTTATCACGTCCTCCTAATTAATAGGAGACGTTTCAACGGAAGCATTATACATATTCACTGTTACGATGAATATCACTAAAATAGTATATTAATATATTCTTTATTATACATGAAAATTCCTGTCTAAAAGTTACAAAAAATAAAATTCTTTCAAAAAACTTTTCCGCAGATTAATATGAATATAAAGAAAAAATAATTACTTATAAAAAGGTGGTATTCCTATTGCCTCAACGACCATTATCCTTTTATTGGATTTCTAAAATATGCATCACTCTTGTTGAAGTTGTGTACATAATGATTCTTACTACTCATATTTATATAACAACTAAATCAGCTACTATCACAGCTTTTTTTCCATTATTACGAGTTATTACAAGTTTTATTGCGAGTACATCCGCACCACTTCTAATGAATCGTTTTCCATCTTATTCATTACTCATTACATTACAGGGGATTAAGACTTCCCTTTTGATTCTATTAACCGTACTATTTCCCTTACTATCTTCTAACATCGTTGCCCTTCTTGCTTTTATTATTCTCATTTCATTATGCGAAGGTTGGAGTTCCCCTTTATTATATGCTGTTATTCCACGCCTAACACCACAAGAAAAATTAGTAAAAGTAAATAGTGTCTTTTCCTTTTCAACACAAATTGTTCAAGCAACTGCTTATTCATTTACAAGTGTAGTGGTCTTATTAATTGGTGCTACTCCTACACTTATGATAAACAACGTATTAATGATTTTTGGATGTACTACATTATATGTTTCATTGCACACTATACAATCTGAACAAACAATAGAGAAATCATCTTCCAAATCAGCTACATTAATAGAAGGATGGAAACTTTTATTTCAGCACCCCTCCCTCCGTATCGTTACATATATGGACTTAATTGAAACTTTTGCTGGCACGATATGGATTGGCGGTATTACAATGGCTTACGTAACGACCGCTCTTCATAAAGGAGAAGAGTGGTGGGGGTATATTAACACAAGCTATTATATCGGAACATTAATTGGTGGACTATTAGCATGGCGAATAAGTACATATATTCAAAATAACTTAATACGCTCAATGGCTTTAGGATCTCTTCTATTCAGCGTGCTCACTTTCCTATATGGCATAACAAGCAACGGATTTCTTGCACTGTTTCTTTGTGTTCTAATGGGGCCTTCCTATCAAATTCGAGATATTTCCCAAACAACCGCTTTACAATCAAGCGTACCACCGCCTCTATTATCAAAAGTGTATACCGCTCATGGCACACTTACTTCGGCTGTTTCAGGAATTTCTATGCTAAGCGTTGGTATTATTACCGATATGTTCGGTGTCCGTACTATCTATATCATTGCTGCTTTTCTAATTTTATGTTCTGCTTGTTTATCTTTTATTTTACTAAAACATACGAAGCGGCAAGAAAAGGACCTTTCTCTTTAAGTTCACAGAATGCAAAAAGGATAGGTCACCCTATCCTTTTTGCGCTGTATTTATGATAGATTTGGAATTCGTCTATATTTTGTAGCTTGTTCAAATGCATATGCAAGCCTAATTAACGTACCTTCGCTAAATGCAGTACTTGCTAAAGTGATTCCAAAAGGCCTGCCGCTGTTCCTATATCCGGCCGGTATCGCTATGGAAGGATAGCCAGCTTTAGCGCATATTGTTGATCCTATATATGAAGGAAAGAGAATTGCATCAAGACCATATTTCTTCAAGGCAAAATCAATTCCTTGCTCCTGGGAAAAATATAAATCTTCTAACTTTGCATTTAAGTATTGAGGATTTCTTAAGGTATTAGGAAAATCTTTTCCCATTTCTAACCTTTTTTGTCCATATTTTAATGCTTTTTCTTCTATGCCTTTATTAAATGCAATTAATTCAGAGATAGAATGAACTGGAATATTTGAAGGTAACTTAGAAAGATAATTATCTAGACTATGTTTTAATTCATACGACGAGACTCCCCAACTCCACTCCCTATGAAAAGATGGGATTTCGATATCTTCTAATACTGTCGCTCCTTCATTACGCAGTACTTGTACAGCATTCTGAAATAGTTCCTCATCATACTCTCCAGATTCGTAATAGCCTTCAGATGCTTTGTTAAATACTCCAATTTTAGCGCTCCTTAAACCATTAGAATCTAAATAAACCGTATAATCTTGTTGAGCTCTCCCTTTGCTTTTATAGGTTGCAGGATCAAGTTGGTCTATTCCTGTTAAACTCCCTAATAAAATTGCCGCGTCAGTTACTGTTCTAGCAAAAGGTCCCGCTGTATCTTGCGAATATGTGAAAGGGATAATCCCTCTGCGACTAATCAAACCAACAGTCGGTTTAATACCAACTACAGAATTTTGAACTGCCGGACTTAAAATAGAGGCATCCGTTTCTGTTCCAACAGATAAAACAGTAAAGTTTGCAGTAACTGCTATAGCTGATCCTGTACTCGAACCACCAACAAAAAAATCATCATCACCTGAACGATATGGATTAATGACTTGTCCTCCTCTTGAACTATATCCAGCCCACATTTCAAAAGACATCCCATTCGCTAATTCCGTCATATTCGTCTTACCTAATATAACAACACCTGCTTCACGAAGCTTTTTCACAAGAAATGCATCACTACTACTTATATAGTTTTCAAGAGCGATTGTCCCTGCACTTGTATGCATTGAATCATTTGTTTCAATATTATCTTTTAAGAGAACAGGAATACCGTGTAAAGGACCTCTGACACCCTTTATTTTTCTTTCATGATCTAATCCTTCTGCGATAAAAATCGCATCTGGATTTATTTCTAAAATAGAATTTATATTCGGACCGTCCTGGTCATACTTCGCTATCCTATGAAGATAATACATAACTAACTCTTTCGAAGTAAATTCCCCATTCTCCATCGCTGTTTGTATATCTTGAATTGTTAATTCTTTTCTTAGTAGTTTATTGAATTGAATCTCCACCTAAAATCTCTCCTTATTCGTTCTTTCCTCATTTCAAATCTTATTACTTATCAATTTTAATCATTGTGATTTCTCCCCATTTCAACAAATAAATCCTCTACCAAGAATTTCAACTTCCACTTTCAAAAACCTTCCATTTCAAAGAGAATAAAAAAACGTTTTAGACGAACAAAAGCTGTCTAAAACGTTTTTTAGTATATGAACAAACTTTCTACTTCACATACATCTCTTCTAATAAATGAATAAATTCGCCTTGATTTCCTGCTAATACAGGACACTTTGCGATATCGATCCATTCGTAACAAAATACTAAACCTCGATCTTCATCCCCGGCACTTACTGTATGTTCCCACGTATCCTTTACATCTGTTAACAACGAAATATGGAAAAAATGGCATTTTTGATATTCCTGTTTTTCTTTTACATGGATGATATAATCATCAATGTAACGTTCTATACATAAATGACGTAAACCCGACTCTTCTAACACTTCACGTATTGCTGCTTCTTCTAATTTTTCTCCTTCTTCAACCGTGCCGCCTGGGACCTGTACACCTGCATCTGGTATATCACGATGAGTAAAAACCAGTAACTGTATAACTCCTGCTTTCTCCCTTGTAATGTATGCATATACTTTTTTCTTATATAACATTGTCACCTGGACCCTCTCCCCTTAAATTGATTACTGCATTGCTTCCTCTAAGGTGAATTGATTTTCATATAAATATGTCGCTTGCGGATTCCCTACATAACGTACGTGCCACGGCTCGTATCGATAACCTGTAATAGCCTCTTTCTCTTCTGTGTACCGAATGACAAAACCAAATTTATGTGCATTTTGAGCAAGCCATCTTCCTTCCTTGGTATCTCCAAAAACAGACTCTAATTGGAATTTAGCTGATTGTGACGTAATATCCATTGCAAGTCCCGTTTGATGTTCACTCGTTCCTGGTACTGCACTCGACATCGCTGTTTTCGCTTCCCCATCTTGAATCTTATACATTGTATTTAACGCTTTTTGCCGATCAAAAGATCTGAAACCTGAGACTGCAAAGAGAAAAATTCTCTCTTGATCACCTTGCTCAAACATTTTTTCAAGTGCTTGCGCCGCTTCTTTCCTCATCTTTTTTTTCTCTTGATCACCTTCACTGGAATAACGTACTTTGGGAATAACTAAATCTTGCGGCTTATAACGATCTGGTAGCCGTCTACTTTTATTTACAAGTACGAGTACAGAATCTGGATTATTCACAACCGCGAGATCCCCTTCCATTTTAGCAATCGTGTCTTGCGCTTTTGGAAATACAGCGCTACCATTCACTTCTTGTGCCCGTTTATCTTTATACATTTTATAATTAATGCCTGCCACTCCAATAATAATCGCAACTACTACGAGAACCAGTAGTCTCCATCTTTTTTTCATAAAACGACCTCTTATTTTAATAATTTGGCCATATAATACTCATCAATATTTCTCCCATCAACGATAAGAGAAGATTTTTTTATACCTTCTTGTTCAAATCCTGCTTTTTTATATAGTGTTTGTGCTCGTGTATTATGGGCCATTACTGTTAACTCTAAACGCCATACATCATGTAATCTTGCCCATCTTTCTACCTCTTTAAACAAAGCCGCCCCAATTCCTTTTCCGCTATATTCTTGTAAAATTCCAATTACAATTGCTACTGCATGCTTGTTTCTTTGTGCATTACCACCATTAGCTAAAATAAATCCGACTAATTGTTCCTTTTCTACTGCTACAAATATTGTAGAATTATAAGTTTCTATAAAGCGTTTGATCATATTTTTTTGTTGCTCCACTGTTGTATTCCGCTCACCTGGTTCCAATAACATATAGGAAGTTTCTTCATCCAATTGTTTTCCTAATTGCAAAAATGCTGCTGCGTCCTCTATTTGAATTTCTCGTATCATCTCTATCACCCTGTCAACTTTATAATGTGAAAAACTTTATCCGTAAAGAGGATTTCGCCATTTTTTTATGAAATACCTCTCTATTTTTCATAGAATAAATAGACAAATTTCGATATTAGTATAATGAAGATGAAACTTTATTTAGAAAAGCATTAGTTCTTATCTTTTTCTTCTTATTGAATACAAAAAAACGTAAGCAGTTCGCTTACGTTCACCCATTCACCTTTTCTGCTTGCCAAAAATATTCACTAAATGCTTTTGTCAATACATCAATGGAGCGATTTAGTTCTTCAGATGTATTATCTACACCTCCTACCTCAATTAAAATCGCTTGTCCTGACAAATCCTGATTATAAACACCATTCCCTGTTTG
>Ga0209025_1002962_pt1 | contig 16868 bp, 11 predicted proteins | sample AraplaMF_Col_mLB_FD_184256 | JGI IMG/M metagenome (GOLD analysis project Ga0209025, IMG submission 184256) | Arabidopsis root microbial communities from the University of North Carolina, USA - plate scrape MF_Col_mLB (SPAdes) (version 2) | ecosystem: Host-associated > Plants > Roots > Endosphere... | reverse complement strand
GCTCGGGCTTGAGCGGCCCGGTCCATTGGAGCGGTGCCAAGGGCTCGACCTCCTGCACGCTGTCGATGGCAACACCGGTCAGCGGCGCGCCGTTCTGCGGATCGCTCCAGCGCAGGCGCAGGAAGCGCGCATGCACACCGCCCAGATCGACCACGAGGCGCTCGATGGTCTGACCAGCGTGCGCCAGCCGCACCAGTTGCTCTTCGCCTCCCACCGGTTGCCAGTGCCGCAGGTCGTCGCTGGCTTCGAGCCTGAAGGCGAACAGGCCGCGCGCTTCGGGTGCCACGTCGAAGCGCGCCTGCAGCAGGCCGCCCTTGAGCTGGCTCGCGTCGATCAGCCACTGCGCCGCTTCCGTCGGTTTGCGCGCCGGCTTGCGAGCCACGGCCAGCGAGCCGTCGGGGCGCACCCTGAAGCCCAGCGATGCGTCCTCGGACGAATCCGCAGTGCCCGAAGCACTCGCGGGCAGCGCGAAGATCGGCACCTCCCTGGACGTGAATTGCGGCGCGGCGGCCTCGTTGCGCAGCCATGCATAGGGCACCGCATTGCCGGCGGCATTGCGCACCCGGAGGTCGCGCAGGTCGCCATATGCAGCGTGGGCGTAGATGCCGAGCGGCAGTGCGAGCCGGTAGTAGGGACCGTCGCCTTGCAAGGCCATGGGGGCCGTCGCGGTGGTGGGGGCCTGCGCTCCCGCCACACCGAGCCACGCCACGGCCACAACCGCGGCAAACCGAACACACACCGTGCGGCGCAATGCCTTCGCACCCTGCTTCACGCGACACCTCCTTCGGGCAACACTTCTTTCTCCATGTCCTTGCGCGTTGGCGGCACCGGGGCGAAATAGCCCACCAGCAGCAGCAATGCGCCCACCGCGATGAACGACACGATGCGGAACAACCCGCCGCGGTCGGCCAGTTCGACAAAGAACAACTTCAGCACCACAACGCCGAGCAGCGCGGCTCCGCCGACCCACAGCGTGCGCACCCCGCGTGCATGGCCGAGCACCATCGCGACCACGCCGCAAATCGCCCAGGTAATGGAGAGCGCCGCCTGCGTAAGCCACGAGGCGTAGAGCGCGTCGAAGCGCCACTCGACGCCCGCATAGTGATGGCAGCTGCGCAGCACCATGCCGGTCAGCAGCGCAAGGCCGGTGAGGCCGAGCACGCCCTTCGCGACCATGGGCTGCACGCGCGCGAACGAGGCATCGGGCAAGGCACGCCACCAGAGCACCAGCGCAAAGAGCACCAGCCACTGCGCCAGCTCCAGCGGATTCAGCAGTGGCACGTAGGGCAGCGGCGACGCATTGCCGGGACTGGTGGCATTGGTGACCCAGACCCACGCAAGCAGGTAGGCCGCCACCGGCATGGCCGCGACTTCGAGGTACGCGGTGCGGTACTCCGCCACGGGCCATCGCTGCAGCAGTGCGCGCGAGCGCAGCATCCACAGCGCGAGCGCCGGCACGATGGCCCAGCCCAGCAGCTGCCAGCTCGACCATTCGGCGCCCACGCGGCCGAGCTGCCATTGGCATTCGCGCGCCGCCAGCAGCACGAAGAACCAGAAGCCCGCCACGTGCAAGGGCGCCAGCGTCGACGCTGCCAGCCAGCGCTTTTGCGCATGCAGGAGCCGCAGGTGCCAGAGCAGCGCGAGCGGCCACGCGATCCAGCCCAGCGCACTCGATGGCACGTACACGCCTGGCACAGCCAAGGCGGCGCCATGGGCCGCAATCAGCACCAGGCCCGGCAAGGTCGCCAGGGTGGCGCGGCCCAGTTGTGGCCAGCCGCGCCGGTGCGCCACCACCGCGCAGAGAACGGAGGTCACCAGCACGATCGCCATGGCAGCGGCGGACACGTGGCCGGCCAACTCGTGGCGGCGCAGCACCTCGCCGGATTCGTCCAGCCAGCCGAACAGCCACCAGGCCAGGCCCCAGATCACCGGCGCCCACAGCACGGCCGGATTGGCGCACCAGTCGTTGATCCAGCGCGTGCGCCTGGCGGTGCCGGTGCCCTCGGTGGCCCGGCGCCATGCCTCGTCGCTCATCCATGCGGCGGCCAGCAAGGCCGCAAGGCCCAGCACCACCGGCGTCCAGAACCCCAGGTGCGCGAAAGCCGGCGGCGGGTTGTTCCCGTAATAGGTCCAGATCTGGCCAAAGGCATAGAGCAGCGCCGAAATGACCTGCAAAACGCCCGCCAGTGCCGCAAGCGGCTTGTGCGCCATGCGCAGTGCCACCCAGAGCACGACCGTGGCCGTGAGCGGCCACAGCAGCGCGGCCTGGGCAAGGCTCACCTGGAACAGCATCGCCAGATGCAGCAGGCTCACGCCGGCGATCACCGCGACGGCATTGCCCGCCGACCAGACCGGCTGGATGCCGCGTGCCAGTGCCGCGCGGTGCGCCTGCAGCATCGACCAGGCGGCGCTGCCGAGCAGGCTGAGCGCGATCAGGCTCGCTGCCACCGCGCCTTGCCAGCCGGTTGCAAGCACCTCGTCGCCCGCACGGGCATCCGCCAAGCGATGCAGCGTAACAATGAAACCGGCCACCGACAGCGCCTGCATGCCATAGGTCACGAAGGCCAGCAGCCGCAGCTTGAAGCGCACCGCGACGGCAAAGGTGGCGGATGCCAGCACCGCCGTAGCGGCCGCTGCCCAAGGAGGCGTGAACCACTGCCAAAGCAGCAGCGTGAGCGCACCCATGCCGAGCCACGGCAGTGCGGTGCCCACCAGCGCTTCCCAGCCGTTGCCTTCGTCCAGCTTGGCGCGGCGGTGAATGGTCCACATCGCAAAAGCGCTCACCGCGACCAGCAGGGGACCGATCACTGAGCCCTGCAGCAGCGGATGTCCCGCCGCGGCATCGAGTTCTGTGGCTTCGAGCAGCTTCCACACTGCGCCGGCAAACACCAGGAACGAAAAGGCACGTGCATACACACGCCCCTGCCGCGCGCCGAGCCAGTACATGCCGGCCGCTTCGACGGCCCAGGCCGCGCCGGTCCACTGGCCCTCGAGGCCGAGCGGAATGGCGAGCGTGCCGAAGATCACGCCGACGATCCCATAGGCCTCCGCCAGCAGCGCCAGCCCCTTAGGCTGCGTGGAGAACACCAGCCGGCCCAGCACCAGGTAGAAGGCCGCGAGTGCCATGGCCGAGAAAGCGGCGCCGTATTCCCACGGCTGCATGAGCAACACCTGCATGCCGAAGGCGACCATGGGCGTGCCGAACACCAGCGAGCTGTCGACCCGGCCCGCGCGGCGCAAGGTATCGAGCGCGCGTGCGGCCAGCGGCTGCGCGGGTTGCACGGGCGCATCGAACAGCGTGCGGCGCGCAAAGAGCAGGCCGATGGCCACGAACATCAGGAAGAACACCAGCAGGAAAGGCTGCACGATGCCGTACTGGTCGTCGGTGTAGTACTTGTGCGCCCAGCCCGCGGCCAGCGTGAAGGTGCCGACGAAGCCGATCAGGTTCAGCACGCGCCATGCCTTGAACCAGGCGATCAGCACGATGCCGACGTCGAGCACCAGCAGGTAGGTGAAAAGACCCACCGGCCGGTTCTGCCCGGTGGAGGCGAGTATTGGCGCCGCAAAGCCTTCAAGGACGGCCACAATGGCCAGCGCCGGCGCGTTCTGCAACACCGCCAGCACCGCGCTCAGCGCGGCCACGCCGAAAAGGAAAACGAAGCCCGCGGTGGGCGGCAGCAGTTCGTGCACCTTCATCGCAGCCAGCGTCGTCAGGTAGAAAACGCCGATGCCGGCGCCCTGCAGGATCAGCGCGTAGCCGGTGCGCTTGCGGCGCAGGAACCAGCCCAGCGCCAGCAGCCCCGCGCCGACGAGCGCGACCGCCGCATAGCGCAGTTCGACAGGCACCGTGACGCGCTCGGCCGTGTAGCGCAGCAGGAAGGCGAGCCCCAGGAACAGGATCAGCACGCCGAGCTTCACCAGCATGTTGCCGCCGAAGATCAGGTTGGCGATGGGCGCCGGCAGGCGGTCGCGCAGAGGGACCGCGGGAGGCGGCGGGCGCCGGGGCGGCGCGGGCATGGCCATGGGTGGCTTGGCGGCCGCGGGTGCGGCGGGCTCGGGAAGAGTCTTCGAGGCCGCCGGGCTGCCGGCCGGCACAGGAACGTGCGCCGCAGCCGTAGTTGCGGCCGCAGCAGCCGCAGCCGCTGCCGCCGGGCGCGCAACGGGCGTGGGTACAGGTACGGGTATAGGTAGGGGCTGCGCGCCCTGGACCTCTGGCTTGGCAGGCACAGGCGCAGCCAAAGGCATGGGTTCGATTGCACTACTGGCCACGCCCTGCCCCAGCCGCTGTTCGAGCAAGCTCACGCGCTGTTCGAGTTCGGCGACACGCTGCTGGAGCTTCAGCATGCCACCCGCCGGGGCATTGGTGGGAGATGGCGCCGCGCTTTCAGCCTCTGTGCGTGCGGGCTGGGCCGGGGCCTTCTTGCCGACGATCTTCGGCAAGGCGAACGCGCCGACCACCGCCAGGATCAGCGCGGCCGGAAGCGACTCTGCCAAGGCCCCTATGAAGAGCCCGGCAATCATTCCAAGGAACCACATCCCAACTCCCCTTATTTTTGGCGAGCAAGGAGTGTACGGGCGATTGCCTCTTCAAGAAGCGTCTGGAACGCCCGTGGTTATTACGGCCTAAGCTATTTGTTTAATAGCAAATTTGCCCAGGGCGTGGCAGCGCTCACACTGGCGTGAGCTTGGCCACCGACAGCGCGAGCCACTTCACGCCGTGCCGCGTGAACTTGACCTGCGCGCGGGCATCGTCGCCCGTCCCTTCGAGCGAAAGCACCGTGCCCTCGCCGAACTTGTTGTGGAACACCTGCATGCCGGAGCGCAGGCCATGCGAGGGCGCGGTTTTCTGTGGCGGCACCGGCGGGCTTGCATAGGTGTCCTTGCTGCCGCCGCCATAACCGCTTGAGCCGCCGCTGTAGCCCCCGCTACCCCCGCGCGTGCTTCCATAGCCGCCGCCATAACCGAAGGCCGAGGGCGTGAAGGCCTGGTTCTTCGGCGTGAGCCACTTGAGCGCGCTTTCGGGCAACTCTTCGAAGAAGCGGCTCTTGACGTTGTAGCGCGTCTGGCCGTGCAGCATGCGCGTTTGCGAATGGCTCAGGTACAGGCGCTTGCGCGCCCGCGTAATGGCCACGTACATCAGGCGGCGCTCTTCCTCGAGGCTTTCGAAATCGCTCATCGAGTTCTCGTGCGGGAACAAGCCCTCTTCCATTCCGGTGATGAACACGCAGTCGAACTCCAGGCCCTTGGCGGCGTGAACGGTCATGAGCTGCACCGCGTCCTGCCCGGCTTGCGCCTGGTTGTCGCCCGACTCGAGCGCCGCATGCGTGAGAAAGGCGGCCAGCGGGCTCAGCGTCTCGCCCGTTTCGGCATCGGGGGCGAGCGGCTCGTCGCTGAGCGGCAGGTTCGGATCGATGCCCTGGCTCGCGAGCGACTGCCGGAGCTCGTCGATGGGCAGTGCCACCGCGTCGCGGCCGAAGCCTTCCTGCGTGACGAAGCTCTCGGCCGCGTTCACCAGTTCTTCCAGGTTCTCGATGCGGTCGGCGCCTTCGCGGTCGGCCTTGTAGTGTTCGACAAGGCCGCTGTGATCGAGCACCAGTTCGATGATCTCGCGCAGGCTCGCGCCCTGCGTCTGCTCGCGCAGCACGTCGATCTTGGCGACGAAGGCCGTGAGGTTCGAACCCGCCTTGCCGCCCACCGCGTGCACCGCATCGTGAAGCGAGCGCCCCGCCGTGCGCGCCGCATCCTGCAGTTGCTCGAGCGTGCGCGCGCCGATGCCGCGCGGCGGAAAGTTGACCACGCGCAGAAAACTGGTGTCGTCGTCCTTGTTCTCGAGCAAGCGCAAATACGCCAGTGCATGCTTGATTTCAGCGCGCTCGAAGAAGCGCAGGCCGCCGTACACGCGATACGGCACCGAGGCATTGAAAAGCGCCGTTTCGATCACCCGGCTCTGCGCATTGCTGCGGTAGAGCACGGCCATTTCCTTGCGATCGAAGCCGTCGCGCACGAGCTGGCGCATCTCCTCGACCATCCACTGCGCCTCGGCCAGGTCGGTAGGCGATTCGTACACGCGCACCGGTTCGCCCGGGCCCTGGTCGGTGCGCAGGTTCTTGCCGAGCCGCTTCTTGTTGTGGCTGATGAGCTCGTTGGCGGAGTCGAGGATGTTGCTGTAGCTGCGGTAGTTCTGCTCCAGCTTGATCTGGTGCTGCACGTCGAACTCGCGCACGAAGTCGGCCATGTTGCCCACGCGCGCGCCGCGAAAGGCGTAGATGCTCTGGTCGTCGTCGCCCACCGCAATCACGCTGTTCTGGCCCGGCGTGAACTGGCCGGCCACCGTGGAGCCCGAGAGCATCTTGATCCACGCGTACTGCAGGCGGTTGGTGTCCTGGAATTCGTCGATCAGGATGTGGCGAAAGCGCCGCTGGTAGTGCTCGCGCACGGGATCGTTGTCGCGCAGCAGTTCGTAGCTGCGCAGCATGAGTTCGCCGAAGTCGACCACGCCTTCGCGCTGGCACTGCTCTTCGTAGAGCTGGTAGAGCTCCACCTTCTTGCGGTCGTCCTCGGTGCGGATCTCCACGTCTTTCGGACGCAGGCCGTCTTCCTTGGCGCCTGCGATGAACCACTGGGTCTGCTTGGCCGGGTAGCGCTCGTCGTCCACGTTGAACTGCTTCATCAGCCGCTTGATGGCTGAGAGCTGGTCTTGCGTGTCGAGAATCTGGAAGGTGGAAGGCAGATTGGCGAGCTTCCAGTGCGCCCGCAAAAAGCGGTTGCACAGGCCGTGGAAGGTGCCGATCCACATGCCGCGCACGTTGACGGGCAGCATTGCCGTCAGGCGCGTCATCATTTCCTTCGCGGCCTTGTTGGTGAAGGTCACGGCCAGGATGCCGCCGGCCGAGACCTGGCCTGTCTGCAGGAGCCAGGCGATGCGGGTGGTCAGCACCCGCGTCTTGCCAGAGCCGGCACCGGCAAGGATGAGGGCATTGCCCGCCGGCAAGGTGACCGCTGCGCGCTGTTCCGGGTTGAGGTTGGCGAGCAGCGGCGGGGCGGCCGCTGGGGATTGGGGGGCGCCGGCTGAGGCGTCGTGCGAGCCGAAAAGAGACATCCCGGCATTGTAGGAAGCCGGCGCGCCCCCACGCGGCGGCAGGGTCGCCCGCGACTTACTTCGCGAGTTTCAGCGTGCCCTTCATGATCGATGAATGGCCCGGGAACGAGCAGAAGAAGGTGTAGCTGTCGGCTGCGGCCAGCTTGGCGACCGGAAAGCTCACGCTGTCGCTTTCGCCGCCTCCGATGACCTTGGTGTGCGCCACGACGCGCGCATCGCCCGGCTTGACATAGTTCTGCGGCAGCCCGGCAGCGATGCCGTCGGTGGCGACCGCCTGCACGTCGGCGGTCTTGGCGAGCACCCAGTTATGGCCCATGGCCTGCTTCGGCAGCTTGCCCACGTGCTTGAGCTTGACGGTGAATTCCTTGCAGCTCTTGCTCACCTCGATGGCGGACTTGTTGAACTGCATGGCGTCGTTCGCTTCGACTTCGACGGAGCAGTCGGCGGCAAAGGCGGAGGAAGAAGCAAGCGCCAGGACGGCGATGGCAGCGAGGCGGTGACGAAGCATGGAAACGGTCTCCAGGAAAATAGGACGCCGCACGCGGCGTGTGCGGTTGCCGCATTGTCCGGCGCGCCCGCGTCACGGAACTGATCTGCATCAAAGAGCCCCCACGCACAGTGCGCCCGCCTCAAGCCGTGGCCATGGCAGCGCCGGCGGCCCAGACCGGCCGGCGAATAAGGTCTATACGAAAGCCCGAAAGAAGGCGAGGCGGCGCCTCCCTATAATCAGTTACCGGGCCCAAGTTTCTTGTCGCCCGGTTTTTTTGTGCCTGCACGGGCACCAAATGACCGGGCCGGGACCAAGCGCCCACGCCGACGGAAATCGTTCCTCGGTGCACCTTCACAGGAGCTTGGTTTCTCATGCAGATTTTCGATTACGACAACATCCTTCTGCTGCCGCGCAAGTGCCGCGTGGAAAGCCGGTCGGAGTGCGACACCAGCGTGACGCTGGGCGCGCGCAGCTTCCGCCTGCCGGTAGTGCCGGCCAACATGAAGACGGTGGTCGACGAGCCGATCTGCCTCTGGCTGGCGCAGAACGGCTATTTCTACGTGATGCACCGCTTCGACCTGGACAACGTGAAGTTCGTCAGGGAGATGCACGGCAAGGGTGTGTTCGCGTCGATCTCCCTGGGCGTGAAGAAGCCCGACTACGACACCGTCGACCAGTTGGCGGCCGAGGGCCTCGTGCCCGAATACATCACCATCGACATTGCGCACGGCCATGCCGACAGCGTGAAGAACATGATCGGCTACCTGAAGCAGAAGCTGCCGGCTTCGTTCGTGATTGCCGGCAACGTCGGCACGCCCGAGGCGGTGATCGACCTGGAGAACTGGGGCGCGGACGCCACCAAGGTCGGCATCGGGCCGGGCAAGGTCTGCATCACCAAGCTCAAGACCGGCTTCGGCACCGGCGGGTGGCAGCTCAGCGCGCTCAAGTGGTGCGCGCGCGTGGCCACCAAGCCGATCATTGCCGACGGAGGCATCCGCGACCACGGCGACATTGCCAAGAGCGTGCGCTTCGGTGCCTCGATGGTGATGATCGGTTCGCTCTTCGCGGGCCACGAGGAATCCCCGGGCCGGACGGTCGAGGTCGATGGTGCGCTCTTCAAGGAGTACTACGGCTCCGCCAGCGACTTCAACAAGGGCGAGTACAAGCACGTCGAAGGCAAGCGCATCCTCGAGCCGATCAAGGGCAGGCTGGCCGACACGCTCGTCGAAATGGAGCAGGACGTGCAGAGCTCCATCAGCTACGCCGGCGGCCGCACGCTGATGGACATCCGCAAGGTCAACTACGTCACACTGGGCGGCGACAACGCTGGCGAACACCTGCTGATGTAGGCCCGTAGGCGCCCTCACTCCCAGCTGCGAACGGATCAGGCGTCCAGCAGCTGCACCGCGTGCCGGTGCAGCTTGTGGGCCGGGGCGGCCAATGCGTCGTCTTGGCACGCCCCTTCGCCCGGACGCATGTTCTGGTTAAAATCCGTGCCTGCGTTGGGGGGGTAGCTCAGCTGGGAGAGCGCCGCGTTCGCAATGCGGAGGTCGTGAGTTCGATCCTCATCCTCTCCACCAACCATTCAAGGGCTCGGATGCTTTCCGAGCCCTTTTTTCTTGCCCGGCGCAGGGTTGATCACTCGCAGACACACCTTGCGCCAGAACTCGCAAATCGCATCAACTGGTAACAAAAGTACACACTGACCTAGGGGATTTAACAATAGGTATTGCTTTTGACTACAAAGGTAGTAATGTGAAATCCTCACAAATATTAAATCACGGCATCAAAAGTGAACCAATGTGTTACGTCTCCGAGCTGCCACTCCAGGGGCGTGGGCGTTTCGTTGTGCCTGGCCGGCGAGGTATGAACCTCTTCATGCATCGGAAAACGAGCCATGCCAGCCGCCTCCATCGACCCGGATTCCGGGACCGACTCCAGCCTGACAGCCGATGCGCTCATGGTGGCGCGGATGCGGCTGGTGTTGTCGGTGTCGGCACTGCTGGCGGTCGGGGTTGATTCAGGCGAGATAGAACAAGAGCAGATCTCTCACACCGTCTGGCTCGTTTTTTCCGGGTTCGTGGTCTACAGCTTTGGCGTGTACGTCTGGACCAGAATGGGCCATCCGTATCTCCAGGGCAAGGGGATCCACTGGGTGGACATCCTGTGGTTCACGCTGATCGTCTTCGTGACCGGCGGCGGCACCAGCCTTTACTTTCTCTTCTACTTCTTCGCGATCCTCACGTCGTCATTCCGATGGGGGTATGAAGAAGGTGCGCGCATGACTATGGCGTCGGTGGCGTCGTTTGCCGCCTGCGGGCTGGGCACGGGCATGGGGACGGATACGCCACAGCTGCTGATGCGCACCACGTTCATGCTGGCGCTCGGGCACATGATCGGACACTGGGGCGGCTCGAAGGTCGAGTTGCGCCGGCGCCTTGCGCTGCTGAGCCAGGTGAGCCGGCTGTCGAACCCGAGGTTCGGCGTGAGCCGCACGATAGCCAGCACCATGGAAAAGACGCTGGCTTTCTTTGGCGCCAGCCACTGCATCCTGCTGATGCGCGACGCGGAAACCGATACCTGGGTGCTGCGCTCGCTCGGAAAAAGCGAGAGGGGCGAATCCGTCAGCGTCGAGACGATCGACAGGGTCGCCGAATCGCCGCTCATGGCGCTGGACCCTGAGGAGATCGTGCTGAGCAGCCGCCTCCCCTGGCCGCTGAACCTGGTCTGCGCCCACGCACAGGTGTGCGACCCCCGCACGCACCGGTGGCAGCCACAGGACGGAGAGGGCTTGAGGCGCAGCGACGCCGTTGCCGCAATGCTGGAGGCGCGCTGCTTCATGACTGCGCCGCTGCCGATGCGCCAGGGCGAAGGACGCATCTACGTGTCTTCCAATGAGGGAGTGTTCCGCAAGTCCGATGCGGTGTTTCTCGCTCACCTCGTGGGCCAGGTCTTTCCGGTCATCGAGACCATCAAGGTGCTCGACGGAATGGCCTCGGAAGCGGCCTCCAAGGAGCGGCTGAAGCTTTCGCTCGATCTGCACGACACCGCGATCCAGCCATATATCGGGCTCAAGCTGGGCTTGTGCGCGCTGCGCAAGAAAGCGGCCGCCGACAATCCGCTCATCGGCGACCTCGACAAGCTGGCCGCCATGGCCGAAAGCGTGGTTGCCGACCTGCGCCACTTTGCCGGCACCATCAAGCTCGGTGGAGACAGCCGCTGCGAATTCATCCTTCCGCACCTGCACCGCCAGGCCTCGCGCATCAAGACGCTCTACGGCATCGACATCCAGATCGTGGTCGAAGGCGACGTTCACCTCGACGACCGGATGACGGCCGAGGTGCTCCAGCTGGTGCGCGAGGGACTCAACAACATCTGCAAGCACACGCATGCCCATCGCGGCCGCATTCGCATCGGCTGCTCGGACGGAAAGCTGCAGATCCGGATCGAGAACGAAGCCAGCGGCGTCGGCTTCACGAACTTCCGCCCGCGCTCGATCACGGAACGCGCGGCCGCCCTCGGAGGAAGCGCAACGGTCATGCAGGGAGCCAGCGGCGCAACGGCGGTCCTGGTCGAAATACCGATCTGAAGAAGACGAAAAAAGGGATAGATCATGCAACCCACTACCACCCATCATCCCATCGGCGTCATGCTGGTGGACGACCACCAGACCATGCTCTGGGGGTTGTCGCGGCTCATCGACGGGGAGCAGCCGCGCATGAAGGTGGTCGCCACCGCGAACTGCTTCGAGCAGGCGCTGGAACACACGATTCACTACGTGCCCGACGTCATCGTGCTGGACCTCGACTTGGCGGGCCAGTGCTCGCTAGACATCCTGCCCAAGCTCCTGTCCAACGACGTTTCGCGCGCCCTTGTCCTCACCGCGGAGCGCCGGCAGCAAACGCTGGACCTCGCCGTGCTGCGCGGCGCCAGGGGCGTGCTGGGCAAGGATGCTTCCGCGGAACAGGTGCTCGACGCGATCGAACGCGTCCACAAGGGCGAGCTGTGCATCGACGCACAAGCCATGGGCCGCGTGTTCTCCGAACTGACCGCGCCGAAGAAGCCGGTAAAGGTGAACCCAGAAGAAACCAAACTGGCCAGCCTGACCCAAAAGGAGCGGCAGGTCATCCGCGCCGTGGTAGAGGGCAGCGGCGCTCCGAACAAGACGCTGGCGTCACGGCTGTTCGTGACTGAGCACACGTTCCGCAATCACCTTACTTCGATCTATCAGAAGCTGGGGGTGGCGAATCGGCTGGAGCTGTATATCTACGCTATCAAGCACCAGCTGGACATGGTGCCTCACTGAAAGGCGGCGCCGGGTTGACTGCCCGGGTCAGTGTCGAAGATTGCCCGAGAGCACGCGCAGCGATTCGTCAATGCTGGTTATCGGAAGCCCAGTTGGCCAAGCTGACGCAAAAGGAACGGCACGTCATTCGTGCCGTCGTCGGGTAGCGGTGATCCAATAAGACGCTTGCGTCACAGCTGTTCGTACCGGGCACGCGTTCCGCAATCACCTCACGACCCGATTTGCCAGAAGGTTGGCGTGGCGAATCGGCCCGAGCTGTACAACGACGCCATCAAGCACCAACTGGACGCCGTGCCCCGTTGACCGCTGGCGCCAGGCTCACAGCCCGCCGCTGAGCATGGGCGCGATGATGCGCACCACGCGAATGGCCGCCGGTGTGAGTATGACCATCGAGATGCACGGAAAGATGCACAGCACGAGCGGCAACAGCATTTTGGTCGGGACCTTCGCGGCCAACTCCTCCGCCCGTATCTGCCGCTTGTGGCGAAGATCGTCGGAAAACACACGCAGCGATTCGCCGATGCTCGTGCCGAACCGATCTGCCTGGGTCAGCATGGTCGCGAAGGTCCCTATCTCTTCCACGCCCGTCCGAAGCGCCAGGTTACGCAGCGATTTTTCCCGCGTTCCGCCCGCGCGCATCTCGAGGTTCGTCCAGTGCAGTTCCTGCGCCAGCGCTTCACTCTTGACGCGGATCTCCTCGGTGACCTTGACCAAGGCGGCATCGAGCCCCAGGCCCGCCTCGACACAGACCAGCATCAGGTCGGCCGCATCTGGGAAGTTCTCGAAGATCTCGCGCTGGCGGCTTTTGATCATCGTGCGCAGCACGATGTTGGGCAGGTAGCAGCCAAGCAGTGCCACCATCGCCAGCCACAGCAGCGTCGTGACGCCATCGTCCGCGCCAGCTGCACGTATCGCCACGAAGGCCAGCGCCGCAAAACCGAGCGGCAGCAGCGTCTTCAGACCGAAGTAGAAAAGGTTCGCATCGGGGTGGCGGATGCCCGCATTCAGGAATTTCAAGCGCAGCGGTGAGGTCTCGCCCTCACCTGTGGGCGAAGACAGCTGGGCGAAGGGTCCGACGATCTTGACGGCGGTTTCGGTCCAGGCCGACTTGCCCGACGAAGGCGCCACCGCCCGCAGGCGCTGCTCGGTGCGCGTGGGCAGCATCCAGACCGCGAATCCGCCGATGGCGAGGGATACGGCAACGAACACGAGAATGGGGAACAGCATGGCATTTCTCCTTCAGACACGGATCTTCACGATCATGCGCAGGATCACCGCGCCGATGACCATCAGTCCCAGCATGTACTTGACGGCCGTGATGCCGATCGGGTCAGTCCACAGCGGTGACATGAACTCCGGATTGAAGGCGTTCAGGAGCGCCGCCAGCGCAAAGGGCATCAGCCCGAGAATCCAGGCCGACAGCCGTCCTTCCGCCGACAGCACCCGCACCCGCGCCAGCAGCTTGAGCCGGTTGCGGATGAGCCCGCTCAGATTGCCCAGCACCTCGGTCAGGTTGCCGCCGGAATCGCGCTGGATCAGCACCGACACCACAAAGTAGCGCAGGTCGGTGAGCGGCACGCGTTCGCTCATGTTCGTGAGCGCCTGCTGCAGCGAAACGCCGAAGCCGACCTCGTCGGCCACCATGCGGAACTCGCCTGCAATGGGTTCGGACATTTCGTCGCCGATCATCTGCACGCTGCTCGCAAACGAGTGGCCCGCGCGCAGGGCGCGCGTCACCAGGTCGAGCGCGTCCGGCAGCTGCCTTTCGAGATGCGCTAGGCGGCGGCTGCGCCGGTGGTTGAGGTAGAGCAGCGGCACCGCCGCGCCGGCGGTGCCCAGCAGCAGAGCAATCCATGCGGGTTGGTTCGCGAAGGACACCATCGCAAAGAAAACAAGCATGCCGGACAGCGCGCAGGCCAACAGCACGTGGGATACGGTCCACTCCAGCCCGGCTTGAAGAATGAAGCGGTCCAGGCGGTGGGCTCGCGGAAGCTTCAGAAGAACGCGCTGCATCCATGGCGCCTCGCTGAGCACGCGGTCCTTCACGAGCCGCGCCTGCGCCATGCGGTCCGTGGCCGCCGACAGGGCCTGCAGCCGCTTGCCGATCTTCTGCACGCCGGGGCCCCTGTAGGAACGCCACAGCATGTACAGCGCCTCGATCACCATCAGCACCGTCACGAAAACTAGCACCGACAGTGTAATGAGCGTATCTCCAACCAGGTTCTGGAACATGGCGGCCTCCTATTCATAGTGCTTGTCGGGATCGAACATGGCATCGGGCAGCACCACGCCGAAGGAGTGCAGCCGCTCGACGAATTTCGGCCTCACGCCGGTGGCACAGAAATAGCCGCGCACCTTGCCGTCGGGGCCCATGCCGGTCTGGCGGAACGCGAAGATTTCCTGCATCGTGACCACCTCGCCTTCCATGCCTGTGATCTCCTGGATGCTGGTGACCTTGCGCCGGCCGTCGACCAGGCGCAGGACCTGAATCACGACGGTGATGGCCGATGCAATCTGCTGGCGCACCGAGTGGTGCGGCAGGTTCAGGTTGGCCATGCTGATCATGTTCTCCAGCCGTGCGAGCGCATCGCGCGGCGTGTTGGCGTGGATGGTGGTCAGCGAACCTTCGTGGCCGGTGTTCATCGCCTGCAGCATGTCGACCGCCTCGGCGCCGCGCACCTCGCCAATCACGATGCGGTCGGGCCGCATGCGCAGTGCGTTGCGCACCAGCGCGCGCTGTGTGATCTCCCCCTTGCCTTCGATGTTCATCGGCCGTGTTTCCATGCGGGCGACGTGCGGTTGCTGCAACTGGAGCTCAGCGGCGTCCTCGATGGTGATGATGCGTTCAGTGGCGGGAATGAAGCCGGAGAGAATGTTCAGCAGCGTCGTCTTGCCGGCGCCGGTGCCGCCAGAGATCAGCATGTTGATTTTCGAGCTGGCCAGCCCTTCCAGCATCAGCCCCATCTGCGGCGTCAGCGTCTTGAGGTCGTTCACCAGGTTCTCCATCTTCAGCGGGATCTTCGCGAAGCGGCGAATCGACATCATCGGGCCGTCCAGCGCCACCGGCGCAACCACCGCATTGACACGCGATCCGTCCGGCAGCCGCGCATCGACCATGGGGCTCGATTCGTCGATGCGCCGTCCCACCAGCGAGACGATCTTGTCGATGATGCGCAGCAGGTGCTTCTCGTCGGTGAAGCTCACGTCGGTCAGCTCCAAGCGGCCCCTGCGCTCCACATAGACTTGGTCGTGCGAGTTGACCAGGATGTCGGACACCGTCGGATCAGCCATCAGCAATTCGATCGGCCCGAAGCCGAGCATCTCGTGCTGGATGTCGCGGATCAACGTGCGCCGCTCGATGTCGTTCAGCGCCTCGGGCTCTTCCTGCAGCAGCCGCGTGACCATGATGGAGATTTCCTGGCGCAGCACCTCTGGTTTCAGAGTTTCGAGCACCGCCAAGTCGAACCGATCCAGCAGTTTCAGGTGCATTCGCTCCTTCAAGAGCTTGTAGGCATCCGAGGCGAAGGACGAAAGCGCCCCATCCGACAGGGACGGCGCCGGCGCGCGCGCGACCGGCTCGGCTTCGATCGCATTGAGCTGTTCTCTGAATGACATTTGGACCTGCCTTGCTGTTAGAGGAAGAAGATGCGTCGCGGTGCAATGGAGGTATCAGGCCCGGCGGAAGAGCCGGCCAATCAAGCCTGGCGTTTCCTTCTGGCGGGGACTGAACGTAAGGGCGATTTCCACGAGCCGCTTGCAGAGCGCGCTGCTGCGCGACATCTCGGCCAGCGGGACACCGCGGTTGATCGAGGCATCGACGTCCTTGCCGCCGTCGGGCACGCTGACCAGCGTGGCTCCCCCGAGCGAACGGCGCATGTCGGACAAGCCGATCTCCGTGCCGCCGGCGCTGCGGTTGACCAGCAGCTCGACCTTCCCGGACGGATAGCCGAGCGACTTAAACACCTGCATCAGGCGCGTCACGTTGCGGATGTGCGGCAGGCTGGGCTGAAGCACCGGAAAGATCCGGTCCGCGCGGTCCAGCACGCGGATGGCGAGCGGATCGATGCGCAAGCCCAGGTCGAACAGCACGAAGTCGTACTGCGCCACGGCCACCTGCAGGATGGCGTCGATGTGCTCGGCCTTGACTTCCAGCGCGCGCGAAAGATCTTCGGGCGCCGCAAGGATGCTGAAGCCCGGCGCCACCTTCACCGTGCTTGCGGCCAGCAGCGAAGCATCGAGCCGCCCGATGTCTCGCGCCACGTCCGCGAGCGTTGAGGTGGGCCGCAGGTCGCTCACATAGGAAAGCGCGTCGCCGAACTGCAGGTTCAGGTCGATCAGCAGCACAGAGCGCCGCATCGAGAGCTGATGGCCAATGTTGGTTGCAAGAAACGTGGTGCCGCTGCCGCCCTTGCACGGCATGAACGCGACCACCTGGCCCGGCTCGCGCGCCTGCGTGCCGGCCATCTTGAGCGCAATGCGCTCCACGGCCGCCTCGAGCGCCGCCGGCTCAGGCGGCGAAGGCAGCACTTCGCGCACGCCAGAACGCATCGCAAGAATCAGGAACTCGGGCGTCTGCATCGCACACAGCAGCACCACCGCGATGGCGGGATGGCGCATCGTGAGTTGCTCCACCATGGCCACCTCCTGGGGGTCGCAGCACATGCCGTCCACCAGCAGCAACTCGGGCGCCGATTGCTCGACCACCCGCTGCATGCGGCTCTTGCCTCCTTCGAACACCGAGACCGAGTGGGAGCGGGCCTCCAGCACCTTGCGCATGTCCTGCAGATGGCCGGGGTTGGGGGAGATGATGGAGATCTTCATGGCGGTTCCGTTTCGTCTCTAGGAGCAGATGGTCGGGCTGTGTGGGTCCTTGCGCATCACTTCGCGCGGCAGGAAGGTCGAGAAACTCGGCATTGGAATGAGCGGCGCCGCCGCACCGACGATTGGCGAAATCCATTGGTAGTTGAGCCCGG
>Ga0209025_1002961_pt1 | contig 16880 bp, 16 predicted proteins | sample AraplaMF_Col_mLB_FD_184256 | JGI IMG/M metagenome (GOLD analysis project Ga0209025, IMG submission 184256) | Arabidopsis root microbial communities from the University of North Carolina, USA - plate scrape MF_Col_mLB (SPAdes) (version 2) | ecosystem: Host-associated > Plants > Roots > Endosphere... | reverse complement strand
AAAAGATGAGCCAGCAGGTCATAACTATCAAGAGGCAAAGGTACTTAGTTTTAATAAGCTTTCAAAAGGAAATATGGATAGACCTAATATGGCGTATATGTACACATTCAATGTCACATCTCCAAAAAAAGTAGATATTTCCTTTATAGATGAACAGGGGATTGGGATACAATGGGATGTATATCACGAATCAGATCTAGGAAATCCTGTCATTACAGGTCAAGCGGATGGAAATAATATAAAAGGGGAATTTGAAGCGAGACCTGGAAAGTACTACGTAGTTGCATTTTTTGAAAAGGAAAACGGAAAGGGAACATATTCATTATTAGTAAAATAAATCTTGTAACTTTAATTTTTAAGAGGAGCCTATCACTATGGGCTCCTTCTGTTCTTTTTTGGAGGGTCTGTCTAGGAGTTTTTTCTCAAGATAAAACAAATGAAAATTGCGAATAAATAATTCTTGAAAGAGGTGAAACATACATACAAAGAGTCTATCACATCGCCATTAAACCAAGAAATTCATTGTTCCGCAAAATGAAAATGAATTGAATTTTTATAAATAACTGTAGAATGATAAAATTTTCGTTTTGGGGGCATTTCAAAATCTTAGCTTGATGGCGATGTGGTGCTATCCAAAATATATCTTGCGCAAGGGGCAACAAATTTACTTTCTAGATGCAGAGTGCCGAAAAAAGTGAAGTACACAAAAAATAACTCCAAAATCAACTTTTATTGTATATTTTGGGGTTGCTTTACGTTTACCGTCTACAGATAGCGCTGTTCTTTTTTGTATGAATTTTATAATTAAATGTCCCGAATTTTCTGTGTAAATTTTCTAAAACTTCAGGTAGAAGGTTGTGTACTATTATCACTAGAATTATATAAAAGTGTTAAAAAATATAGAAATGTGTCAAAAAAAATAGGGATGGGGAGTGGTATTTTTGAAAAAGAAGATTTTATCTTCAACATTGGCTTTATCTGTGGCTTTAGGGGCATTTGCGACATTAGGCACGTCACGTACCTATGCAGCAGAGCAAAAAATTCAATACAACCAAGAATTTCAGACACCATCTTATATTGGGGAAGAGTGGAAAGCACCGGAAGGACTAGATAAAAAAGAAACGGTGTTCGAGTATTTAAAGAGTAAGAAAGACATGTTTCAATTAGCAGGAAATATGGAGAAACATTTTGAAATCGTTAGAGAAGAAAAAGACGCAGAAGCAGAAACAACGCATGTGAGGCTTATTGAAAAATATAATGGTGTTCCAGTATATGGATCTGATCAAACAGTAGCACTTGATAAAAATAATAATGTGAAAGCATTTTTTGGACAAGTTATCCCGAATTTAGAAAATAAAAATATCTCATCAACTGCAAGTATTTCAGAAGATGAGGCTGTAAATATTGCGAAAGCTGGTATTGAGAAAGAGATTGGAAAAGTAGATAACTATGATGGTATTAAGAAAGATTTATACGTATATGAAAAAGATGGACAATATTTTCTTTCCTATCTTGTAAAAGTGTCTGTTTCAAAACCAGCATCAGGCTACTGGCATTATTTTATTGATGCAACAAATGGAAATGTGATCAATAAATATAATGCAGTCGATCATATTACTGGTTTTGGATATGGTGTTTTAGGAAACAGACAATCATTTGAAATTGTTCAAAATGAAAAAACAGGTGCATTTCATTTATTTGATGGCAAACGTGGAAACGGTGTTTATACGTTTGATTGGAGAAATTTGTATAACTACCTTTATGATTCACCATCACAAGGACTGGGATATACGGGTTATGAAATTGAAAGTAAGTTCAAGTTCTTTGAAGATAAAGCAGGTGTTGATGCACATGTAAATGCAGAAAAAGTATACGACTATTATAAGAAAACATTTAATCGTAATTCCTATGACAACAAAGGAGCAAAGTTACGTTCTGTTGTTCACGTAGGAGAAAACTGGAATAACGCTAGTTGGAACGGTGTGTATATGTCGTATGGTGATGGAGATGGAAAATTATTTATTCCATTTTCTGCGAGCTTAGATGTTGTTGCCCATGAGTTAACACATGCTGTAACAGAGCATACAGCAAATTTAGAGTATCAAGATGAGTCTGGTGCATTAAACGAATCATTTTCGGATATTTTCGGTGCGATGGTAGACCGTGATGATTGGGAGGCGGGAGAAGATATTTATACACCGGATATAGCAGGAGATGCGATGCGTTCCTTAAGTAATCCTGCTTCTATTCCTAATCCATTAGAACCAACTCAAGGTTATCCAGATCATTATAGAAAATATTATCCTGGCCCATATGATAATGGCGGTGTTCATATTAACAGTAGTATTAATAATAAAGCAGCATATTTATTGTCAGAAGGTGGCTGGCATTATGGTGTGGAAGTAAATGGCGTTGGCCGCGAAGCTACAGAAAAAATTTACTATCGTGCCCTTACCAAATATTTAACTGCAAAATCTAATTTTAAAATGATGCGCCAAGCTGCACTTCAAGCCGCAGAAGATTTATATGGTAAAAACTCTAAAGAAGTACAAGCTGTAGCGAAGGCCTATGATGCAGTTGGTATAGAATAAGACATGAAAAAAGACCTGATATATAATGTCAGGTCTTTTCTTGCTGATCAATCGCGAATGCCCAGTGCAATTTTCGCTACGCCTTTATAAACTTATAAAGTATTCATTAAACGATAGTGTAAATCTAGGCATTACCATCATATTTTAATCAAACTTTTTTATAAACACTATGACTTTATTTTTTAATTGATAATCCATATACAAGTGTTTCGCTAGGAGTCGTAATACTAAAACCTGTCGTTTTATAATCAAGTTTTAATGTATTTCCTATATAGTCTTTTGTAAAATCATCTATTTGAATAATAAGGCTTTCATCTTCATAAGCGATTTCATTTGGATTATATGCATCAAAAATTAAGTCAACATCAACAAATATACTACAAGAATTTGTCATTGTACCTCGAATCCGTATGATGTTTTTGTTATTTGTGTTTGATTTATGTAATACGGCTTTTGCCTCATCAGTTACGCGAATGTTCATAGAATCCCTACCTTTGTTTATAGTTCTTATTCTATTATTGCAAAAACATGAGAAATAGGGAAGTAAAGGGTTTCAATGAATGATAAGCATATAGGGATTACGACTTGAAAAGTAAGGATGGAACTATAAATGTTTGTGTTAAGCATAGATCGTCATCACTTATTTTCTCAACTTCTTGATACTTTATCTCATTCTTTTGGTAGAACTTTTTCCAGAAGTTCACCGCTGTTTTATTGTTCTTTAATTGCATTACATAATAGGTTCCTTTGTGCTGATTTAAAAGTTCTAAAATTGCTAACTCTGCTATCTTATTTCCACGATAGGCTTTTAATAAGAAAAGGTCGTTAATACAGTAGTCTGTCTCAGGTGCGGTAAATGGCGATTTTGTAAACAAGAGAAACCCGACATATTTTTCTTCATATGTAATGAAGTATGGAGAAAGCTCATCTCGGTTACAAATAAGTTCAAAAGCATCAAATTCAAAAAATCCATTCTCATTTGGATGAAGGGTTGGGGAGAATTCGGATAAATCATGTAAATATAGAGCGTAGAAATTTTTTAATATTTCTAGATGTTCTGTAGAAACGGTTTCTAATGTAACTTTCATTTTAATCCCACCTTTTGTAGAAATAACTCCTTTGTAATGTAGATGTTTTTGGAATTTTTCTTATTCATTTCGATGCTCCAGCGGATAATATCTTCTATTTAAGGGAATAAACGGGTTCTGGAATATAGAAGTTTACTTCAGATTGTTTTTGTAATTTGTATAAGGCGGATGCATCATGGATCCTATAAGGACATGTAGTCTTTCTGTTTCAAATTGAGAATTTACAAATATGTCGAATGTTGAATTTCTTACATGTAATACACTATTCGACATAATATGAATATATCCTTTGAATATGAAGGATTCATTCCAATAAAAAAAGGTCAGCAAACATTGTATGTTTGCTGACCTTGATAACTTAAAGTTCACATTTATCAAGAGGAATTACTTTTGTTTTCTTAGTAAATTTATATCCTAACCACATCGCAAGGAAGAGAGGTAAACCGATGTAAGAAACGAGTACACCATTCCAATCGATAGATTCTCCCATAAATGCACCGTAGTTTTGTCCAAGAATAACAATTACGCAAAGTGCAAATGCGAAGATTGGGCCAAATGGGAACCATTTTGCTTTATAAGGAAGGTCATTTAAATCTTTACCTTGCGCGATGTATGCTTTACGGAAACGATAATGACTGACCGCAATTCCAACCCATGCGATAAAGCCAGACATTCCAGAAGCATTCAATAGCCAAACATATACAACGCCATCGCCATATAAAGAGGCTAAGAAAGCTGCGCTTCCAACTAATGAAGTGGCAATCAAGGCGTTTACTGGTACACCACGGCTATCTAGTTTACCTAAAAATTTTGGTGCTTTTCCTTGACGTGCTAAGTCCCAAAGCATACGAGTACAAGCATACATACCAGAGTTACCAGCGGATAAAACTGCAGTTAAAATAACAGCGTTCATAACAGAAGCGGCAAATGCAATTCCTGCTTTTTCAAAAACAAGTGTAAAGGGACTTACTGTTACATCACTAGCTGCAAGACTATCAGTTGTATAAGGGATTAATAGACCGATAACAAGAATTGCTAAGATGTAGAATAATAGTATGCGCCAAAAGATGGAGCGAATTGCTTTTGGAATACTACGTTCTGGATCAGCTGTTTCACCAGCAGCTACACCTAATAATTCAGTTCCTTGGAATGAGAAACCAGCGGCCATAAATACACCGATGATTGCCATGATGCCACCATTAAATGGTGCATCTGCAACCGTGAAGTTTTTAAAACCTACCGCTTCACCACCCATGATGCCGAAAATCATCATAAATCCAACGATTAAAAAGATAATAACAGTTACTACTTTAATAAGAGCGAACCAATACTCGGCTTCACCAAATCCTTTAACGGATAAATAATTTATAAGAAACATAAGAACTAAACAAAGGCCACTCCAAACTAAAGAAGGGGTATTTGGAAACCAAAACTTCATAATTAATGTAACTGCTGCTAGTTCAGCTGCAATAGTAATTGCCCAGTTATACCAATAATTCCAGCCGAGTGCAAATCCAAGTGATGGATCGACAAATTTTGTTGCGTATGTGCTAAATGAGCCGGTGACAGGCATATACGCTGCCAATTCAGCTAAACTTGTCATTAAAAAGTAAACCATAATGCCGATTGCTGCGTATGCTAAGAGAGCTCCGCCAGGTCCTGCCGCATGAATGACACCGCCACTAGCAAGAAAGAGCCCGGTACCAATTGTACCGCCGAGAGAAATCATTGTAAGGTGGCGAGATTTTAATCCGCGCCTTAGTTCACCTTTTTCTTGTGTAGATTGTGTTTTAGAGGTAGCTTGATCCGCTATGCTATTCATGTTCAACACTCCTTTTCTTGTAAGATTAGGAAGGAACGGGGGAAGAAAAATACAAAAAACCGCCAAAGGAATTTGGCGGAACGTTTCACAAATAACCACCCCATCATACCCTTCCGTTAAGATAGCACCCCACGTTTACACGGTATTTTGTAAACGTGACAGTTCTGTTCCTATTCGGAGACAGCCCCAGCTCATATTTCCAGAGAAGAAATACAAACTTCGGCAGCATTTCCTTTTAAACGGAGTCATTAACATTCTCTGTGTCTTATCCGTTTTACTAATAAATGCCGCAACCTCTACCTCATCGGATTGATGAGGATTTATTCATTGCATTGATTTTTAATATATGGCAATTGTAATTAGTTTCTGAAAATATTGCAAGGAATTTTTGTAGGAATATATCAAAAACAATCGGTTATTGTATAGGAAACGTTTTCAAAACTCCGCCCGAACCAACTTACTGAATATGTAAAAAGATGAAGAAAAAATTGTTATACAAATGTTTCGCAAAAAGATATGAAAAATCCTCTAAATATTGAAAGAAAATTCAGAAAAATAAATTCGACATTATTTACGTAAAAGCAATGAGGCATGAATGCATGAAGCTTAGAAGCCAAAAAGGAAGTTATGCGAGATACGGTTAAAGCTGTAAGGAAAAGGATTTAAAGAACATAAAAGAAATGAAAAAGGTAAGCAAATTTATTCATTTGCTTATCTTTTTCATTTCATACCATATATCCATTTTGATTTTCTAACATATTCTCTTTTTGTTTTCATTTGGCATAGGGAAGGAAGAGGATCTGACCGCTTCTATCTAAGAGGAAAGGTTTTATGCCGTTTTTTTAAGTTGTATTTTTATTGTCTCTGTTTCAAGGTAAAACTCGTTTTGGATCAGCTGAATATCCAACATTTTGTTTTGCAGATTCAGAATGGTTTCGAATTGAAATGAAAAGTGCAATGATAACCACAAGACCTACCGCAATATAGGAAAGAGTAATAATTGTTGAATCTACTTTAAATGACGTAAGCAGCGTCCGGATATTTGTGAAAATAATGAGTCCACCAACGAGTACACCAAGTAAATGTGAAGGAACAATTCGCACTAACCATGCAGCGATTGGAGCTGCGAGAATGCCGCCAAGCATAAGGGCAAATACCCAAAACCAGCTTACTTGTTCCCAGCCTAATGAAATGAAAAATCCAATAGTAGCAGCTAATGATACTGGAAATTCACTTGTATCTACAGAGCCAATGACTTTTCGTGCTTCATTTCCTCGTGCGAGAAGTACTGGTGTAGTGATAGGTCCCCAGCCACCTCCACCAGTTGAATCAACAAAACCAGCAAACAATCCGAGCGGAATAAGTTGCTTAGCAGACATACGTTTATTTGATCGGACAATTTGTTTTTGAATAATAAATCGTAATAAAATATAGATACCTAAAGTAAATAAAAAGAGTGAAATGTACGGTTTAATTAAATTACCTGGTAAATTGCTTAAAAAACAAGCACCGACAAAAGCGCCAATTGCACCTGGTAATGTGAGTCTGGAAACGGTATATTTATCAACATTTCCAAATCGGATGTGAGATACGCCAGAAGCCGCGGTTGTAACAACTTCCGCTAAATGAACGGATGCGGAAGCAACAGCAGGTGCAATTCCGAACATTAATAATAATGAAGAAGATGTTACCCCATATGCCATCCCAAGTGCTCCGTCAATCAGTTGAGCAAAAAACCCAATAATAGCAAAGACAATTAATTTCTGCATGTATAATCCCCCTGTAAAATAATAAATAAAAAGGCTCTTTTCTCTAGTGAGAAAAGAGCCTTTGGTTTTTCCAATCAGCTTAATGTTAATTTTTTATTATTATAATGCATATTAATCTTATAAAGCAACTAGGTTTTAAAAGTTTTTTTAAATTGAACGAAATAACGGAATTATTATATAATTAAAAGATGTAAATAAGAGGAGGAAGAAATCATGTTAGCATTTGATCATCTTGTTCATATTGTTGGCTGTACACCAAAAGAAGCTGAAAAACAAATGAAGGAACGCGGGTTCCATACGGTGCAAGGCGGAGAACATACGAACTGGGGAACATGGAATAGTTTAAGTTATTTTGACTTATCTTATATTGAATTTTTAGCAGTGCAACATGAAGATAAAGCGAAGCAAGCGGACAATCCACTCGTTCAGGAAACTGTAGAGAAATTACAAGATAGAGAAGGAATGCTGCAAATTGCTCTTCGTACCAATCATATCGAAGCACTAGCTGTACAGCTCGCCGAAAAAGGTTTGCAAGTAAAAGGACCATTTGAAGGAATGCGAATGAGAAATGACGGTTATCTTATAAAATGGAAAATGTTATTTGTGGAACAGGAAGAGAGCAGTCCGAAATTACCTTTCTTTATACAGTGGGAAGAATCTGATGAGAATAGAAGGTTAGATTTACAAAAAGTAGGTGTCATTGCCTCACATAGAAACGAGGTAAAAGAAATTCAGACAATATACTATGCAGTGAAAAATGTACGTGAAACAGTAGATAGATGGAAAGAGATACTTGAAGTACAAGTGACTTCACCAGAAAATCATAGGGATTGGAATGCACTTTGTCAGAGCATTTTACTTGGAAATGTAAATGTGCAGTTTTGTGAACCTATTGGTGAAGGATTTGTACAAGAACAGTTATTCAAACATGGGGAATATCCTTTTGCTGTTGAATTTCAAGGGACGAATAAGCAGAAGAACAGAACAGATGTGTTAGGTAGTTCATACATATATTAATCGGGAGAATCTATATGAAAGAAGTGTTAATGGAATTAGAAAAACAATTAAATTGGCCTCGCGCAGTAAAGTGTACTGCTATTTCAAAAGGTTTTTCGCAAGATCAAAAGTATAAAATTGAATTAGCCAATCATGAACGCTATTTTATAAAAGTGTGTGATATTTCAACTCGTGAACGTAGGCTTGAAGAATATGAATATATGAGCCGTTTTGAATTATTAGGGTTGCCAATGCCTAAATTACTTCATTTCGTAAATCTTATTCCATTCAATCAATGTGTACAAGTATTTGAATGGATTGAAGGAGACGACGGGAAAGATATACTTGGTATATTGACTGAGAAAGAGCAATATTTAGCTGGAAAACGGGCGGGAGAAGTATTAAAAACAATTCATACAGTGAAGAAAAAGAAAGTAGAAGAATCTTGGGAAATGTTAAGGTGGAATAAATATGAGAGATACTTGCAAGCATTAGAAGAATATGAGACGGATTTTATTGACATAAAACCAGTGTTAAGCTTTGTGGAAAATCATAAAAATTTATTACATGCTCGTCCTATCGTATTTTTACATGATGATTTTCATCCAGCGAATCTCATGCTTCATCATAAAGAATTTCGTGCTGTTATCGACTTTGCAAGATTTGATTTTGGAGATCCTATTCATGATTTTTACAAGGTGCCTTTGTTTACAGTCGATATCAGTATACCGTTTGCGGTTGGACAAGTTCATGGGTATTGTGATGGTGAGCCATCACTTCATTTTTGGAAACTATATGCATTGTATGCAGCAATGATTTTTCCAGCGGATATTGTGTGGACAAATCGAATCACACCTAATTTGCTAGAAGAAATGAAAATGAGGTTAAGACGGATTTTAGAAGAACATAATGGTTTTACATCCTATACCCCAAATTGGTATAAATCTTTTGATAAAAATATAATAAATATAGAATAATTGGAGGTACTCATATGGATAAAATAGCAGTTATTTCAGATATTCATGGTAATATTCCTGCGCTAGATGCAGTTCTTAAAGATATCAAATTAAGAGGGATAGAACGTATTATGTGCTTAGGTGATCTGGTAGGGAAAGGGCCACATTCTAGTGAAGCAATTGAGATTATTCGGAAAGAATGTGAACATGTTGTGATGGGAAACTGGGATGATTTTATAACAAAGCCTACTGAGTCTGAGACATTAGAGTGGCATCAAAAGCAATTATCAGAACAGCAGCGGAATTATTTAAGGGGATTGCCATTTTCAATTGAATTTATCATGAGTGGGAAACTAATTAGAATGTTCCATGCATCACCTAGAAGTCTATATGAAAGAGTTCAGCCCGGAGCTCCAATAGAACAACGTGTTAGTTTATTTGAAAATAGTAATCTTACAGAAAACATTGAAGGTGAAAGGAAACCGGATGTCGTTTGCTACGGAGATATACATCAAGCTTATGTGCAAAATTTTCGTGGGAAAACGTTGTGTAATGCAGGAAGTGTGGGTAACCCGCTTGAGATTACACAAGCCTCTTATTTGATTTTTGAAGGTGTATATGGCCAAAAAGAGGCAGCAAGTTTTTCAATTCAACTTGTGCGAGTTCCTTATGATATAGAGCTTGCAATCCGATTGGCTAGGGAAGAAGAAATGCCTGAGATTGATGCGTACATACAAGAATTGACAACAGCTAAGTATCGGGGATTAAAGTGAAATTAGACAAAATATATTCGATACATTAATATACAGTTCTGTATACATACTTAAAAACATTAATAGGGGGGATATTCTAAAATGATTATTTAGAATATTTTAAAAAGTCAGGGTGGATGATAGGGAGAGTAATTATAGCTTCTAAATAGAAAGAATTAGAAATAGCAAAATCATTAGATGCAATGATTTTGCTCCTAATAGGCAGGGTTAAAATCATTAGGTTAGGTTGAAAGCTTATGTCAAGGTGATAGTTACTCTAATAAATGATGAAATATACTAAAAACTAACGAGGGAATAGGGATGAAAATACAATTAAAGGCGGATTTAATGTTACTATTGGTTACATTTTTTTGGGGGGCATCCATCTTACTTACAAAAGTTGGTCTTAATTACATGCAGGAATATAATTTAATCGCATTACGTTTTATTATTGCTTTTCTTTTGTCAGGTATAGTGTTTTATAAGCATTTAATCAAAATTGATTTTAGAACTATTAAATATGCTTGTCTATTAGCTGCTATCTTATTTATAGTTTATATTTTTGCGACTTTTGGTACAAAGTATACATCGGTTTCTAATGCTGGTTTTTTAATGAGTCTTACAGTGATATTTATTCCAGTATTATCATCTATCTTTTTAAAACAAAGGCCTGATAAAAAGGTTATGTTGGGAGTTGTTTTCACAATAGTAGGGATAGGGTTATTAACGTTAAATAGCCAATTAAAAATAGGTTATGGCGATATATTATGTATTTTATGTGCTCTATTTTATGCAGTCCATATCATCATTACTGGAACAATAACGAAGCAGGTTAATTCAATTAGCCTTGGAGTTTTACAACTGGGCTTTGTCGGTCTATTTAGTATTATTTTCTCAATGTTTATGGAAAATCCTAAACTTCCTAGTACTGTTGAATCATGGTTTTCAATTTTAGTATTAAGTATATTCTGTACAGGAATGGCTTTTATTGTTCAAATCATTGCACAGCAATATACGAGTCCTACACATACAGGTCTTATTTTTTCATTAGAACCTGTTTTTTCAGCAGGTTTTGCTTTCTTTTTCACAGGTGAAACTCTCACAGCTAAAGGTTATTTAGGTGCAACTCTTATATTATTAAGTGTAGTAATCGCTGAACTAGATTTTAAAAGTTTATTAAAAACAAATTCTAAAAAAGTATAGGATAGATGTTTTTTAGAATACGTTCAAGTTGAGAATATTCATTTATATCATTTTGATTATAGTAACAAAAAGGTGTTTTCGCGTCTAGAAAGCACCTTTTTAGTCTAAAGTATTTTTTTATGAAGCATCCATACTGAATACGTTGTTTTTTATTTTTGGCAAAACTTGATAGCGGCATGTAAACGAGAAATTCCATCCTCTATTTGATTGGTATTTACTTTTCCATATGATAAACGAACATATCCGTCTTTGGCACCAAAAATACTGCCAGGCATAAATGCTACTTGTTGTTTTAAACTTTGCATAATAAGCTGTTTTTCGTTAATAGGATCCTTTAATTTTCCCCATATGTAAATCCCACCACTTGGGGTTGAAAAAGAAATTTTATCTTGAAGATAGTAGTTTAAGGAATCGACAAGGGTATCTCTTTTTTGTACGAGCTGTCTTCGTAATTGTTCCATATGCGTATCAAAAGGAACGGTCTCAAAAAATTGTTGCATGAGCCACTGAGGGAAAATGCTAAGTCCTAATTCCATTTGATGCCGTGCATCTGCTAATCTTTCCACTACTGATTGCGGAGCAACAAGCCACCCAACGCGAAGGCCGGGCGCGATCATTTTTGATAGTGAATGGACATAAATGACGGTGCCATTTTCATCAATTGATTTTAATGTTGGACAAGGTTTTTTATTTTCTAACGTTAGTAAACTAGATGGATCATCTTCAACAATTGGGATACGTAAGTCTGCACATAAAGATAAAAGTTTTTTTCTCCGATTTGGATGAAGCATTGTTCCTGTTGGGTTCTGGAAATTTGGATTTAAAAAAATCATTTTAATCCGGTGCTTTCGATATAGCTCATGCACATCTTCCGGATTCACTCCATATTCATCAACAGGTAACGGGAAAATACGAATCCCGGCTGATTGAAAGAGAGGTAATGAATAACAATGAGATGGGCTTTCAAATGCTACCGCATCACCGGGATTTAATAAACATTGCACAATGAGATGAAGTGCTTGTTGGGCCCCAGATGTAATCATAATTGATTGTTCTGTTGCATCAATTTTTAGATAATCTCTCATATATTTCGCTGCTGCTTGTCTTAATGGTAGATAGCCTTGTGGATGATCATAGCTAAGTGATTGAGTTAAAGGCTGCTCACGTAATATACTTTGTAACTGTTCATGGGGAAACAAGTTACAACCAAGTTCTCCATTCGCGAAATCAATGATATTTTCATTTTGCTGGACTTGTTCTCGAATATGTCGAAGTAGGGGTAAATTAGGTAAAAAAGTACCACCTTCTACGAATCCTCTCCAGTTTGGTGTTAGTGTTGGAGAAACGCCCCACATATGTGTACTTACACGTGTACCTCTTCCAGTTGTGCTGTCCACAATTCCCATAGCACGCAGTTCATTATAAGCAGTTGTAACAGTACTTCGGTTTACATTTAGTTGGATTGCTAATTTTCGTTCCGAAGGGAGAAAGCTACCAGGAGGAAGCTCTCCATACATAATACGTCTTTCAATAAAATCAACAACTTGTTGATAAATTGGGATCTTGCTGTCGGTATCTAACTTCCACTCCATTTATAACGTCCCCTTATTCTTTATCTAGTTTCATTATAACAAATTGGCTGGGTGAAAAAACAGCCAATTGGACGGTGTGATATCCAGCCAATTTTACTATGCTAGGGTAGTGGAAGGGGAGATTCAAATGAAACGATGGCAAATGGAATGGCTCCTAATAGCTGTTGCTTTAGTATGGGGAGCAAATTATACAATTGGCAAATATGGAGTGGCTTATATGTCATCCATTCAATTTAATAGCTTACGATTTTTAATAGCATCTCCAGTATTATTATTAATTACATTTTTTATGGAAAGATCGTTACGTATTGAGAAGAAAGATTGGTTAAGGTTACTAGTCGTGGGGATAGTTGGTACTACACTTTATCAAACATTATTTATGTTATCTGTAAAATATACATCAGCAACAAATGCGTCACTATTAATTGCGATGTCACCTATATTTACAGGGATTTTAGCAGTGTTGCACAAACAAGAACGTTTTTCGATGAAAATTCAGATCGGTTCCTTATTATCATTTAGTGGGGCAGCGCTTGTTTTATTAACAGGGCATACGAATCAATCTACATATGAGTATGCTTGGCTTGGAAATCTAATTGGATTAGTTGCTGCGATTGCTTGGGGATGGTATCCAATTCTTGCACAACCACTTATTACAAAATATTCGGCAATGCGAGTAACATCTTGGTCTACATTAATTGGAATCGTACCGCTCGTTATATATTGTTTATTCAATATCAATACATTATCATGGCCAACAGATACATTAAGCTGGGGATCATTAGGTTATTCGATTGTATTTGCAACAGTCTTTGGACTAGCGATGTGGTACGTTGGTATTAGTAAAATTGGTTCAACAAAAGTAATGGTATATATGTATCTCGTGCCATTGTTTGCAGTGATTTTCGCTGCAGTAACAATTGGAGAAAGAATGAATATGATGCAATTGTTCGGCGGATTCGTTATATTTATCGGCTTGTACGTAGTGAAAAAAGGGACGGTAAAAAAGCCAGCTTTCGATTTGAAAAAAGTGAGTTAATGATAAAAACGTCCTCTTTCTGTAGAAATGGGACGTTTTTATTTTATGAATGATAAGGCTTGTTGCACAGCCCACTGCTGATGTTCGTGTATAAGTAAATTTTGTGCTTGATAAGGAGAAGGCCAATGAAAAATATGATCCTGTTCAGAAATAGTATTTTCTGTTTTTAACTTTTTACAAATGTAAAAATATCCATTGTTTAAATAGTATGTATTTTCATTTTCAGCATAAAAATATCGCTCAGCATTGCCAATATAGTGCTGAATTTCAATATCCCATCCTAGCTCTTCTACAAGTTCACGACGTAAACATAATTCTTTTGTTTCGCCTTGCTCCTTGCCACCCCCAGGTAAAAAATATCGAGTTCCTTTTTTGATAATTGCTATTTTCGTATAATGGCTATTGAAGATAACAGCATAGCAACTAGGACGTAATATATAGTTGTGGTTCTCCTTTGTATAACCAAAAGTAGGCTTTCGCTCCATATAGAAATCCCCCATTACATAATAAATATATATTGTAAAAAATATCCTAATTAAAAGGCGTTATAGTAAGTATAAATGGCATATATAGGAGAGAGCAACAGGTATGTACAATCGAAAGTGTTCACGTTGTAAAGAGGTTACCGGAACAGCGTATAGTGGCAAAAAAATTCAAGATCTAGTAGTAAAGCCCACCTTTTTGGAAATGAACCAATGGTAATGAGGTTCCAATCAAAATGTTTCATTCCTTTTGTACGTAAGCATACTTTAAAAGCTATATAAACAAAACAACGCCATTTTATAGATGGTGTTTTAGAGCAATTATTTATTGCAAAATGCAAATGATAATTTACATTTTGTTGTCAATCATTTACAATGGTGGTAGAAAATGAAGAAAGGGAAATTGTGATGCTTGAAAACAGAGTTAGAGAATTACGGGCACGATTTAGGTGGACTCAGCAAGATTTGGCTGATGCAGTTGGAGTGACAAGGCAGACAATCGGATTAATTGAAAAAGGTGATTATTCTCCATCTGTCACTATGGCGTTAAAAATAGCTGCTGCGTTTCAGGTTACTGTAGAAGATGTTTTTTATTTAAATGGAGAGGAATGATTATGATGAAACATATTTTAAAATCTCCGCTTCTAGGCGCGAGTTTATTTGTATTAATCATTGCATTTTTACTGTTTTCTCTTATGAACACACAGGTCGTTCTGGCTAGATTGTGTTTTGGGATTTTGGTAATGTTTACTTTTTTGTGGTTCATTCTTACAAAGTATTATAATCGAAAGAATTCTGATGATAGGATTAGACTATTTGGATTTACACCGTCCGAATTTCGTGAAATAGATGAAGGTCAACAATGGGTAACCTATAAGGCTTGCAGGAATGTGTATATTTACTATAGCTTTGCACTTCCAGTAACGGCGGGAATTTGCTTCCTCTTTTCTCATCATATTCTTGTTCCATTAATGTGTATTGGTGTACTGGGTGTAGGGCAATACATTGTCTATTGGTTAACTACTATTCGTGTTTTAAATCGTATTTAATCTGAACGAAAAAGGAGGGGGAACAGGTATGGTGGAGTGGGCTCAAAATGCAGGTGAATTATGGCAATATTTAGTTGTATTTTTATTAGCTTTTGCACCATGGATGGATGTGTCAATCGTTGTACCACTCGGTATCGCATGGGGATTACAACCATTTGCAGTAGGACTTATGGCGTTTGCAGGGAATCTTATCTTGGTTCTATTACTAGGCTTTTTCTTTAAGCAGTATGCAAAATGGCAAGCAGCAAGAAAGTTAAAAAAAGGTATAACAACACCTTCTAAAAAAGAAACCAGATCAAGACGAATATGGGAACGATATGGTATTCCAGGTTTGGCTCTGCTAGCTCCAATTCTCGTAGGAACTGATATTGCAGCCGTATTAGCTTTAACATTTGGATCTAATCGGACACACGTCATAAGTTGGATGACGATTAGTCTAGCTGTATGGACAGTCATTTTTGTAGTAGCTTCGATGTATGGATTTAGCTTGTTAAATATTATTTAGGATAATATAAAAATTTTATGTAATGTACATCTTTTCGCTTTCGTACAGAAGTGACTTTTACGGTGCTTTTTCCGCATAAAACATTCGTGTACATAGTCGTAATAATAATTGGAGAAATCCATGTTTAAAAAACGCCTCCTTATCGTAAATGTCTAATCGTCAATACATGCTATTCGTTGAGTAAAAAGTACGTTTGGACATTACGTAAAAGGGGGTGTTTTTGTGTTTAAACTATAATTATACAGATTTAAAGAATTATAATACTTTTATAAGTGTTGTTTCAACTTATCAACATCATTCGTAAACTCATTAATCTCATCTTTTAACTCTGTTCGATAAATCTCCATATTTTTGTTGTCCAGTAACTCATTTAAACGAGTTTTTATAAAATCAATACTTGTATTTTTTTCAATAAGTAACAATGCAAAGTTAACATAAATACAACATTCCTCTGTTTCAGTATATTCATCTGAGGATTCATGATCATGTAGTAATGCATAAAAAGTATCTCTTATTTCATATTTTGCCCCAATATGAAGGCTGTCATATGTATTAATAACTGCTTCCTTTATTTCACCGTATCTTAAATCCACTTTCTCTCCTCCAAATTTCGTTATTTTGTATATATATTAAGCTGAATGTTAGGATATCCTTTCCTAAATTCTAAAATAATATTACTACAACTTTGGCAAGCATCGAGTTCTGTATATAAATCTATTTTCCCAAAAATATTTGGATACTTAATTTGAGAAGCTATATCTTCTAGTATTTTTGCCTCTGTATCATAAAATCTAGCAGTATCCAGTTTAGAGGCATATGGCTCCTGATTTTTAAAAATACGTTCTGGCCTATGTATTTGTATTACTCTGCAAACATACCGCTAAATTCCGCTGATAATAACAAGAATAATACGATTTTTATATCATGGATAATGTAATTGGATTAAGAAGGGCTATATCATAGCATACTGCGTAAAGATAAAAAGAGAATACTTAACAGTTACTGTATATTCAAAAACAATATGCTAGTAAAATTA
>Ga0209025_1002956_pt1 | contig 16893 bp, 11 predicted proteins | sample AraplaMF_Col_mLB_FD_184256 | JGI IMG/M metagenome (GOLD analysis project Ga0209025, IMG submission 184256) | Arabidopsis root microbial communities from the University of North Carolina, USA - plate scrape MF_Col_mLB (SPAdes) (version 2) | ecosystem: Host-associated > Plants > Roots > Endosphere... | reverse complement strand
AAAAATGAAGGAAGAAAACTTACTTATTCCTTTAGATAAAACGAAAATCCCTAATTTAAAAAATATCGATCCTTATTTTTTAGATTTACCATTTGATGACGACAATAAATATTCCGTTCCATATTTCTGGGGAACAGTCGGCATTGTCTATAATCCAAAGCTCGTTGGAAATCTAGACTTCTCATCTTGGAAGGACTTATGGGATCCTTCGTTAAAACGTAAAGTCTTTTTAGTAGACGGTGCACGTGAGGTAATTGGTATGGGCTTAAACAACCTTGGCTACTCTCTCAACTCTTTAAATGACCAGGAGTTGCGTAAAGCTACTGATAAACTAATCACATTGGCGCCAAATGTTAAAGCCATTATCGGAGATGAAATAACACCTCTGATGGTTAATAATGAAGCTGCTGTGGCTCTTACTTGGTCTGGTCAAGCAGCAGACATGCTTTCAGAAAATGAAGATTTAGACTTCGCTGTACCAAAAGAAGGCTCAAACTTATGGTTTGACAATATGGTTATCCCAAAAACGTCAAAAAATATTGATGGTGCACACGCCTTCATTAATTTTATGTTGAAAGCTGAATCAGGTGCTAAAAACGCTGACTATGTAGGATATTCTACTCCTAATATTGCAGCAATGAAGTTAATGGATAAAGAAGTTGTATCTGATGAGCGCTTCTATCCTTCTGAAGAACAGCGTAAAACATTAGAAGTTTATAAAAACCTAGGTCCTGATTACTTAGGCAAATACAATGAGCTGTTCTTAGAATTTAAAATGAGTATTCGATAACCTCTATCAATTATGCCTCGGCATAATTGCGTCAGGAATCGGCTTTGTGCTTAGGCCTGCGTGATGCAGGTCAGTTAGCCGTTATCGCATGGATGCGATGATTTTAGGCTAACATCCTATGTGAACTCCATTCCGATTCCGTGACATCCGCCGGAGGCTTAACTTATTTCAGCAATGTTTTCTGTACCGAAAGCGTAGCGACAGGTACAGATGTCTTTTGCGCGAAAGCGTAGCGTCAGCAGCAGATGTTTAGACACCCTCTGAAAAGTACCTTAAACCCTTATTCATACCACCACCTATAAAAGTAGGCGACTCCTGCTGAAAGAAGTTAAAGTTGTTCTCACTTTATGTTGAGAACAGCTTTTTTGTTGTTTAGCTGGAGATAAGTTTCTGGGTCTATTTCAGACTTATAGTCAATAGCAAACGAACAAGCCTTATGGTAGACTGTAGTATATTTGATTAAAGAAAGGGGTATACGATGACCCAGCAGAAGTCTAATAAGGCGGCTTTGTATATTTTAATGTTTAATATGTTTATCGCAATGGGGAGTATCGGAATTATTATTCCTGTCATGCCTGAGTATTTAAAACTATTTGGTGCTGCAGGACAAATACTTGGCATGTTGATTGCAACGTTCGCCTTAGCACAATTCGTTTTTTCTCCAATTGCTGGGAATCTTTCCGATCAATACGGTCGTAAAAATCTCATTATTTTCGGTCTTATAGTTACAGGACTTGCACAAATTGGTTTCGGACTATCTACAGATGTGTGGATGCTCTTCTTGGCACGCTTTTTAGGTGGCCTTGGATCTGCATTTGTGGCACCTCCTATAATGGCATTTGTAGCTGACGTCACAACGTACGAGGAACGCGGAAAAGGTATGGGGATGATAGGGGCAGCGATGTCCTTTGGTTTTATGATTGGACCAGGTATCGGTGGATTCCTCTCAAAAGTTAGTTTACATTTTCCATTTTATACTGCTGGATTTGCAGCTATCTTAGCAGCTATTTTATCGTTCTTTTTATTACCTGCTACAAAACCAAACACAGCGAAAAAGGCGCAGAAGCAGGATAATCTTGTAAAGCAGATGGCCCGTTCAGTCCGAATGCCTTATTTTGTTATGCTAATTATCATGCTTGTATTCTCTTTCGGAATTGCTAACTTCCAAACAACATTATCATTATTTGTTACAGAAAAGTTTAATTACACACCTACCGATATCGCCATTATATTAGTTATGGGTGGCGCTTTTGGTGTTGTTGTACAGATGTTTGTTATTACACCGCTGTTTAATCGCTTCGGTGAAATGAAAGTAGTGTTAGTCAATTTATTTATTGCAGCCGTTTCGATTTTCTTAATATTATTCGCATCTGGCTTTGCACTTATTTTAATTGTAGCGACAATCTTCTCTACAGCTACGACATTGATTCGTCCAGCTGTCAACACACTGATTTCGAAGCTTGCTGAAAATGAACAAGGCTATGCAGCTGGTCTGAACAATGCGTATATGAGTCTCGGTAATATGATTGGTCCAGCTTTAGCAGGTATATTATTCGATTGGAATATGAACAGTCCTTATATTTTCGGGTCTATTATTTTAATGGCTTGCTTCTTCATTGCCCTTATTTGGACAATGAAAAAAGCACCACACCTTATGCATCCTGATTCAAATTAGTCTGAAAAGTTATTGACTAATTTTAGTAGTATGCTACATTATTAGGGTAAAAACTAACAATTAAATTCTTACCACTAGGGGAGTCTTTAAAAGGCTGAGACGTATATGGTCATATACGGACCCTTTGAACCTGATCTAGTTCACACTAGCGGAGGGAAGTGGCGACACTTGCTTTTTTTAATTTAAATGCAGGGCCGCTTCCTATTGCTTTTAGGAAGCGGCTTTTTTGTCGGGTTTATTAGCGATTCACTAAATACTAAAAAGGAGTCGAAATTATGTCAATTCGAAAATTAACAATCATGGCCTTGTTAGTAGCAATTGCCGTAGCAGGTTCTACCTTCGTTTCAATACCAACGGGAATTGCGCGTGCCTACCCTGTACAACATGCCATTAATGTTATTGGCGCTATCATTCTTGGACCAGTGCCTACCGTTATGGTCGCCTTTGTCACAGCAATCATTCGTATTTTAACAGGCACAGGCTCATTACTAGCTATACCTGGAGGTGTTATTGGTGCTATATGTGCATCTTTCACCTATAAATACAGCGGCAAGCAATGGCTAGCAGGTGTCGGTGAAATGTTCGGTACAGGTATCATCGCCTCACTCATTGCAGTACCTTACGCACATTTATTAATGGGGACATCCGTTGTTGCTTTATTTTTCATGCCAGCTTTTTTAACTTCAAGTACTATTGGTGCTATGTTAGGCATTGTCATTGCTAGTAACTTGCGTAAAACAGTATTTGTAACTAACCTAAATTCTCATCTATAAATCATAAAACCTTTTTGAAGGGATGAGAGATTTATCGGAATAAATTTGTGTTTTATCGGAACAATTTTGAAATTTATCGGAATGTTTCATCGTTTTATCGGAGCATTTTAGAAAATACAGTATTTTGATGATAGCCTTGGAATGACAAAAAAACGATGGCTCATTACTATAAAGCAATGAACCATCGTTTTAAATTACTAAGGTCGTTTTTTCATACCCTTTAATAGCTGGGCAACATTTGTGTCCCCTGCCTGTATTGGTTTTTCCTCGACAAGCTGCTCTTTTTTCTTCGGCCTAGTTAAGAAGCTCCAACCAAAGCGTCGAATAGTAATATCAATGAAGAATAATAGCATCCCTGCTAATAAAAGCCATGTTGCAATATTTTGGCGTTCCGCACCTTTTTTAGTGAATTCACGGAACACTTCACTCGGTTCTTTCAACACGGAGCCGCCTGTTTGTTTTGTTAGTTCATCGACTAGCTTATCATTCACTGGGCGTAATTCATACTCAGCACTATAAGGTACACTTAAGCCCGCCTGGTAAATGGCCTGTTCTTCATCCGCAATGCGGAAGAAGATTAGTCCTGGTTCTGCTTGTACGACTGCTCGCACTTGTGATGCTGAAATTGTTTCAAGCTGAGTTTCAAGTTCCTCACCCGCTTCATTAACAGCAACAATATCTAAGAACGCCGCTTCATTTGTTGGGTCAGTGATGACAAATGAACCGTCTGATTCTAGCCGTACATCATAGGTAACATCGTTATAGCTTGGTAGCATTTTTGAAATAAGCGTTTGCCAAAATGTGCCCCAATTTTGCCATCTTGCCCAGTCTCCCGTCCATTTCCCTGTCGAATCAGAAGTAAAGGCGAATGTTTTACCAAGGCCATATTGCCATTCTGCAAGTACTGGATCTTCCTTCTCACTTTCTGCAATAACAGTGGCCCCCTGCTTTGTTGTCGTACCTATATATGCATTCATTTTAGGTACACCATTTGCAAATAACGTATTCCAGCCAGATGCATTAAATATAGTTGGGTAAAATGGGTTATCCTCAATATATGTGCGTGAAATCATGGCAGTTTCACGAGATAAAATAGAGGGAATCGTCTGCTCATCAACAACATCGTAGAAACGCCCACTGCCCATCTCACTGAGTGCTTCAAGTAAGTTGGCATCCGCATCCTGACCAATTGCGACTGTTGAAAGAGTAATACCATTTTCTTTTCCTTGTGCAATTAAGTCTTCGTAGTTACCTGGCTGTGACTGACCATCAGTTAATAGAATAATATGTTTACGCTGTAGCTTTAAATCAGCTAGATTTTCATAAGCTTTAGCAAGCGATCCATATATTTCGGTACCACCCCCTGGCGTTACAGATAAAATTGTATCCACTGCTTCTTCCTTATTGCCAAGTGGTCCTGTCTCAATAATTTCCCAAGGTCTATCATCAAAGGCTATAAACCCGAGCGTATCCTCATCTCGTAACATTTCAACTGAGCGAGCAGCTGCCTCCTTAGCTAGCTCAAGCTTTGCTCCAGACATACTTCCAGAGCGGTCAAGTACGATTTCGAGCCCTAATGATGGCAATTGCTCTTTTCCCTTAATTTCCATTTCAACAGGTAGTAAAGTTTCGATTGGTGTTTTAAAATAGCCGCCTAAGCCAAAGCTATTTTCGCCACCGACCATTGTAAAACCGACACCGAAGTTTTTCACTGCCTGCTCAATGACACTCATTTTTGCCTCGCCTACTAAATGCCCTGGCACATTATCAAAAATGATGGCATTGTATTGTAAGTAACTAGAGAGTTCATTTGGCAGACTGTTAGCATTTACAACATCATAGGCAATTGATTGTTTGCCAAGCGCTGCTGCAATTGGTGATGCCGTATCATAGCCATTAACAATTAGTAAATGTGGTTCACTTTGCACCATCGTGACGCTTGTCAATTTATTATTTTCAAAAATTGCATCCTGTTCAACCTGCACGAGTGCCTCATATTTTACTAGCCCTTCAGCCGTTGCTGAATGTTTATACGTAAAAATATTTGAACCTTCAGCAAGCTCCACTGCCTCACGATGAATAAGCTTATCGTTTTCGTATAATAATAGCTCTCCTCGTTCTGCTGCAGTTGCATTTATTTCAGTGACTAACTGTTGCTGTTCACCTACATAAGCAACTTGTGGTGTGACAAAGCTTTTCAGGGATACATCCTTAGTAACAGGTTTGTTAAATGGCACTACATCCACACTAATATTTGACCCTTTAAATTTCGATGAAAATTCCAAGGCATCACCTTTTGTTTCATTGCCATCAGTTAAGAGCACGAGGCGGGTTGCTTTTTTCGGATCTACAATACCTGAAGCGAGCTGTAGGCTTTGTTCAATATTTGTTTGATCTGTTGCTTTTATAGCTGTAAACTTCGGCACTTCCTTTAAAGAATCCGATAATATGGCTTCCGTTTGTAATGTCGATGAAAAAGAATAAATCCCTGCAAGCTGTTCATCTTTTTTCGACTGTAAACTTTCCGCTATAAAATTGGCCATCTCATCATCTGTAGCATTCATTGAAGCAGAACGGTCAACTAAGAATACTACCTGCTCTTCCTTTACAGGCAATAAAATATAGGGCCCTGCAAGTGCAAACACTAAACAGCATATGGCCACAATTCGAATACCTAGCACGACAATATGACCTTTTTTTAGTCGCTGACGCTCACGCCAATAGGTCCATCCAAAATACATAAGCAATGGAAGTAAAAGCAACAATGCTAATGGCATATCAATTCGTAAATCCACGACGTCGTTGCACCTCCCACTCTAAAACAAGTAATACTAAGATAATAAGGATAAACCAAGGTACGAACGAAGCTTTCGATATTTCTTCCTTACCATTGCCCGGAAGCTCTCCAAGCGTATAGCTTGTCCCTTTTTCAATCACACGCTCTTGCGCTTGAAGTTGTACGATGAAGCGCTTTTCTTCATCATTTGAGCGAGCTGTATAAATTCCTGGCTTCATAGGAGCTGTTAATAAACCATTCGTAATGGACGATAAAAACTCGTCTTCCTGCGAATATATACTCCAATCACCCTTCGTTATAGCAACTGCACGTTGCTCATTCGGAGTGAAAATACCAAGTGAACCAATTGATTCTGAAAGCTCCTGTTCAGCACTCCATAAAAATAATGGGAATGAAGGATGTAACGGCCAATCTGTATCTGCAATATCAGCTAATACAACAATATCCCCTTTAGGTGAACGCTGAATAAATGGCTGATCTCCGACTGATGCAATCGTTTTATAGTCATTGAATCCAGGATATAACGCACTGACGTAAATATCTTTTAGCTCACTAAATGCAAGCAATGCATCACTTGTTATACCGACTTCCCCAATAGCTTCAACCTTCTCAACGTCATCCCGACCAAATAATACAATTGGCTTGTCCATCTTTTCGAGTAACGCCGTCTGATTTGTCACCAACGTGGCATCCCGATTATCAGCCATTTGTGAAGATGGAACAATTTTCACACTACTATTAATCGTTTGCAAACCTTTTTGAATGAGTTGATGCATACTTTGATCGACAACTATTTTTGAAGTAGTTGTTTGTAGCAATACTGTTTGTGAATTATCAACTGCATAATCGTCCTTAGCATCTATTTTGGCAGTCATAGTATCTTCTAACGGTAAGTCTTTGAAAGTTTTTGTTATAGCTTCATTTGGAGGTAATGCAACACTCTCCGCAATTACCTCCTTACCTTTAACATTTTCAATCGAAAGTGTTACATTTTGCTCTTGATCCGTATCATTTTGTAATTGAACAAGCGCCATAGCAGATTGTCCATCTGTAGTAGCAGCAAAACGTGTAATTGCGATATTTGTTAAATCCTTTTCAGACCCTTTTACGATCCACTTCACTGTATCTTTTTCCATCGGTAATTGCTTCTTATCGAGCGAATCTGTAAAGACATAAATAGATGTTGGTGTATTACCGACAAAAGCCTGTGCCACATCTAGAGCCTTATTCATTTGAGCTGTCTCATATGTTACTTGTAACTCTTGAATGGCTTTTTCAATATTCTTAGTATTTGTTTCCTGCTGTATTATAGCTTTCGGCGTATTCCCTGTAGTAATGAGTGTTACAGGTCTTCCATCAAGCTCATTGACCAATGACAGCATTTCTTTTTTATGTGTGTCAAATGTTGACTGCTCTTTTCCGGCTGACATTGTTGCAGATGTGTCTACAATAAAAATTGTTTGCGCACCAACGATCGTTGACTTTTTAACATAAGGATTCATTAATGCCAGTACAAGTAAAAGAAGAGCTAGTAGTTGTAAATAAAGCAGTGCATTTTTTTGTAAATGTTTTAAGTATGGTGACACACGTGTTTCTTGCATAATTTCCGACCAGAAAAGTGTTGAGGATACGGTTTGATCGGTATATTTCTTTCGAAAGAAATAATATAGAAGGACAATGACCGGGATGATGGCCGTCCAGCTAAAAAGTAATTGACTAAAGCCCAATACGGCTCACCTCACCTAATCCAATGTGCTTTTAATAATTGTTGGAAGATGGCATGTTGTAATCCATCCTCTACTTTAAGCTGTAATTGTCGAACACCGAAGCGCCGACAAATTGCTTCAAATTCTTCTTCATGTAATAAACGTCTTGCCATATATGTGTCCAAAACTTTAGAAGACATCGTAACATTTACATCTGTGCCTGTTTCACGGTCAAGTAAACGTACATCACCCGTATATTCTGGTGATATTTCTTCCTGCGTAACTATTTGCAAAATACGTACATCCCCTGCAAAACGTGGCAGCCTTTTTAAAAGTTGCTCCCATTCTTCAATTGGCTCAAGTCCGTCCGTCACAATAAATAGTACTGTACTATCCTTGGGCAATGCTTTTACAGTTCCCTGTGCGAAGCTATTTGTATAAGTTGCTTGCTCAATTTCTGTAACTACCTGTAAAAAAGCGCGACGATACATGGCACCTTTACGACGAAACGGTGGCTTCACCTCATCCTGTAGAAAAGAAAATGATAAGCGATCATCACGACCGAGTACCATTAGGCCAAGTGAGGCAACAATTTGCCTGGCAAAAGTCCATTTTGCTTGCTCGCCCATAGATTTAGTTGTATCTAACAAAATGTGCACGCGCATCTCTTGTTCATCTAAAAAACGTTTAATGAAGTATTTATCAGTTCTCGCAAAGACGTTCCAATCAACCTGACGTACATCATCACCTAAATGATATTCACGAAAATCTGAAAAATCGAGCGAGGCCCCGAAGCGTTGCGAACGGTGCGAGCCCTTGTGCTGCCCACGTAATTTGGAGGCCGTTGCCACTTGGAAGCGACTGATTTTCGCTAACCAATCCTCGGGCAATAATAATTTTTGTGTCACCTGCTAACACCCTGCTGTACTTTTTCTAAAATGACATCAATCACATCGTCTGCTGTTTTGCCTGAAGCCTCCCCTTCATAATTCAACAGCATACGATGGCGTAACACTGGCTTAGCCACAGATTTAATATCTGCTACAGAAACGTGGAAACGTCCACTCATAAGCGCCCTTGCCTTTGCTAATTTGATTAAACTTTGTAAACCTCGAGGGCCGCTACCATACATCGCATATTGCTTAACCTCATCAATGGCATCCACTCTCTCAGGATGTGTGGCCACAACAAGATCCGTCGCAAATTCGAGCATTTCATCGGCAACGAGTACTTCCTTGACCATTTGCTGAGCTTCAATAAGTGCTTCTGTATCCATGATCTTTTGTAAACCAATTTCCATAGCGCCTGTTGTACGCTTCATAATTTCCATTAGCTCACTTTTCTCAGGATACGGCACAAGAATTTTACATAAGAAACGGTCCATTTGTGCCTCTGGTAAAGGGTATGTTCCCTCCATCTCAATTGGGTTTTGTGTTGCTAATACGAAAAATGGTCTTGCCATCTTCTTTGTATCTCCCAAAATAGTTACAGTTTTTTCACCCATTGCTTCAAGCAGTGCACTTTGTGTTTTTGGTGTTGCTCGGTTAATCTCATCCGCTAATACCATTTGGCTAAAAATTGGACCTGACTGGAATGTAAACTGCTGTTTGCCATCAGCTGTGCGTTCAATCATACTTGTTCCTGTAATATCCGCCGGCATTAAATCTGGTGTAAATTGAATTCGCGAAAATGATAAATCTAGTACTTCAGAAATTGTACGGATTAACATCGTTTTCCCTAAACCCGGTAGTCCCTCTAATAATGCGTGCCCATCAGCAAGAACTGCGTATAATGTATAATCAATTGCTTCCTCTTGTCCGACGATAAAGCGATGAATTTCTTCCTTTACTTGTTGTAATTTCGTACTCATTTCAACATATTGTTGCTCTGTAAATGCCATTCCTTTTCCTCCTACTGAGACTCAATTGACGTGAAATAAGATTGCACGACATTTTGCAAATCTTTCGGTAATTGTAAACGCTCTGAGCTTTCTAAATAACTATCTTTATAGGAGCCTATAACTTCCTCATATGGGCGGATAGAACCTTTAGTAATCGGGCCATTTCCTTGTTGCTCTGATACATGTGATCCATCTCCTAATGCTCCACCATCAACTGAAGTCTGACTAGAGCCACCAATTCTATTTGGTGTCGTTAATAAATCGCGGCCGCCCTGACCTTTGCCTGCACCTTGACCTGTACCTTTGCCATTTCCTTGTCCTTGTCCTTGTCCTTGTCCTTGCCCCTGTCCTTGTCCTTGCCCTTGTCCCTGTCCTTGCCCTTGTCCCTGTCCTTGTCCTTGCTGATTGCTTTGACTCGACCCTTGTTTCTGACCATTACCACTAGCCTGTTGGGATCCATTTTGGGAATTAGTTTGGCCTTGTTGTCCTGTTTGACTTTGCTGTGAATTCGCAGACGGATTGTTATTGGCACTATTGGCACTCGCAATAGCATTTTGTAAAGTATTGCTTGCAGGTTTGCCAAGCTTGCTCATAGCTGTCTGAGTAGTATTTGCATTTTGCGTTAGCTCCTGCTGCATTTGGGCAAGCTCCTTCAATTGCTCTACTTCTTCCTTCGATAAACCTTTGTCGTCAGAAGCACCCTCATTACTAGCCGTTTGCTTATCCTTTAATTGTTGTTCCTTTAAAGCAAGCTCCTTTTGCTTTTTCACGACCTCGCGTAATGCCTCTTCAGCTGTTTCTGTCTTTTTTAACGTATCTTGCAATTCTTTTAATTGCTCTTTCACTTCTTTTGTTTCAGCTTTTTTCTCTAATTTAGCAATTTCCTTCTTTACGTCTTCAATGACAGCTTTTTCTTTTTCCACCTCAACTGCTTCAATTTGTGAAGCTGCTGGGAACATATAAAGAATTGCCAGTACGACAGCTGTTCCAAATAATCCAATCAATGCTTTTGGACGGAGCAAATTTTTGTTTCGAGCCTTAAAATCAGCAAACGCCTTTTCAACATTCTCTAGCGCTTTCGTTAGTAGAGATTGAACGAGTGGGTCCTTATCGTCCTCGAACGATAAGGCTGTCACAAGCTCATTGTGAGAAAAATAATCATCCAGTGTATGCAATGCTTCCTTTTCTTTTACACGCTTCCACCACATAAACAACACTGTTGCTAGTATGACAACGATAAAGGTAGCAAGAGCTGTTTGGCGATAATACGGCCAAACAAAGAGCCTTGAAACGAGGAAGAGGGCAGCACTCGAAAGCAATGCCAAAAACAAACCGTACTGTGCAATCGGAATGTTTCTTTCTACCTTTAAACTCGTCTTTGCACGTTGAATATATTTTCGTAATTGCTTACGACGCTCCATAAGATTTCCTCCTTATCGATTACTTTTCATATTGGCACGTAATTTTTTAATCGCAATTGTTAAACAAATAACAATGATTAATGAATAAGTTATTAAATAACTAATCCATACAGGTAACTCCACTCCCGAAACTTGCACTAAAGCATCGCCCATAGATGATGAAGTAAGCGTAAGCATTAATGCACCTGGGTTAATAGAAGCCCAGAAGTAAGCCATATAGGAAGTACTAGTACCAACGGCATTACCCATCTGATTGAAGGCCATTGATAAGAAGAAGAAAAACGCTGTAATGCCACCTAAAAAGATGATCGTGCCATACGTAGAAATCATCGCAACAATTGTTCGCTTTGTAATGGTTGAAAACATAACACCAATGCTACCAATTGCTACAACTGTTAATAAATAAAATAAAAATATCGAGATTAATTGAGACGGTGATACGCCACCAAATAAAAATACTAAACTATACAATGGTAACCCTGCGATAAGCATTAGTACTAAAAATGCTACCGAAGATAATAATTTCCCAATGATGATTTGAGTAGAACTTTGTGTCGTTGTTAATAAGATATTTAATGTTTGCTTTTCCCTTTCACTACTAATTGCACCGGCAGTTAAGCTAGGTGTAATGAAAAGAATAAGAGCCATTTGTAATATTGTTAAGACAGCAAACATCATAAAGCTTATTTCTGGTTTAAAGAAACCCTTGCCTGTGAATTCAGTTGTTATAAGCAAAAATCCTGCAATAAAAATACAAATAACCGCTAAATAAAACATTAAACCCGAAAAGCTTTTAAAAGAACGGAAGCGTAACTTCAATTCTTTTACGAATACCGGATTATAAAATCGTTCCATCATTGATTGTCCGCTCCCTTCGTAATAGCCATAAAGACATCCTCTAAATCTTTTTCCTCTTCACTTAATGCATAAATAGGTAAATTCGCAAGTATCGCCTTTTTCAATAGTGCTACCTGATCGTCATCTGTTCCTCGGTAATTAAAGGCTATTTCTAAGCGATTATCCATTACATCTATAGAAGAGATCAGTGGATCCTCCTCCAAAAACTCACGTACCTCTTTTAAACAATCCGTTGCTTTTACAACAATACGCTTCTCCCCCTGTAGCTGTGCTTGAATGGAGGCAACATTGCCATGAGCGATAAGCTTACCATTATCAATCACACCGATTTCATCACACATTTCTGCAAGCTCAGGCAAAATATGTGAGGAGATTAATATCGTTTTCCCCATAGACTTTAAATTCCGTAAAATATCTCTCATTTCTACTCGGGCACGTGGATCCAAACCTGAAGCAGGTTCATCCAAAATTAATACTTTCGGATCGTGGATAAGTGCACGCGCCAAACATAGACGCTGCTTCATCCCACGTGACAGCAAATCAACATATTCATTACGTTTATTCGTTAAATTTACGAGCTCTAGCAGCTGTGGAATAAGTACTTTTCGTTCAGCTGCCCCAATGCCGTAGCTAGCACCGTAAAAGTCTAAGTATTCGTCTACTTTTAGTTGATCATAGACGCCAAAGAAATCTGGCATATAACCAATTTGTTTTCGGACTTCCTTCGGTTCCTTAATAACACTTTTCCCATTAATAATGGCATCACCTGAAGTTGGAGATAGCAAGGTTGCTAAAATCGAGAATGTAGTCGATTTACCTGCCCCGTTAGCACCTACAAAACCAAAGACAACCCCTTCCTCCAAGGATAGATTCAAATGATCTAGCGCTGTAAAGGAGCCGTATCTTTTCGTTAAATCACGAATTTCAATCATTATTTCGCCACTCCCTTCAGCTCTACATCTGGTAATTTTGTTTCCTCACCTGTTTGATCTGGTCCGAATTTAATTTCAATCAGCAATTCATCATTATCATTGAAGTATTTTTTTATGTTATCTGTAAACACCTGTTTCGCATCTACCAATGGCTCATAAGTTTTCGCCTCGTTATTCCAAATTGATAGTTGCATACGATCAATATCCTTATTTGAAATTGTCAATTCATTCAATGTTTGAACTGAATTCATAAACTTCTCTGGCATCGCAATGGATACTTCATATACCCCATCGGATAAGCGCCAACTATTTAACTGTTCATCTATTTTTTCAGCATACGAATTAGGAGATAGTTGGTTTACTGAATACGTAAAATTGTTTCGTTTCATCGTAAATGGACCTGATAGCTCTACTTTGCCATCAAATGGCTGAACAAAATAGGAAATCGGAGACATACTGGCACCTGTTTCTAGCTCAACCCCCGCAATTGCTTGGTCTGCCCATGCTGTAATGACAGGTTTTTTATCATTTTCTACAAGCGGTATCGCCATAGATTTCATACGCTCGATACGTGAAGGATTTACGTCTTCCTTCTTCTTTGGATAATTATTAAAATTGTAACCTGTAAAATTAGATGGTTTTTGAAGAACCGTTGCTTTTAGCTCTGTGTCGACTTTTAGTGTACCGTTCGCTTCAATGTCGCCAAGTTTAACTTCTTTAATGCCAGAGATTAAAGTAACGTCCTTTAGGGCAAACGGGAAATTGTTCTTAATTGTCCCAGTTAGCTTTTCATTTTTTAACGTAATATCAATATCCATCTTCCCAATATTTTGTGCTGCTGACTTCCCTGCAAACGACTGCACAGACCAATAACTTAAATCACGTAGTGTTAACGTTGAACCATTGGCATTTTCCTTAATATAGGATGTTTCATGTAAATCCCCCATAGGCCCTGCAAACTCATTAAAACTTCGCAGCGCGAATGCACTAGTATTCTTATCCGCATTAACAACAAAATCACCACTACGATTTGTTAAAATGGACTCTACATAATAACCATTTACACTACTATCTTCATTTACTTTAAAAAATGCTGATTGTTGAATTTGCGGTTGTCCAATTCTATCTTTTGCACCAAAAATAAATAGAGCAATAGATATCACAATTGATATCGCAGGAATTATCCACCATGCATGTTCACGTTTGTCTATTTTCTTTAAAATGAAATATAAAATAGGTCCGATAATTAAAATATAAAAAATAATAACTATAAGCATATAGCTAACGGATACTTCAAACGAAGGGAATAATTCATTTACGTTACGTAGGTCAAATGAAATTTGATCCATCGGTGACTGTCCGTTAATCATCACCCCTTGTTGTGACAGCTTTTGAATATTTATCAATTTTGCCACTAGTGCGGGGTAGCCATCCATAGACGCAAGAGGTTGATCCCCTAAAGAAAAGGCGGTTTGAATAATTTCTCCACTGCCTACTTTTTTCTTAGACGCTAAAATCTTATTGTTATCTGTTAATACAGGGACACTTCCTTGCTTTTCAGTTGCCCCATAAATAGAAATAGGTTGTGTAAAGGTTTTTCCGCCTGATAACTTTGATAGGCTATCTGCAGAAACGGAAGTCATTTGCTCGGATAATGCTAATGGTAAATAATCCTTGAAAATACCTGCTGTTGCATTTACTTGATCAGCAGCTCCTAAAATTAATGTTCCACCATTCTGTACCCAATTTAGTAAAGACTCTTGTTGCTTTTGTGATAAATCAGCAATAGCAATTTCATCGATGACGATAACATTCGCCATTGCAAACCCTTGTGTATCCTCCGGCAGTGTATAATCCTTGATTTGATTTAAATTGAAAACTTCAACATTATTTTGAGGAGCTAATTGGGATAGCCTCAAAAATGCTGATAAACGATCACTTTTATCCGTTAATGTATAAATAAAAACTGATGAAGGATCTAATAGGTTACTTTGCAGCTGCTTTGTTCCTTTATAAGCAACCTTTTTTCCTTTTTCTATGCCTCCATCAAAAAACACAAAAGCTTCTGCATTCGAGTTATAGCTATCAATACCTTCTAGATAAATATCGAATGTTTTCTCTTCTCCTGCCGCTATATCTATTGGCAGTACTTGTGCTGTTGCAGTTTGATAGGAAGCGGAAGCATTAATGACCATATCTCCAGAAAAATCTGCACCATTATTTTTTACCGTTACTTGGAGTGGCACAGCTGATTGGTATTTAGCTTTACCTGCAATCCCTACCTTAGCCTGGACATCCAATGTAGCTGCTGCACTTGCCTGCTCCATAGGTAGAATAAGACTAATAACAAGCATGAATAGCAGTATGAATGCCGTAATATTCGCTTTTTTCAAAAACTCAACCCCTTTTTATGTAAATTGTTGGCTACATAAGTATACGTTTTAAATTGCATTTTGTTCCATTTCTTATGACATCTTCATGAATATTCATAAACTCTTAAGAATTAACTAATAACTAAAACGTGTGGTTGATTTCCGTTCCGACTGGGCGCTTTGTTGCTGCCGCTTCGCTTTCGCACAGATAAAACATTTGCCGCTGACGCTTCGCTTTCGCGCAGAGCAGAGCTTCCTGGGGGCGTCCGATGAGCCGCTTGGGGCAACAGGATGTTGGTCACGAAGGCGTTATCACAGGACGTGATGGTTTTAGCCTTCGTTCCCTTTCGCTAATCCCCAAGGAGTCGCCCAGTCTCCACTCCAATCAACTATATACAGTGCATGTTTTAATAAATGGAGTCTTAACTTTTGGCGATAGACTAAAAATTGCTCATTAAGTCAGTAGGGATTTTCATCTTCTTTCACCAATACACATTTAGGGAGAGTTAATTGCATAAAAAAAGACAGCCTTAAGTGAATCACTTGAGACTGCCTTAATATTATTCTTATTTCGTATAATCAAACAAACATCGCGCATGGTCTTGTACTACCTCTACAAAGGCCTCTACTTGTCGTAACTCAAATGAAGATTCATAGCCAATTAACCAAGTATCACGCGTTAAACCAAATTCTTTTTCATTATTCGTTAATGCAATTTTATTAATACCATCATGGTCACTTAAAGTAATGGAAGGTAAAATAGCATAACCAATGCCGTTCAATGCCATTTGCTTACAAATTTCAATCTGATCAACTAAAATTTGCTTTCTTGGGTTTGAAGCGAAATGCTGCTGCCACCATTGTTGAATTTCCTGATAGTAATTGGAATCACTTTTAAATTGAATAAAAGGTCGGTCTGTCGTTAAGACATCTTCTATAGTTTTCAGCTCTTTATCTACTAAATAAAGGGTGTCTCGAAAAAGGTGAATTTTTTCCCCTTTCCAATCAACCTGCCCACGCACAATCCCTACATGTGCCTCACCCTCATAAAGCGCTTTTACAATTTCAGAGCTCCAGCCAGTCATAAGAGAGATTTTTGCCTCAGGATATTTCGTTACAAAATCCTTTAATATTATCGGAAGCCAGTTTTGGCCAACAATCGATGCACAGGCGATTTTCAATGTCCCGTTTACTTTCGTCGTTAATGATTGGATTGTTTCAAAAATCTCTTCTTTTTTGCTGAGCATTTCAGTTGCATAGGCAATAATAAGCTCTCCAGCAGGTGTCGCCGTAAGTCCTTTTTGCGAACGAATAAATAACTGCGCACCCCAGTCCTTTTCAATAGTTTGCAGCCGTTGAGAAAGTGCTGGTTGAGATAAAAATAAACGTTCTGCTGCTTTACGCATATTACGTTCCTCTGCTAGTACTTTTAAAATTTCAGCTTCCGTTGCCATCAATCAGTAAACCTCCGATACAAGCAAAGAGGGCCTCATGATTTTCATCTGAGTCCCCTCTTAAACTACTACTCTTTTTGATAAATATATTTTTTCAATTGCTTTAATATAACACGTCTCGTTAATATCCCCGCAAATGTTCCTTCTTCGTCCACAACACATAAAAAGGCGTGATTAATAACTAAGTCGAGAGCTCGCTGAAAAGTATCTGTCAA
>Ga0209025_1002948_pt1 | contig 16919 bp, 18 predicted proteins | sample AraplaMF_Col_mLB_FD_184256 | JGI IMG/M metagenome (GOLD analysis project Ga0209025, IMG submission 184256) | Arabidopsis root microbial communities from the University of North Carolina, USA - plate scrape MF_Col_mLB (SPAdes) (version 2) | ecosystem: Host-associated > Plants > Roots > Endosphere... | reverse complement strand
TGTGGCTTCTTCAGTCTGCTTTTCTCTATATAAGAAGAGATTTTCAAATTGGCATATTTGTAACACTCTTACTAGTTTTAAGATTGTGGTACAGTCATATCGCCAGGTTTAATGCGACCTGCTTTTTTCAAGATAATATACAGTACATAAGAAACAGCTACTGGAATTACGATATAAGTAATCACGATCGCTGGAACAACGCTTAATCCTTTGCTTGAAATTAAGTTAATTGGTGCGATTAAAGAACTAAGTCCAAGGCCTGCAATTTCTTTTCCTGCTGTAATTTGGAAGACAAGTGCTGATACAGGACCGACAATCGCACTCGCAACAACAGTTGGTACAAGAATCATTGGATTTTTAGTAATGTTCGGAAGTTGTACTTTCGGTGTACAAAGAGCTTGTGCTAAAATACCGCCTAAATTATTTTCCTTAGCAGAAATAACAGCGAATCCGATAAATTGAGCGACGCATCCTGCAAGTGCCGCACCGCCCGCTACGCCGTCTAAGCTAAGTGCAATTGCTAAAGCTGCTGATGAAGCTGGTGAAATTAATAACAATCCCCAAACAACTGCAAGTACAATAGACGCGATAAACGGACTACCAGCTGAACTATCCTTAATAAATGCGCCAACTGTATTTAAGACCGGAGTAATATTTTGAGATAACCAAATACCGACTAAACCTGAACCTAATATTGCCGCAAATGGAACGAGCATCATATCTAATGCTGTTTTTCCACTCAAACGTTTACCGATATAAACCGCTAATGTCGCTGTTATTAACGCACCGATTGGTTCACCAGTTTTAATCATTAAACCAGCTGCAGTAATCGAAATCGCTCCAGCCCCAATCGCTCCTGCAACCATCGCGGAGAAAATGACAAGTCCATTTGCTCCGAGCATAAAAGCAATTCCTGCTCCAATTGCTGGCGCCATAAGTGATTTTGCAACAACTCCGATTGTAATTAACATCGGAATATCAACAATTCTTCCTATATTCTCAATAAGTAGACCAATTCCAAGAGTTACGAAAATACCTTGTGCAATTCCTGCAGATCCTTTAAATATGCGAGGCATGATGTATTCCTTCATCTGTTTCACCTTCTTCTAGTTTAGTAACCAATTACTTTCATATAGTCACGTAAAATATCATTTGATGCTGCGAATTTTCTTTCTTCATCTTCTGTTAAATTCAACTCAATAATCTCTTTCACACCATCTCTTGTTATGATGGCTGGAACACCTGTACAAATTTCATATTCACCATATTCACCATCTAGGATTGTTGATACCGCAATAACACGATAATTATCATTAAAAATGGAACGTGCAATATAAGCTAAGGAGTTCCCAATACCGTAGTATGTTGTTCCTTTTCGTTTATAAATTTCCCAACCTGCTTTTGATGTTTGTTCAACAATCGAATCTAAATCAATATCCGCAAAGCGTTCTTTTTGCTCTTTTAAAATTTGTAGCATCGGTTTTCCACCAACTGTTACGTGAGACCAAGCAACCATTTGTGAATCGCCATGTTCTCCTAATGAGTAACCATGAATGCTACGAGGATCCACATCAAATATTTCAGACAAAATTGTTTTTAAGCGAGAAGAATCTAAAGATGTCCCAGTACCAATCACACGGTTTCTCGGAAGACCTGATAACTTCCAAACTTGGTAAGTAATAATATCAACTGGATTAGAAGCAATTAAGAAAATACCTTGAAAGCCGCTTTCCATAACTCCTGATACGACACTTTCCATAATTTTTGCACTTGCTCCTAAAGTATCAAGACGACTTTGTCCTGGCTTTGGAGCAGCTCCTGCTGTAATAATGACAATGTCCATATCTTTGCAGTCTTCATAATCGCCTGCATATACTTTTGTTCTTGTATTTGTAAAATTAATGCAGTGAGACAAATCCATCGCTTCGCCAACTGCTCGTTCATGATTAATATCAATTAACGCTAACTCTTCACAGATTCCTTGATTCACAATAGAGTACGCACAGCTAGATCCAACTAATCCTGTACCTATAATTGCAATTTTTCTTGTACTTCTATTCATAACCATCTCTCCTGTTTCTATGTAATCTTCTTTGTTTTATGTATCTTACACTTTTTATTATAAAAGTTTTCACCGTAAAAACCATGTACAACTTGTGAACTATTTCACAATATTATGGACATTTTATGTCCCTTTTCACATAATTTCGACAAAGCCCCGATACCTTCACAAAAAAACGAGTAACGTCTCAATTACGTTACCCGTTTTGAAATATGTCTGTTCTTATCCCGCTAGACCCTCACCTCAAGATTGAGAGAGAAACAAAGAAGATAGGCGGGCTTTCCAGCAGTGAGAAAAGCGTCACTAATGGAAGTTTCACTTTATTGCGCGCTTAATTGATTCTTTAACTGCTGAACAACCATTGGATTAGCTGGCGCTGCTGGCTGATAATAGCCCTTTTGCATCGCATACTCATATAGATTGCGCTGCCTTACTTCATCTTGATTACGAATTTGAATTAACGTTTGATGTAATTGTTCATTATTCGCTTGCGCAATATAATTTGCATAACCCGTTAAACTTGCATTTAACCCAGCTAAATAATCATTTACCATATCTTTTTCATTCATGTTCTCTACACCCCTATCCTAAAAAAGACATTAATTGTTGTTTCGTATTTTGGGCATCTTGCACATCTTTTTGCAGAATCTGCCTAAGCTGCGGATCCGTACATGTCTGTGCATACTCTTGTAATTTGTTAATAACTGTTGCATGCCCGCCAATCAGATGACGTAAATTCTCTACTTCAAGTTCAGTTAAATTTTGCATTGTAACAGCCTTCCTTTCTTTGTTCATTCACGATTTAGTATTTATTTTTTTGGGAATTTGTATGCACGAAAAAACCTTAGAATCGCTTCTAAGGTTTTATTCTTTCATCACATGCAGTCCTTTAATAAATGTTTCCAATAATAAATGTAAGCTCACATCTAAATCCAGCGGCAACCCGAATCCACCTTGCTGTTCAATCGAAGCAAAACCATGACAAATACTTCTTATTCCGCGCGTCGCATGCAATGCTTTCTCTCCTTCTAATCCGTATTGCTGTAAAATTTGAAGGCAAAGCTCTACAATTCCGTCCCCCGTTTGCTGCACTTCTTCATCTCGTAAAAAAGTTGCTTCATACAATCCAGGATGTTTTCGGACAAACGATACGTACGCTTCTCCTAATGCGTAAATTGCCTCGTCCATACTTTTATCCTCTACCGCCTCTTTCAGCGCCCCGTGTAGCTGCTCTATTCCGTAAATACCAAGATTTTTCCGTACATCTTGTAACCCTTTCACATGATTATATAGAGAGGGGGAACGTATTCCGAGCCTTTGCGATAATGACGCTAATGTTACCTCTTGTATGCCATTTGTATCTGCGATTTCTGCCGCTGTATCTACAATTTTCTGTAATGTAAGTCCGATTCTCGGTGACATAAATTAACCCTCCTTCATACTTTCTACATTTCGCTTTGCTTCCTTAATAGCAAGCTCTATTGCAGCGCCTGGATCCTTTATCATTTTTCCATGCCCTGTTGCAAGTAAGGAAGGTTCATAGGATCTTAGCTTCTCTGCGCTCTGCAATGCTACTTCTTTACTCCACGTTGCCATCGCAGGAAACGGAAACCAAAATTTCATTTGTCCCGAAACAGCCATGCCCCCTCTTGTTTGAAAGGCATCCCCCACAATAAGAGCGTTATTTCGCGTATCAAGAAACGACATGGATCCTGGTGTATGTCCCGGCGTCATAATCGCAAGAAGCGATCCAATTCGGTCCCCATCCGCTAATAAAACATCTGGCCCTGTCTTCACTTGTTTCGGGACACCGCCTTTTATTGGCGTATTCGGTTCATCTCTTTGTAATGTCGTATCTCCTTCTAACAGCCTAGCATCCCGCTTAGAAATATAAACAGGAACATTAGGCAGTACTTCCTTCAATGCGTCTAGTGCACCGATGTGATCATCATGTGCATGCGTTAATACAATTTTCGTAATCGGCTTTCCTATTTTCTGAGCCGCTTGTAAAATACCTTTTGCGCTATATGGAAGTGCCGCATCAATTAAAGTTAACCCCTCTTCTTCCTCCACAAAGTAACAATTCACAGGAAACACTCTTGGTAAAAATGACAATTGATATACTGTTTTTTCGTGCATCATTCTCATATTTCCAGCTCCCTTTCCGAAAACTAATGGTATTAGTTTTATTATACTAATGCCATTAGTTTTTGTCACTAGAAATTCCATTTTTGGGCAAAAAAAGAAGAAGTAGTCGTTTTATATGACTACTTCCTTTCCCCTAATTAAATTACTCTTTGCAATCTTTGTATGCCTCATACCAATGATACGGCTGTATTTCTTGTAACGTCTTGAAAATAAGTTTTCCCTCTCGAGAATAAATTGCCGCTTTCACATCCGAGCCCCAATAAAATAAACGCTCTTGGCAAACGCCGCATGGGGTCAATACTTTAAATTCATCATGTTCGTCATCTCTTGTCACACAAATACTATGTGTGATCCTCTTATTTAACTTATGCGCCTCACATATCGCCCCAGTTTCCATACATAATTCAGTTGAATCATTAATAACTTCAGGAGCAACACTAATCAATATATCGCCATCTTCCGTACACATTGCTGCCGCCCCTCCCCAACCTATAGGATAGCGTTTCTTCACAAATTGAATGGCTGCTTCATATAATTCTTGTTCAATTGACATGACATCAATACCTTTCTACATTATCTCTTTCTCTAAAGGCCGCTTCCTCTATCTTATAAGACAAAAATGGGCTTTGTGTAAAATACATTCCCGCTAATAATAGAGTAATTGCCCCTATACTATACAATTGAGATGTTGGTACATAATCAGCTAATACGCCGCCAAGTAAGTATCCTAAAGGAGCCAGCGCACCTTGAATCGCATACACAACTGTTAATGCTCTCCCTAAATACTCCCCATCAATACTTGTTTGCAGTATCGTTTGAAATTGCACACCCATTACACCAATCATCATCCACGACATAGCAAGTAGAACAAGTGCCGAAAGTAAAGAGCTTGATAAAAACAAATACGATAAAAACCAAGCACTTCCACCGATAAAATTAACTGTAACAAAAACACTTTTCAAACGATAACGGAATAGCTTTCCAGACAACATACTCCCCAATAAAGTTCCAATCGATATAGCTGTCATCCACATTCCATATTCTTTCTCTGTATGTGCCAATATTGGCATAAGCCCGAGCGGAATGCACATGAGCATATTAATAATCGTAAAAACACAAATAAATGTACGCAGTTCTCCGAGTTTCCAAAAATAACGAAGGCCTTCCAAAAATTCTTTTTTATACGCAACTTTCTGATTCGTTTCGTTTTGTTTCAGTCGTGGCAATTTCAATAGTATCCATAGAACAAAAAAGAGAATCACATACGTAATAGAGTTAAAGAAATACACCATGCCGATTCCAATTGTAGCTATAATCAGACCGGAAACTGCATTACAAATAATATCTAAACTGTTGTAGGTAAAGGCAAAAACAGAATTCACTTTACCTAACTGCTCTTTTTCTACTAAAGATGGAATCAACGCGCTTTCAGTTGGATAACCAAGATCTGCTGCTAGCGTTGCGATAAATATAAGCCAAAGTAATACTGGCGGATGTAATTGATTGACGTAGTATAAAAGTACTATTAACGTCAAAATAACAGCTTGTATTCCCATCGCTATTAACAACAACGTCTTTTTCGAATATTTATCAATAATTGGTCCGTAAAAAATTTGCAATGCAACAGGTAACAGCGTCACAAAGCTAGCAATCCCAATCCACGTATTAGAACTCATCGTTTCTTTTACAAACCATATCGTTGCCATGTAATAAAGACTATCCGAGAAATTAGCAACAATTCGTACAAAAAGTAACGTAAGTATATTTTTGTTCATCATATCCAATTTCGCTCCTTTACATTGTTTAATATACATAACCAATGTAAAGGCGGCGGCCGAATGAGACGTTATATATCCGTAATATAGTGGTACATATCTTCAACCTTTCTTTTCCATTTTTTATAGGATAACATAAATATAGTGGTTGTTTACTTAATTTTCAGATAACCACTCCCGTGTCGAATCGACGATATATCACAAAGGTCGCCGATAAAACCGCCATTTGCGCTGATATATTATCAAACGCGAAAAAAGGAGCTAGCCACAAAAGGCAGCTCCTCCATTTTTATTAAACTGTGTAACGCTCATCCTCTAATACTTTCGCCGCGATTTCACGCTTCTTCGGAATAACGTTAATTGGTGTGTGACGTGTTAGCTTACGAAGTGCAGATAACATCATGCGCAGCATGTCGCCATTTTCAACTGCGATAACTGTTTCTTTTGCGTCTGCTTCGATTTGGTTGAACGCTTCTTGGCAGAATACTTCTGTGTAAAGAACTTTTTGTTTGTTCTTCTCAAGGCCAGTTGCTTTGATTGCTTTTTCTGTACGAAGAACAGCTGATTCCATTGCGTATAAGTTATTTACGATATCTGCAATGTTCACAAGAACTTCTTGCTCTTTGTCTAAGGCTTTACCGTATTTTTGAGCAGCTAAACCAGCAATCATTAAGCCGATTTTCTTCGCATTTTTTACTAAATGTTTTTGAGCTGCTAATGGCTCATCGCCTACTTCTTCTGGCATCATCATCATTAACTCTTCTTGTAATTTTTGTGCTTCTTGTAAAAGTGGTAATTCGCCTTTCATTGCTTTACGTAGGAATGTTCCTGGTACGATTAAGCGGTTAATTTCGTTCGTACCTTCGAAAATACGGTTAATACGAGAGTCGCGGTACATTCTTTCAATCTCGTACTCTGCCATAAATCCGTAACCACCATGGATTTGGACACCTTCATCAACTACGTAGTCTAGTACTTCAGAACCGAATACTTTGTTTAAAGAGCACTCAATTGCATATTCAGCAATAGAAGCTGCAACCGCTTTTCCGTCTTTTACTTCTTCTTCGGATAATGTGCTCATACGGCTTTCAAATAAACCAACTGTACGATATACAGAGCTTTCTGCTGCATAGATTTTCGCTGCCATATTCGCAAGTTTCTCTTGAATTAATGGAAAACGAGCAATTGGTTGTTTAAATTGTTGACGCTGATTTGCATATTGCGCTGAAATTTCTAACGCACGTTTTGAAGAACCAACTGTACCAACACCTAATTTATAACGGCCGATATTTAAAATGTTAAAGGCAATAACATGACCTTTACCAATTTCACCAAGTACATTTTCTTTTGGTACTAATGCATCTTCTAAAATTAATGTACGAGTAGAAGAACATTTAATACCCATTTTCTTTTCTTCTGGGCCTGTAGATACGCCTGGGTATTCTCTCTCTACGATAAACGCTGAGAAATGTTCGCCGTCTACTTTTGCATATACAACAAATACATCAGCGAAGGCAGAGTTTGTGATCCATTGTTTTTCACCGTTTAATACGTAGTGTGTACCTTCTGCATTTAAGCGAGCCGTTGTCTTTGCGCCTAATGCATCAGATCCAGAACCTGGCTCTGTTAATGCGTATGCAGCTAACTTTTCGCCTGTTGCTAGCGCTGGTAAATATTTTTTCTTTTGCTCTTCATTACCGAATAATACGATTGGTAACGATCCAATCCCAACGTGCGCACCGTGCGTAATTGCAAAGCCGCCTGCAAGAGAAAATTTCTCTGAGATTAATGCCGAACTAATTTTATCAAGACCAATACCGCCGTACTCTTCTGGCACATCAGCACCTAATAAACCAAGCTCGCCAGCTTCTTTTAATAAGCGAACAGAGCGATCAAATTCGTGTTGCTCTAAATATTCAAGCTCTGGCAATACTTCATTTACGATAAAATCTTCTGTCGTTTTCGCAATTAATTTATGCTCATCGCTATAATCTTCCGGCGTAAACACTTGCTCAAATGTAATATCATCAATTAAAAAGCTACCGCCTTTTACTGCACTTCCTACTGTTTTTTCCATGAAAAATTCCTCCTTCATATTTTCATAGGCAGCTTCTCTTGTTCTAAGAGAAGCTAGCCTTCTTTTTTCCTACCCTCTTGTTTCATCTGCTTTTTATCTATATAAATCTGTTTTGTTTATTCACCGTATAATGTGAAACAAAAGATGACCGCACCTTGCTTTCTCCCTTTGTTTTAAAACTCTTGCACGTGACAGAAATGGGCCCTAACCGTTCCCGTTCTGAGCGAGTCGCTTCCACTTTTATAGTAATTCAAACACTCCAGCAGCACCCATTCCGCCGCCGATACACATTGTTACAATACCGAATTGCTCATTGCGGCGTTTCATCTCATGAATAAGAGATAATGTTAATTTTGATCCTGTACAGCCAAGTGGATGTCCAAGGGCAATCGCTCCGCCGTTTACGTTTACTTTTTCTTCATCTAGTCCAAGTTCGCGAATAACTTGGATTGATTGCGATGCGAATGCTTCATTTAGTTCAAATAGGCCGATATCAGATAATTCTAAGCCTGCTAATTTTAATGCTTTCGGAATCGCTGCAATTGGACCAATTCCCATTACTTCTGGCGGTACACCAGCGACTGCAAAGGAACGGAATTTCGCCAGTGGCTGTAAGCCGTCGCTTACTGCTTTTTCACGATCCATTAATAGTACCGCTGCTGCGCCGTCACTCATTTGTGATGAGTTACCAGCAGTTACACTGCCGCGCACATTAAATGCTGGGCGCAGTTTTCCAAGTACTTCTAACGTCGTATCTGCTCTTACGCCTTCATCTTGCGCGAACACAATTGTTTCTTCTTGCAGCTTGTTATTTGCCGAAATAGTGCGAAGCGTTACATCAACAGACACTGTTTCATCAGCAAACTTTCCTTCTGCTAATGCTTTTGCTGCACGTTGATGACTTCTTACCGCAAATGCATCTTGCTCCTCGCGGGAAATGCCATATTTTACAGCGACTTGTTCAGCAGTATGTCCCATGCCCATATAATATTCTGGAGCCGCTTCAACAAGGCGACTATTCGGACGAACAACGTGCCCCATCATTGGTACTAAACTCATTGATTCAGCGCCGCCTGATAATACCGACTCTGAATGACCAAGCATAATACGCTCTGCACCGTAAGCGATACTTTGCAGACCTGAAGAACAATAGCGGTTAATCGTAATAGCTGGAACGTCATAAGAAAGTCCTGCTAGTCCGCCGATATTACGCGCCATATTTAAGCCTTGCTCTGCTTCTGGCATCGCACAGCCAAAAATTAAATCATCAATTGGACCGTCATAGTTATTTGCACGTTTTAACGTTTCTTTTACAACTAATGCTCCTAAGTCATCAGGACGCACTGTATTTAATGATCCTCTCTTCGCTTTCCCAACAGGCGTTCTTGCTCCTGCAACAATAACAGCTTCTCTCATGAACAATCTTCCCCCTTAGTTACGTAATGGTTTTCCTTTTACAAGCATGTGTTGCATTCTTGCTTGTGATTTCATTTCGCTCACTAAACTAATAAACGCCTCGCGTTCAATATCTAATAAATATTGCTCATCCACTTCTGTTCCGTATGGGACTTTTCCACCAGCAATGACATATGCGAGTTTTTTCGCAATGTGCAGATCATACTCGGAAATGTAGCCGGATAAATGCATTGCTTCTACTCCAAGCGCAAGCGTTGCATATCCTGTTTCCCCAACAACTGGAATCTTTTTACGAATCGGTGCTTTATAGCCAGCTTCATATAAAGCAAGTGCTTTTTGTTTTGCATCGTATAGTAAGTGATCACCATTGACACTAATGCCATCTTTATCGCCTAAGAAGTTATGAGAAACTGCTTCTTGCGCAGATGTTGAAACTTTCGCCATCGCTACTGTTTCAAACACTTTGTTTGCGACTTTTTGCAGATCAAACTCAACACCATTTGCCATTTTGTTCAGGTGTTTAATGTATAACTCTTTGTTACCGCCTCCGCCAGGGATTAAACCAACACCAACTTCTACTAATCCCATATATGTTTCACTAGAAGCTTGAATACTAGCTGCCGGTAAGCAAACTTCTGTACCGCCGCCAAGTGTCATACCGTAAGGCGCTGCCACAACTGGTTTTGAGGAGTACTTCATTTTCATCATTGCATCTTGGAAGTTTTTCACGACCCACTCAATTTCAAAGTAGTTGTCATCTTGTGCTTCCATTAAGATCATCGCAAGGTTTGCACCTACGCAGAAGTTTTTCGATTGGTTCCCAATAACAAGCCCTTTATAATTCTTCTCTACTTCATCAACAGCATAGTTAATCATTTGCGTAATATCCATGCCAATTGCATTGCTCTTAGAATGGAACTCTAAGCAAAGAACGCCGTCCCCTAAGTCAATTAAGCTTGCACCGCTATTTTTCTTTAATACGCCATTTTTCTCTTTCAATTGTTTTAGAGAAATTGCTTTTTTATTACGAACGATTTGTTTGTACTCACCGTTATCATAGTAATAGCTCTCGCCATTATCATGTTTATAGAATGATGTAACACCGTTCTCAATCATTTCTTTTACCCAATTTGGAACAGCCAGGCCGTTCTCTTCCATCTTCTGAACGGACTTCTCAACACCAATTGCATCCCAAATTTCAAACGGACCTTGCTCCCAGCCGAAGCCCCACTTCATCGCATTATCAATTGCGACAATATCATCAGCAATTTCTTTCGTAAGCTTTGCTGCATATAGAAGAGTTGGTGTAATAATGTTCCATAATAATTCACCAGCGCGGTCTTTTGCATATACAAGCGCTTTCAATTTATTCGCTAATCCTTTTTCTTGTTTACTTAACTCAACAGAAGCTGCTTTTAATTTTTTACGCGCTTCGTATTCCATCGTTTCAGGATTTAACTCTAAAATCTCTTTTCCTTGTTTTAAGAAGAAGCCTTGACCTGTTTTACTTCCAAGCCATTTTCTTTCTAACATGTCATGCATGAAAGCTGGTACTTTAAAGACTTCGCGCTCTTCTTCTTGTACATTTTCATATACGTTATTTGCAACGTGAACGAATGTATCTAATCCGACAACATCTAATGTGCGGAACGTTGCGCTTTTCGGACGACCAATTAACGGGCCTGTTACAGAATCTACTTCTCCAACGCTATAGCCGCGTTTTACCATTTCTTGCAGCGTTACAAGTAGTCCGTACGTACCGATGCGGTTTCCAATAAAGTTTGGTGTGTCTTTTGCAACAACAACACCTTTGCCAAGTACATCTTCGCCAAATAATTTCATGAAGTCTAACACATGTGGATCTGTATCTTTTGTTGGTATAATCTCAAGAAGTTTTAAATATCGTGGTGGATTAAAAAAGTGCGTTCCTAGGAAATGTTTTTTGAAGTCATCTGAACGCCCTTCGATCATCTTTTCAACGGAAATACCCGATGTATTTGAGCTAACAATAGAGCCTGGTTTACGAACAGCTTCTACCTTTTCAAATACTTTCTTTTTAATATCTAAATTTTCAACAACAACTTCAATAATCCAATCAACATCAGCAAGGCGTTCCATATCATCTTCCATATTGCCCGCTTCAATTAACGCTAAGTTTCCTTTTACTGTAAGAGGAGCTGGTTTTTGCTTTAATAACTTTTGCAGCGCTCCGCTACTGAAACGATTTCGTACACTTTTATGTTCTAATGTAAGTCCCTTCGCCTCTTCTTCCTTCGTCAGCGTTGGTGGTACAATATCAAGCAATAATGTCGGTATACCGATGTTAGCTAAATGTGCAGCAATTCCAGAACCCATTACACCAGAACCAAGAACTGCAGCCTTTTTAATTTGGAACATCCAATTCTCCCCCTTATTCTTGAATGAATGCTCATTCAATTTTTCGACAAACGTCGCAATCAATGATTGAGCCTCTACTAATAAATATATGCTAACATCAAAATTTTCGCAATATATTTAAAAATAAAATTTTCTGAACTTATTTCTTTTTTTACATTTTGGGCATGATATGTAGTGAACTTCCTTTCTTCAAACACTTGTTCAAACGGAGGCATAACTTATGGCTAAAATGAAGAGAAATCCATCAAAAGCAGGTATTAGCTCAACAAGCGTAACAGGAAATGCCGGCCCAGTTGATCGCGGCATCGAAAAAGGCCGCCAAGGAAATAATCAGCAATATAAGAAACAAAACATGGGTGAAAAATAATAGTACAAATATAGACAGCGAACATGGCATAATGAAAAATGGGCCATATCGCTGTCTATTTCATACATAAAAGAGGGTACATAATGAAACGAACCATTACACTACTTGTTATTTCAGCTACATTATTTATTGCAATGATTTTTTCTTTATATGAGCAGAGGCAAATCGTTAAAGCCAATCAGCCTGATATATCCGGGAAATATGGCGTGACCATTGATGCAAAAACAGGAGACATTTTATACGGAAAACGTGAACATGAACGTTCCTATCCAGCGAGTATAGCGAAAATGATGACCACCCTTCTATTGCTGGAGAATGTAAAAGAAGATGAAGAAATTACCGTGACAGAACATGCGGTAAAAACAGAAAGCCAAAGCAAAAAAATTACACTGCACGCCGGAGAAAAATTAAAGCGCGATGAAGCATTAAAGCTCATGCTTGTCATTAGCGCCGATCCAATTGCCGAATCAATCGCAGAGCATATCGCCGGTTCCAAAGAAAAGTTTACAAAAATGATGAATGAACGCGCAAAACAACTGGGAGCAATACATACAGCATTTAAAAACGCAAGCGGAGCTGATGCACTTGGTAATAAAATTTCACCATACGATTTAGCACTTATTACAAAAGAAGCATTAAAATACCCAATCGTGTTACAAGATATGAATACTATTCACACAACAGTGCACACATCTATGCAAACGAAAAAAATCGCAAACTATGGACGTGAAGAACTGTACGCTGATTCACATGCGATTGGAAGCAAGAGCGGTCTTTCTGCACTAGCAGAATATACAGTCGTTACAATAGATGAAAAAGATGGGAAAAGAGTAATTAGTGTTGTGCTCTCTACTGGACGTAAAACAGTGTATCCCGATGCCAAGAAAATGGCAGAATACGCTTTTGAACAATTAAAATAACCAAGGAAGTTTAAACTTCCTTGGTTATTTTTTAACCATTCCTTTTAATACAAATGCTACGTTAGCTGGACGTTCTGCTAAGCGGCGCATGAAATAGCCGTACCAATCATTTCCATATGGTACATACACACGCATTTTATATCCTTCTTTCACAAGCTCAAGTTGACGCTCTGTGCGAATGCCGTATAACATTTGGAATTCAAACTGATCACGCGAAATGTTGTATTCTTCAGCTAGCTTTTTTGTATATTCAATAATTGCATCATCATGTGAAGCAACCGCTGTATAATTGCCATTTAATAAGTGCGTTTTAATAATTTTTTTATAATTTTCATCTACATCTCTTTTTTCTGGGAATGCAACTTCCTCTGGCTCTTTATATGCGCCTTTTACAAGACGTAAATTTGGTGTATACGCATTCAAATCATCTATATCTTTTTCAGTACGATATAAATATGCTTGAATTACTGTACCAACATTGTCATATTCTTCTTTTAACTTCTTGAAGATGTCGATTGTTTTCCCACAACGTGAATAGTCTTCCATATCAATTGTTACAAACACACCGTTTTCTTTCGCTGCATCTAAAATACGGCGCATGTTGTTCATAACTAGATTTTCTGAAATATCTAGACCCATAGATGTCATTTTTAATGAAAGCTGAGAATCTAGCTTTTCGCGACCAATTGCACGAATTGCTTCAATCGATTCATCCGCCATCTCATTTGCCTCTGCTTCGTTATCGACAAATTCCCCCAAATAGTCGATCGTAACACAAAGGTTTTGTTTGTTTAAATCTTTAATGGCAGCTACTGCTAAGTCAATCGTTTCTCCCGCAACAAAGCGCCCCGCTCCAAAGCGTAAGCCGTACTTTTTCGCCAGTTTTGTTAACGCTTTATTTTTTGATAAAAACAGGAAAGAATTACGCATTAATTGTTCCATGTCTTTCACCCCTATGACTGTACTTTGTCTGTTTTTTACCCCTCTTCTAAATTATATCACTCTTTAAAATTATTTGATACAAATAATTATTTTGATAATTAACATAATAATACGAGAATGTTTACATATCCGAATTCCAAAAGGAAAAATCATACAAAAAATTTTTCGACATCCCGAAATGTTAAGGGGTGAATAGTCAGTTACATCTCTCAGTAATAAATTCGACAAATGGTTTGCGTCTTCCATCCTATAGCCAAGACGAAGATACGACGTCGCTTTCATATGACAAATGAACATTATATAAAAATAATTCATTAGCATAATCGCTTTTTCTCTCTATATGTGACCAAAAAAAGGCCTGGCCGCTTCTTTGCACAGCCAGGTACCCTATTTTTTTCCTATGTCTCAACTTATATATTCATTTTGATTTACTAACATTCAAACCTCTGCCATGGAGGATACAACATGATCGCTTGGTTTACACCTCGCACGGGGCAGGAAAAGGCACTGACCGCTCTCGCTCTCCCTTAAAAAGAAGGGCGGTTTTATGTTTGCTTTCTTACTTCTTCTGTCTATGCTCGTCGTTCAACTTTTTGATTTCTGTAATTAACTGGACCATTTCTTCTTTCGCATCTGGATACGTTTCATTCCAATGCTTTACAAGAGCTGGCATCGTTTTCGCGATATACGAATATAACGCCCATTTCTCTATCTTTTGCTTATATTCTTCATTGCTCTCTCCTAGTAACAGTTCTGTATACTTCTCTAACAAGCCATCGAATTGTTCTTGAAATTTATCGCTCATTCTTTTGATCTCCCTTTAGACTTTTTTATATTTAATATTAAAGAAATTGAAAGATAGAAACAAATTTCCTATCCTACTTTTTTAAGTCATGCTATATAAATCCCTTGCACGGGGCAGGAAAGGGACCTGACCGCTCCAAGAACTCGCCCATCTAATAAAAGTGATTTTCAATTGTATTTATATATGAAATAAGAAGCAGCCTAATGTAGCTGCTTCTCTTACACTCTATAACTTCGATTGTACAGATTGTAATTTCTTCTCCATTGAACTAACTTTATCACGGCGATCATCAACGCGAATATTAGTTGCTACGCGGCCTGCACCTTTAGAAAACGGGACTTCATGCATTTGTTGAATGACTTCAAATAATACTGGAAGTTCGCCTTCAATAATTGTATTCATCGGTGTTAATTGATATTTCACGCGATCTGCATTTTTCTCAAGTACTTTTTGTATTTCTGCTACATATCCACTTACACTTGTAGTACCTGTTCCAACTGGAATAATGGTAACATCAACAATTGCCATGTTTGTTCACCTCTTTTATAGATTCCTTACCATTGTACAAGATTTTTTTCCTCTTTAAAAATATATCAGCGCTTTTTACAATATATCGGCGGAAATGCGGAATTTATCGGCGCTTCGACACAATATAAAGACTTCTCGACAACATACGCCATGAAACAGCTATACTTGTATTCCGATGAAGAGTTATTTATCCTTAAGACATAAGAATTTTTTCGTTCGGGAGGACTTATGTTACAGAGATTCGGTTTTTCACAATATGAAAGTCAAGCATATGAAGTTCTCGTTTCAAGCGAGGAACCGCTTGATGCAACGAGCATCGTAAAGTATTCCGGTGTTCCAAAGGCAAAAATATACGAGGTATTAGTACGCCTTGTTGACAAAGGCATGGTAATGGATTCTGTTTCAGAAAAGAAAAAGCTATATACAGCTCTGCCACTGCAACTTGCTATCGAAAAATTAACGACAGAATTTCAAGCGAATATTGAAGAGTTACAAAACAACGTATCGAAAAAAAGATTTACAGATGACCGTGTATGGAGCTTAAAAGTACAATCTTCTATTCACGCACAATGTAAACAACTTGTGCAAAGCGCAAAAAAATCGATTCGGATGTCAGCGTGGAATGATACATTTTTAGACTATGTGCCGTTTCTAGAAGAAAAGAAAAAACAAGGCGTAGAGATAGAAGCACTTATTGTCGGAGGACTTGATACAACATTAGAAAACATCCACCTTCTCATCCCAACAGAAGAGCACCATGCACTTGAGCGCTTTTTACTCATCATTATTGATGATCGTGAAATTTTATTTGCGGGTGCTGAGCAAAACGCATGGCAAGCAATGAAAACAATGTCCCAGCCATTCGTTAAATTTTTCACTGAATTTTTCTATCATGACGTTGCCCTTGCGAAAATTACTGAGAAACATCATGATTTATTTATGAATGATGAGGAAATCCGAAACCTCTTAATGAAACTACGCTATTAAAAAACGGACATGTACTCCTACTCATGTCCGTTCTTCATTTTGCTTCTTAATATCCGATAATAATGAGATGATTTGCTCATTTTGTTTGATTTGTTCCTCTGAGTTTAAATAAATAAATCGAATCCAGCGAAGTACAAAGACAAGCACAAATATAGGAAGCATAGTAAATAGAGCACCAATCATAGATCCTACCATCCTAACTACCACCTCCTCTTTTTATATAGATCTATTTTGTCACTGCTATGAAGAATACCACATGCCCGCTACTTGCTTACTCCCTTTGTTTCAAACACCGACCGTGGCAGAAATAGGCACTGACCGCTTCCATACACGGCCGGATGCTCTCGTCTCCCACCTAAAAAAAGGGGGGTTATATCGTTTTTTTACTTATATATACACATTCCACAATCTCTTCCCATATCCTTGCACAAAAAATAGACACCTTCAAAAGATGCCTATTTTCCAAACCTCTATTTATTCACTTGCTTCTATTTA
>Ga0209025_1002945_pt1 | contig 16928 bp, 17 predicted proteins | sample AraplaMF_Col_mLB_FD_184256 | JGI IMG/M metagenome (GOLD analysis project Ga0209025, IMG submission 184256) | Arabidopsis root microbial communities from the University of North Carolina, USA - plate scrape MF_Col_mLB (SPAdes) (version 2) | ecosystem: Host-associated > Plants > Roots > Endosphere... | reverse complement strand
AACGGCGACTGCTCGGCTGCTTTCTGCCTATGGTCTCAAGGTCGAAGCCTATGAGTCCGGAGATCAGTTTCTTGCTCGCCTTCCAGGCTGCGAGCCTGGCTGCGTTCTCCTTGACCTACAGATGCCAGGCCAGTCTGGCCTGCAAATACAGCGCCAGTTGTGCGAGCTGGCGCCATTGTTGCCGATCGTCTTCCTCACCGGTGAAGGAGACATAAAGTCCGGCGTTGACGCCATGAAGGCCGGTGCACAGGACTTCCTAGAGAAGCCGAGTTCGCTGACGGTTCTGATGGAAACGATCGAGCGCGCGTTGGCTCAGTATGAAAGGCGTCATGCCGAGCACGAGCGCCTGCAGGAGCTGAGGACATTGGTGGGGAGCTTGAGCGCGCGCGAAGCCGAAGTCTTCAGGTTGATCATCCGTGGCCAGCTCAACAAGCAGATCGCCTATGCCCTTAGCATTTCGGAGCGGACGGTGAAGGTGCACCGCCATCAGGTCATGGAAAAGCTTGGAGCACGGTCGCTGGCTGAGGCTGTCTCGATCGCCGCAGAAATCGGTCTCGACCGTAGACGCGGTTCGGCCCCCGAGTGACGGGCGACTTTCCCCTTAGTGCAATATCAAGCAACCGCCGAAATGCCTAAAGTGACACACAACTGCGTATCTCGCGAACTGTCACGGATGGGGGCATGAGGTGGGAAAGCTGCGCCACACTGTCGCTGTCATCGATGATGATGCGAGCCCACGTCGAAGCGTCGGGCGGCTCCTCAGGGCCTATGGGTTTCCAGCCATTGAGTATGAATCCGCGGAAGTTTTTCTCGGCCGCGATCCAAACACCGCGGTCGACTGTCTCGTACTGGATATCGACTTGGGCGGCATGTCCGGCATCGAATTGCAGCGCAGGCTGAAAGAGACTGGATCGGGCCTGCCGATCATCTTTATCACCGCCCTCGAAGACCCTCGCCTGAAAGCCGAGGCAGAGCACGCAGGGTGCATCGCATATCTGCGAAAGCCGTTCGCGGGGTCAGTACTCATCGACGCGGTCAAGCGGGCGCTCGCATGATACCTTCCGACGTAGAGAGACCACCGCGACCGAGGGTACCGATACCACTCCCCCCGGCAGTGTCGGGCTATCGTTGAGGCATTGGTCGGCAACCTGATAGTCTATTGGGCGCCACAGCGGCACGGTGGACGGCGGGCTTATGTGGCCACAGCGAAGGTCGTCGCAGTCAACGACGATTTAGCCCGCCCCGGCCACGCCTATGCGGTGATGGCCGAGTGTCAGGAGTTCGATGAGCCCGCTCCGTTCGTCCGTGAGGGGGCATGGAAGGAGTTCCATAGGCGGAAGGCGTGAAGGATCTCCGTCGCTGTCACGGAGTCAACATCGTGAACAAAATGAGACTTCTGTCCGGGACTTTCCGCTCTCATTCCGGAACTTCGTGCGTATTTCGTTCCGCTGCAAACCTCCCGCTTCATTTGAAGCGGAGGAAATTATGACTGAGATTTCAAGGGATTAAATGGTCGGGGCGACTGGACTCGAACCAGCGACCCCTTGACCCCCAGTCAAGTGCGCTACCGGGCTGCGCTACGCCCCGACCTGCCGAAACGGCTTGCTCCTGTTAGACTTTTCGGTTTTTGGACGCAAGGGAAAAATGCCGCCGCGATCATAAAACGGAACTTCTCCAAGAGAATGTCTGCTGAGGAGCTTTTGTCCTGCCTCTCCAGTACCGCCTGGAGTCCTCACAACCTGCCGATGAATGCCGAAAAAAGTCTGCGCAAAGCGGTAAAAATCCTTGCGTATGCGGCTGCAGCATGGAAGTCCTCCCGTTCCTCAGCAATGCCGCGCCAAATTGGAGCGGCATTTTATCGAAATAGTATAGAGTTTCGGTTGTAGTTTTTACCTGTTAAATCGTCGGTAAACTACTTCATTAATATTTCATACAAATATCCCCGCTCAGGCGAAGTGATTTATTTCATGTGCAGCTGAAATCTACCTGTGACTGAGGATGGCATGTGCGATCTTCCCAATTTTGGATTGTCTGAAACTGAAATTTATTCGCAATTTCGCTGCTGGGCGTGTAAGAAGAGAAATCGTGGAAAAGCATAGTTTCGGGCTTATGACGATCGACAATAGCAAACAGGATTGCCGGCAGACCCTTGCCGCTGCATTTAAGGCCCTCTCCGATGAAGCTGTGAAAGCCGGCTGGTCGGAAGGGGAGGTTGCTCTTGCGCTTGCGGAGCTTGCCGAAGCGCACGTGGCCGAAGTCGGCGCCAAGGTGATCGTCGAAGGCTTTAACCAGTTGCAGCTCTATGCAGCGAGCGGCCGGCTGAAATTCTGAGCCGAATATTCAATTCTCACACCAATATTCCGGCCGTCTTGGCAGCCGCCACGAAGGAGGCCTGTGCTGCGCGTGCGCTTTTCAGCCCATCCACTGCATGCTGGAGCGCGATGCGGTATTCGCGGCCGCGCTTGGCCGACCGGCGTTTGAGATATTCGACGGCTTCCCAGGCGGTTGCGGCATGAAGCTGCTGCTTGGAGATTTGACCCTCACGGGCGAAGGAAAGCGTTTTTCGCTCACGGCTCTCATCCATAGACATTCCAAAACCACGCCCAAATGCATGAGGAACGAGATTGTTCCCGACGAATTTGATTGCGTGGTTGCTAAAATTTGGGGCTACGCGCATAATGCGAATGAGGCTGGCAGGGAGGGCGTCGGCTGCGCAACAATGATGATGCGTTGTGCCCTCTAAGGGAAATGTGGCGCGATGTTGAAATCGTCAGTTCACCCCCAGGATTTACCGCTCTTTTCGGAAGATATCGACCTGCTGTCGCAGGTTTTAAGCCAGGTTTGCAATGACAGCGGCATCACTCCCCGCACGCCGGAAGCCGACCGGATCGGCGCGGCCCTTATCCAGCTTTACAGGCAGGGCGTGAAGGACAGCGGCAAGCTAACCATTCTCGCCAAGACCTATCTCTAAAGCTCAGTTCTGCTCGATCGAGACACCGTTCTTGCCGATGCTCATTCGATGCCTTCGGGTTTGCTCGCTTCGTGGAAGATATCGCGTCTGAGATGGCGCCTGGTTCCGTCAATCGTCGTTGGCGGCGTTGAGGTTTTCCGGCCTGATGCCGTCATCGTTGGAGCTGCGGGCGCGCAGGCGTATGCCAGGGCCGCCTTCATCCTGGTTGCCGCTGGCGATGAAGATGATGCCGTGGGCTTCCAGCGTGTTGCGCACGTCGATCGTGGCGCGCGTTTCGCCCACCCATTCGCCGTTTTCCAGCGCCTGGACTGTTTCGACGGAAAGTCCTGCATGAGCTGCGAGATCCTCGATGCTCATGCCGATCATGGCGCGTGCGCCGCGTATCTGTGTCCCTGTAATCATGCCGGAAATCTAGCGCTTTTGCCGAACTTCTCAAGTGTCTGTGAGCGGCTCGAGCGCTTGTGGCGAACTTCCAGCGCCGCGCAACCCCAGACGATGCCGAACAACAGGTAGACGTGCCGCCAGTGGTCGATGTCGATCACGTTGCCGATCGCCGCATGGCCGAGAACGGAAATCCACGCGACCATGAGAAAAGGCTGCCATGGCCGGTCGAGCAGTATGTTGCGGAAGCCGAGATAGAGCGTCCAGCACAGCATGCCGACATAGCTGACGAAGCCCAGCCAGCCATAGGTCGTCAGCGATTTCAGCCAGATATTGTGTTCGTCTTCCGGAAACATGGTGCCGAAGACCAGCGGCCCTATGCCGAGCGGCCGTTCCATCATCATCTGGAAGCCGATGCGATGGCGATCGAAACGGCCGAGGTGTTCACCGTCATATTGCTGCACGAGCTGGGCGCGGGCGGAGAAGAGCTCGCTGACCTTTGGAACCTGCAGCGCGACCAGCAGCGAAGCCACCATCAGGATGATCGCGCCCAGCGACAGGATCAGCACCCGTAGCCGGAAGGCGCCGCTGCGTTCTTTCAGCAGCATCACGAAAATCAGCACGATCACGACAAAGGCGAAAAGGCCCCAGGCTGCGCGCGAGAAGGAGAGGAAGATGCCGAGCGCCAGAATGAGCAATGCTCCCGCCTTGATCGGTGAGGTTCTGAGGCTGCCGGCGAGAATGCCGTGGACGAGGTAAAGCCCCGGCGGTACGAGGAAGGGGCCGAAAACGTTCGGATCCTGGAAGGCGCCCTTGGCGCGGTCGTAAAGCGTGAAGACTTCCGAGCCCGGAAAGGCGTGGAAATAGCCGAGGATGCCGAGCAGGGACGTGATAACAGCCGCAAAGCTCCAGGCATTGAAGATCAGCGGCAGCCGCTTATGGCTGTCCTCGATGATCGCGGCGTAGAAGATGGAGGTCAGCGCCAGGAAGGTGGAGACGGCAATATACATCGGGCCGGTCGCCAGGTCCCGCATCTGGGTGAGCGACAGCATGCCGCCGATGTTGAAGGTCAGAAGCAGCGCCAGCAGCGGTGCGGTGGTGCGGGATATCTTCAGGCCGAGGATGAACCAGAGGCCGATCAGCCCTGCCATCCACAGTTCATAAGGCGCCGGCTCGTCGATGACGAAGCCGGAAAGAAAGACTCCGAAAGCGACCGCCGCCGAACCGATGAGGCGCAGCGTCAGCCGTTGCGGCTGGGCCACGCGCACATGGGGAGCGTCGATCGCGCTCAATAGGCGTTTTCCGTATTGAGCAGCCGGATCGGCGTCAGGAACAGGATCTTGAGGTCGAACCAGAGCGACCAGTTCTCGATATAATAGAGATCGTAGGCCGTGCGGAACTTGATCTTCTCGTCATTGTCCACTTCGCCGCGCCAGCCGTTGATCTGCGCCCAGCCGGTGACACCGGGCTTGACGCGGTGGCGGGCAAAATAACCGTCGACGATATCGGCGAAAGCGCGCTCGCGCGCCTGGGCGAGCACGGCGTGAGGACGCGGGCCGACCAGCGAAAGTTCGCCCTTCAGCACGTTGAAGAGCTGCGGCAGCTCATCGATCGAGGACTTGCGAATGAAGCGGCCGACGGGGGTGACACGCGGATCACCCTTGGTGACGGCAGCCCTTGCCGTCGGGTCGCCCATGTTGGCGTACATGGAGCGGAACTTGAAGACGTTGATGATCTCGTTGTTGAAGCCATGACGCTTCTGCATGAAGAAGACCGGCCCTTCCGACGTCGCCTTCACGGCGATCGCTGTCGCCAGCATGACCGGCCAGAGCAGGCAGAGCGCGATGATGGCGAAGACGATATCGAATGCGCGCTTGGCAACGGAATCCCAGTCGCGGATCGGCTTCTTGAAGATATCGAGCATCGGCACCGCGCCGACATGCGAATAAGCGCGTGGGCGGAAACGCAGGCGATTGGCGTGTGCGGCAAGACGGATGTCGACCGGCAGCACCCAGAGCTTCTTCAAAAGTTCGAAAATACGTGCTTCGGCAGACAGCGGCAGTGCGATGATCAGCATGTCGATGCGCGTCATCCGCACGAATTCGACGAGTTCGCTCACCGTGCCGAGCTTCGGATAGCCTGCGACCATGATCGGCGAGCGCTTCTCGCCGCGGTCGTCGAAGATGCCGCAGATACGGATGTCGTTATCCGCCTGCTGCTCCAGCATGCGGATCAGTTCCTTGGCCGGTTCGCCGCCGCCGACGATGACGGCGCGGCGCTCCATGATGCCGTTGCGCGCCCAGCTGCGCACGCCCTGCGCCACGAGGAAGCGCTCGATAACCAGAAAGAGCGCACCTGCAATAAACCAGATACCGTAGGATTCCGCAGTCGCTGCGCTGAGACCGCGCAAGAGCGAGAAGCTGCCTGTTGTCAGCACGAAGACGATGGCGAATGCTGCGAACGCACGGGGCAGATACCGCACGCGGGCTCTGAGAGCCGGAATGGAATAGGTATCGGCAAGTTGAAGCGCCACCACGGTCAATGCTGAAACGACAGCCGCCATGACAGCCCGCATCGCGATGCTGTCGCTGCCGTCGCCGGGCGCAAAATAGAAGGTGACAAGGCCCATGACGAACTGCGTCAGGAATTCCAGCAGCCGCAACTGGCCAATGATGATGACAGGCGAGTAGGTTCCGTCACGAAACTGCTCGGCAATCTGACGGGCATAGGGATTGATGGGAGGCGTCTCGCCGGCAGCATGCGTAGAGGCGTCGCCGCGCGTCTCTGTATCAGAGACCTGCTTGCGCAGGGCTTCCACGTCGAACTGTCCGCTCTTTTCCAGCTTGTTCATGGGGCTTCATCGCTCGTTGATGTGAGCGGGATAACAGAAAGCCCCTAAGAAACTTTTACGAGACGGCCGGGATTGCCTGTGCCGCAGCGGGATTGACGAGCTCGCCGTAGAGTTTCAGCACTTCGCGGGCCATGACCGAGGCGGAAAAGACCGATTTGACCGCTTCAGGAGAAGGCATGACCTTGTCGTGCCAGCCGGGCACCGTCAGTGCCTCCGCCATCACCCGCGCCAGGTCATCGGAATCCCCCGGTGTCACCAGTGCGGGACTGTCTGTTCCAAGCACCTCGGGAATGCCGCCGACACGCGAGGCGATGACCGTCTTGCCGGCGCCGAGCCCTTCCAGAACGATGTAAGGCATGGCTTCGGCGCGGGAGGGAACGACGAGATTCTGCGCCATGGAGAAGGCCTCCCTCACGCGCATGGCCGGCAGCATGCCGATGCGCTTGCCGAGGCCGCGCTCGACCATCATCTCGCGATAACGGTCGCGTTCCGGCCCGTCGCCGATCATCAGCGCCGAAAGCGGCCGGCCGAGCAGGCGTTCGGTCTTGGCAAATGCATCAATGAAAAGATCCGGGCCTTTGAGATCGCGCAGCATGCCGACATAGATGAAATGTACGGCGTCGGAGCGGGTCGGAATATCGGAAAAATCCCGCGCGCCGATGCCGTTATAGATCAGCCGGTTCGTGACCCGGGGCCGGCCCACCTTGGTCGCATAGGTTTGTCGCTCGTATTCACAGATGAAGACCAGCGCATCGGTAAAATACTCCTGCAGCCGCTCCATGCGCAGTACAAACTGGCCGAGCATGGAGGCGCGGGAATAATGCAGGCTTCCGCCATGCGCGGTATAGAGGCGGGCTACGCGATACCTGTTGACCCGCAGGGCTGAGCCGGCAAGCCGCGCGAGCACGCCGCCCTTGGCGCCGTGCCCGTGCAGCACATCCGGCCGCAAGCTCCTGATTTCCTTGAATGTATTCCAGAGAACCGCTGCATCCGACGGGCTGATGGAGCGCCGTATCGGAATGCGCATCAGACCGAGCGAAAGATAGGGGCGGATATCGTCGAAGAGACTGTCCTCATATTCGCCGCCAGTCGAACTGTCGCAGATGATGCCGATTTCATGGCCTGCCCGGCTGTGTTCCTCCACGAGATCGCGGACATGACGGAAAATTCCGCCGACCGGCGAGCGGAAGCAGTGAAGAATGCGGAGGGGCCTCTGCTCTACCATCGGCTAGAAAAGCCGTTCGCGGACATAGATCGTGTCGCCGGCGATGATCGGGCCGGAAATATTGACGCGGCCCGTCAGCACCTGTCCGTTGATCTTGCGCGTGACGTCGACCATGCTCTGGTTGGCGCGGCTGGTGAAGCCGCCGGCAACTGCGATGGCGTTCTGCACCGTCATGCCGGGCACATAGGCATATTGGCCGGGCTGGCCGACTTCGCCCATGATGAAGACGGAACGATACCGGTCGACATCGATGGTGACATCAGGATCGCGAAGATATCCCTGCTGCAGCTTCTGGGCGATCTGGCCCGAGAGTTGCTGCAAGGTGCGGCCGCGGGCAGGGACCTGGCCGATAAGGGGGAATGCGATATAGCCGGCCTGATCCACCGTATAGGTATTGGTCAGCGTTGCCTGATCGAAGACGGTGATGCGCAGGCGGTCGCCGCTGTCGAGCGAATAGGGCTGGATCGTCGCCTGGTTGAATGCCTTCGGCGCCGGCCGATAGGTGGTGCAGCCCGCCAGTGCAGCCATCATGGCGACAAGGCTCATAGCCATCAGGATCTTGGGCTGGACGAAGGGCATCCGCTTGCTCACAGGAAGATAATTCGGTCGAGCCGTTATCGATCTATTAGGGTTAATGCCCGGTAAAAAAACCGCCGATTTCCTCAAATCCTTTATCAGGAGCATCTTATTTGCGAGGGAGTTGCCATTAACCGTTGAGTTACCATGGTCGTTTACGCTTGGGGCAGTTCGTATTGGAGTAATGAGTATGTCCCGCGTAGCGAGTGATCAGGATGTGGACATCGACCTCGGCCAGCTTGTGCGCGCGGTCTGGGCACGTCGTCTGAGAATATTGACGATCACCGCATTGGGTGCGGCCATCGCTTTTGCCGGCGCCAAGATGGTTTCGCCGCAATATCGCAGCGAGACACGCGTCCTCATCGAACCGCGCGCTCCGGCCTTTGCCAATACGCAGACGACCGACGCCAATGCCGGACCCCTGCTCGACGAGCTGAATATCGCCAGCCAGGTGCAGCTTCTGCAATCGGCCGACCTCATCAAGCAGGTCATCAACAATCTGAAGCTCTACAATCTGCCGGAATTCGATGCTGCCGCGAACGGCTCCGCGCTCACCGATATCCTCGTGGCGCTGCACTTGAAGAAGAACCCGCTGGAAAATCCGCCGGAAGAGCGTGTCATCGACGCCTTCACCCAGCGCCTGCAGGTCTATCAGGTGCCAGGCTCGCGCGTCATCGGCATTACCTTCACCTCCAAGGATCCGAAGCTCGCAGCGAGCATTCCGAACGCCATGGCGCAGGTCTATCTGGCGATCCAGAGCGGCGCCAAGCTCGACTCCAACTCGGAAGCGACGCGCTGGCTCGAACCTGAGATCGACAGCCTGCGCCAGAAGGTGAGCGAGGCCGAGAAAAAGGTCGCCGATTACCGCACGACCCACGGCCTGTTGCTGACCAATGGCACGACGACCTTCACTGCGCAGCAGCTCAACGACATCTCCGTCGAGCTGACCCGCGTGCGTACAGACAAGGCGAATGCCGAGGCGAGGGCGCAAGCCGTGCGCAACGCGCTGTCTTCAGGCGAAGCCTCCGATACGCTTGGGGATATCATGTCGTCGCAGTCGATCCAGCGGCTGAAGGCGACGGAATCCGGGCTGCAGTCGCAGATATCAGACCTGCAGACGAGCCTGCTCAACAACCATCCGCGGCTGAAGAGCCTGCGTGCCCAGCTTGCCGATATCCGCACGCAGATCCGCCAGGAAACGCAGAAGATCCTTGCCAGCATCGAAAACGAGACGAAGGTCGCCGATCTGCGCGCCAAGGAACTTGAGCAGCAGTCCGATACGCTGCAGGCCAACAGCGCCAGGGCGGGCGAGGACGCAGTGGGTCTTAACGCACTGGAGCGGGAGGCGAATGCCCAGCGCCAGCTTCTCGAAACATACCTCGTTCGCTACCGCGAAGCCGCATCCCGTGCCGACCGGAATTCCAGCCCGGCGGACGCCCGTATCGTTTCGAAAGCGATCGAGCAGGTCGATCCCTATTTCCCGAAAGTCGTGCCTATCGTCATTGTTGCTGCGGTCGCAACCCTCATCATGAGCGCGATCGTCATCATGCTCTCCGAACTCTTCAGTGGCCGCGCGCTTCGCCCGGTCGAGCCTCTGGATGTCGAATCCCGCACCATCGAAGACAGGGTCGAGGACGAAGAGCAGGGCGGAGCAGCTCCCATTCCCGCGGGAACGGCTCCCGTTCCCGCAGCAAGGCTTGCCAAGCCCAGCATGCTGACGGCAGCCGACGACGACGACGAAGAGCCGCAAGCCGAGCCGGTTGAGGAAGCGCCTGCCGACGAGAACGAGTTCTCCGTCTCTTCCGTCGCGAGCTATCTCGCCGACTGCCGTGCCCCGCTCGCCGTTTCCATATCCCCGACCGGTGATAACGGCTCCGCCGCAACCGTTGCCCTGGCACGCCTGCTGGCCGATGACGGACGCCGGGTGATCCTGATCGACATGACCGGCTCCGGCTATCCGACCGAACTGATGGCCGAAAACCCCGAGGCACCGGGCGTTACCGATCTTCTCTGCGGCGAGGCTGCCTTCGGCGAGACGATCCACGGCGATCGGCTTTCCGATGCGCATCTGATCCCGCAGGGTATCAGCGATGTGCGTCGTGCCATGCGAGGTGCCGATCGACTGTCGCTACTGCTCGATGCGCTGTCATCGGCCTACGATATCGTCATCGTGGAATGCGGCGCGGCCGATCTCGCCGGCGTGTCAAGACTGACGCGCAGCAAGGATATCGAGATCATCCTGTCTCTGCCTGAGATCGAAGAAGCTGCCTTCGTCGGCCTGATGCAGGATTTCCAGGGTGCCGGCTACGAGCGTGTGGTTCTGATGTCGGGTGGCGAGGAGGCCGCGATGCGCAGCCCCGCGCGCCATGCGGCCTGATCCTTAAAGCGTGCCGCTTTAAATCTTTGTTCTACGCATGTCGTTATCGCAAAACCGCCGGGCACTTTTGCGCGACATGCTTACCCGAGCTTGGCCCGGATGTTCTGGGCAAATTTATAGAGACCAGGGCGGGCCTTGATGAAGGCCTTGCCGCGGGTGATCGCCCGGTGCGCGGCCCCGGCTGCGATGCCGATGCCGGAGATCGGCAGAACCACATCGTAGTGGTCCGTTTCGACCGGCGCCCAGGAGCGCTTGTAGGTCTGGTCGCCGAGGCCGAAATCGAAGAGCGCAACTCCCTTGCCGTGCAGGCTCGATATCATCTGCCAGAAGAGGAATTCACCGGGGCTTGCATCCGCAACCAGATCCTCGTCGATCGCGCCGAACTGGCAGATGACGTGGTCGCCCTTACGGGAAATCCCCGACAGCGCGGCGATGCGTCCCTCATGCTCGCCCTTCAGGCGCAGGGCGCGCATCTGCAGGCCGAAATTGTCGCCATTCCGCTTGTCGATCAGGCCGTGCAGGAAGGCCTTGGTCTCCGCATCCGCAAAGACATCGGGCAGGCCGAGCGAGGCGAAGCGGGCGCTTTTCAGGCGGAAGAACATGTTGAGCAGTTCATGCTGCTCCGAGGATGCTTCCGGCGCGATATAGTCGAAGCCGCCAACCGCCTCCAGGCGCCGGCTCTGGGTGCGGAATTTCTTGCGCCTGCTCTTGGCGTTCAACTGCTGCAGCGTCTTCTCGAACGTATTGAAGAACGGAAGCTGATAGGCATGGTTCTGGTTCTGCACCATGGGCAGGCCCGAGAGCATGTTGCGACGGCTGCGCCATTCCAGCGGAATATTCTGCAAAAGAAGCAGATCGGCCTTGCCGGCGAGTGCCGCACGAAGGCCGGCGGCGAGGCGATGGCTGTCCACCGCATCGCCGTCTTCGGCAAAGGCTCGCGAAAACAGGCCGGTATTGATGTTGCTGTGGTCGGCGCCGATGAATTTGGCGATCCGCATGCCGCGCGCGGCGACGATTTCCACCGGCAGGATGAAGGCGGTGTGGTTACCGCTCCTGCCGCGCAGGATGGCGAGCGGACGGTGGAAGGCTGCCACCCAGGCCGCGCACCAGTCATAGCTCTGGTGCAGCGAGGAAAGGTTGTCGCGCTCCAGCGCGCGCCATTCCTCTTCCAGAGGCTCCATCCTGTCGAAAAGCTGGATATCGAGTTCGCCCATGGCGAGTTTCACGCTGAGTTGTCGCAGCCGGGAAATGCCGGTTTCGGCTTGCGCCACAGCGTCGAACTTTTGTTCAAGGACATCGAGCCTCTGCGTCTGCACGGGTCTTTCTCCGGTCAAGAGATTTGTTGCAGAGGAGGGTAAAGCGCCGAGACGTATATTTGGTTTAACCGCTGCGCCTGGTGGCGGTTTTCCACAGACAGGGTTATTCCGCAGTTAATCGGCCCCTACTGCTGTCTCGGACCGGCCATCCACTTGATGATGACCATCGCCGGCAGTACCCAGAGCAGGCCGGTAAGCGCGAAGTAAAGCAGATGCCCCCACCAGGGTGCATTGCCGAGCGTCGCGACCGCGATCGTATTCGCCACAATCGCATAGAAAAGCACGAGGATAATGATCAGGATCGTGCCGATGAATTTGCGAAGGCGGACGGGCATCGTATAACTTTCGAACGGATGGGACTGAGCCGGCGCGACGGCGTGCCGCAAAGGTTCGGGGCTTGTTTTGCATCAGCCGCTGGGGCAAATCAACTGCCGGATAAAAGGAGAGATCATGGCCGTCGCGAACCTGAGCCCGGAGCAGGCGATCCGCACCGAAGTGCGCAGGCAGGACAACAACCGCCGCGCCGTGCGCATCTGGCTGGGCTTCGTGCTCCTGGCGCTCTTCTGTCTCGTGCTCGTGGGCGGCGCGACACGGCTCACCAATTCCGGCCTGTCCATCACCGAATGGAAGCCGATCCACGGCGTTATTCCGCCGCTGAATGCCGCCGAGTGGGAAGAGGAGTTCAAGCTCTATCAGCGCATCCCCGAATTCCAGCAGCTGAACAGCGACATGACGGTCGATGAGTTCAAGAGCATCTTCTGGTGGGAATGGGCGCATCGGCTGATCGCGCGCGGCATCGGCGTCATCTTCGCGTTGCCGCTGGTCTTTTTCTGGGTGACCGGCAGGATCGAGAGGCGCCTGCGCTGGCCGCTTGCCGGCATCCTGGCGCTCGGCGGCATGCAGGGCTTCATCGGCTGGTGGATGGTCTCCTCCGGCCTGTCTGCGCGCACGGATGTCAGCCAGTACCGGCTTGCCACCCATCTCGTCATGGCGTGCCTGATCTTCGCTTCCTGCATGTGGATCATGCGCGGGCTCTCGCCGCATTCCGACGATCCGGCGCCGACCAGAAATTCCCACCGTTGGGCAGCGGCCATCGCCATCTTCTCGCTTTTCCAGATCTATCTCGGTGCACTGGTCGCCGGCCTCGATGCCGGCTTCACCTATAATACCTGGCCGCTGATGGATGGCGCCGTCGTGCCCTCCGATCTCTTCATCCAGCAGCCCTTCTGGATCAATCTCTTCGAGAACCCGAAGACGGTGCAGTTCATCCATCGCCTCGGTGCCTACACGCTCTTTGCGGTCGCGCTCATCAACATGGTGATTGCACTGCGAGCTGCATCTTGGAGCACCCATGCGCGCCGGGCCGTGCTGCTCTTCGCGCTCATCACGATCCAGGCAGCAATCGGCATCACCACGCTCCTGCTCGAGGTGCCGCTGCACTGGGGCCTGCTGCATCAGGCAGGCGCCCTCGTGGTCTTCGGTTTTGCCGTCGCCAACTGGCGTGGCTATTACGGCGAATATCCCCGTACAACTGTCATCGCCGAGCGCGATTGAATCGAGAACGGCTGGCTCCCGTCAGCTCGCGGAAGAGTGAATGGCATCAATGCGATAAGTCCTCGCATGGTTTCGCCGTGACATGCTAAATTGCTGTCCGGCGTATGGGCGAGCCCATGAAGGGGGTGTTCAGATGAACAGATTTCGCACATTCGTGATGGCAGGCGTGCTGATCACGCTTTCCGTGATTGCTTCGGGCTGCACATCGACGGGGAAATACGACTACGGCGAGGATACGTCCCTCAACCCGGCCTGCGCCGGTGGATTCCGTCCCAGCAACAATCGCCCATGCAGCTATTGAGCGGACACCGCTACCAGCTTCCGGCGAAGGCCGAAACTGCCAGCAACAGACCAGTCAGAATGTTCGCCAGGAACAGACGATAGTTCACCTCCGGGCGAGCAAGGTCGATCCGCCGGGTTTGCCAGGCAAGGTGCGCGGCTATGACCAGCATTCCAAACGCATAGGGTGGGGACATGCCCGACAGCCAGCCCCCGAGAGACCACGCGACGACGGTTGCGGCGTAAAACAGGCCGATGATCAGCTTGCCATGCCGGCCGAACAGGATGGCAGTCGATTTCAGGCCGAGGCTTCTGTCGTCTCTTACGTCGACATAGGCATAGACGGTATCGTAGCCGATCTGCCAGGCGATGGCTCCCGCCCACATGAGGACGGCGCCGACCGGAATATCACCGGCAGTTTCGGCCCAGGCCATGAGCATGCCCCAGTTGAACGCTGCGCCCAGCACGGCCTGCGGCCAATGGGTGAAGCGCTTGCAGAGCGGATAGACGAACACGAGCGGCAGGACGCATAGGGCGACGAGCCGCGTGTAGGGCGTCAGAAACAACAGGAGAGACGCCGCCAAAGCGAGCTCGACGGCCAGAAAGGTCAACGCCTGACTGACGCTGATCTGCCCGCTTGCCAGGGGCCGAAAACGGGTTCGCTCGACATGACCGTCAAATTTCCGGTCCGCGATATCGTTGACCGTGGAGCCGGCGCTTCTCATCAGCAGGGCGCCGAGCGTGAAGACGAGCAACTGCTTGATATCGGGCAGCCCATGGGCCGCCTGAAACAGCGCCGCCCAGCATGGAAACAGCGTCAGCCATATTCCGACTGGACGATCGAGCCGCGCGAGCCTCGTGTAAGGCCGCCATGTACCCGGCAACAGCCGGTCCACCCAGTCACCTTGACGAATATCGCTCAAGTCCGGGCGGTTTAATATGGTCATGGCGTAATCCGGCTATTTCCGAAAATTCTCAATGAAAGCAGTTATTTCGCGCCTCGCATTGGTTGTCGCAGAATAGAGGCTTTCGCAAGCATTGCAATGGTCGTCCCTGCGTCTGACGGAGCAGATTAGCCTGCGTGAGAGAGGATATTCAGCAGCTTGCCGGTGGGGTCGCGAACAAAGAAGCGCCGCACGCCCCAGGGCTCGTCAGCCGGCCCGTAGACGATCTGATGCCCACCTGTCACCGCGCGCTGATGGACCTCGTCAACATCATCGACTTCGATCGAAATGTCAGGCACTGCGGTTCCCGATCCGCCTTCCGTCGCGATGCCGATCTGGGTGAGTACTCGCTTGTCGGATGCAAGAGTGACGATCCAGCCGTGATCCATCACGATGTCGAGATCGAACAGCTCGGAATAGAAGTTGCGCACCTCTTCAATGGAGGCGGCGGCGATATTCGGTACGATGCGCAGGACTGTCATGGTGTTCCCTCCTCCACTCGAAGAGAAATAGCACTTGGTCGATCTGCGGAACAGTTCAGGCCCTGTCTGCCGAACGGTTCCGCATGTCGGCTCATCGGACCTCAGATGCTCGCCTGCAGCCCATAGAGATTGGCATAGATGCCGCCGCTCTCCATCAGCCTGTCGTGACTGCCTTCTTCGACGATACCGTCGCCGGTCAGCACCAGAATACGGTCGGCGTGGTGGATCGTCGAAAGGCGATGGGCGATCACGAGCGTCGTGCGCCCCTTTGCAAGCGTCAGGAAGGCTTGCTGCACGGCCCGCTCGCTTTCATTGTCGAGCGCGCTTGTTGCCTCGTCGAAGATGAGGATGGCAGGGTTCTTGAGGAAAGCGCGAGCGATCGTCAGCCGCTGGCGCTGGCCGCCCGAGAGTTTCACGCCGCGTTGGCCGATATCGGTCTGATAGCCCTGCGGTAAGGCCATGATGAACTCATGTGCGTGGGCGGCGCGGGCTGCGGCTTCCACCTCTTCGTCTGTTGCATCCGGTCGGCCGTAGCGCAGATTGTCCGCTACCGTGCCGGCGAAGAGATAGACATCCTGCTGCACCACGCCGAGATGGCGGCGCAGCGAGGCGAGCGTCACATCACGGATATCGGTGCCATCGATTTCGATCGAGCCGCCAGTGACGTCATAGAAGCGAGGAAGCAGCGCGCAGAGCGTGCTTTTCCCCACACCCGACGGGCCGACGAGCGCCACGAATTCACCAGGCCGGATGGTCAGCGAAAGGTTGCTGAGCACCTCCGCCCCATCGTCATAGCTGAAATCGACATTCGAGAGCCGGATCTCACCCTTCGGCGTATGCAACGCACGGGCCGAGGGACGATCCACCACGTCAGGATCGATCTCCAGGATCTCCATCGCCCGCACGAACCCCGTATAACCCTCCTGCCAGAGCCGGGCGAGGTTGGCCATCCGCTTGACCGGATCGACGAGGACGCCGACGCAGAGCAGGAAGGTCAGGAGATCGGCAATGGTGAGCTCCGCCGCAAGGATGCGCAATCCGCCGAGGATGACGACCAGAAGCGTGATGATCTGGGCGAAGGTCTCGGCGCCGGCGGAAAACCAGGCTTCGCTGCGGTAGCCATCGGAGCGGCTTTCGAGGAAGCGCCTGTTCAGGGCGGCAAAGCGTTTCCGCTCCAGATCCTCGTTGGCAAAGGACTGGACGACGCGAATGCCGGCCAGCGCATCCTCGACCTTTTCGTTGACGGCGGCGATCTCCTGCTTGCTCGCCTCAAGCGCACGATTCATGCGCCGGTTGAAGTGCAGCGCATAAGCCACCGCAAAAGGCGTCAGCAGGAAGATCAGAAAGGCAAGCTGCGGATCGATGAAGAACAGGACTGCCATCGCTCCGCCATACTTCAGAATGGCGATCAGAAGGTCTTCCGGCCCGTGATGGAAAAGTTCGCCCAGCCAGAAGGAGTCGCCGACGATGCGGCTCATCAATTGGCCGGTGCGGTGCCGGTCATAGAAGCCGAAGGAGAGCTTCTGGCAGTGATCGAACAGTTCCTGCCGGATATTCGCCTCGATATGCGCGCCCATCATGTGGCCGCGATAATCGACGAAGAAGATGGCGGCTGTCTCTATTGCCACGATGGCCAGCATGACGCCGCCCATGCCGAGAATCTGCCAATAGGCTGAGGAAGTATCGTTGAGCGCGATGAGATAGCCCATGACGATGTTGGCACAGAGCGGCAAGGCTACTGCGGCGGCAGCGACGACGACGGCGCAAGCAATATCGGCCATAAGCAGCGGAAGATGCGGCCGGAAGTAGGACAGGAACTTGCGCAGGCGCAGCTGGCGCCTGTTGTGGATGTGCGATGCGGTTGAGAGGCTGCGGTTAAGACGCTGCGGGTTTTTCCTCGCGCGTGAAAGCAAACTGGACATGAAGACGGATATCCTGAGTGTTGATCTTATTCTTCTGGTTGCTCAGGATC
>Ga0209025_1002942_pt1 | contig 16940 bp, 12 predicted proteins | sample AraplaMF_Col_mLB_FD_184256 | JGI IMG/M metagenome (GOLD analysis project Ga0209025, IMG submission 184256) | Arabidopsis root microbial communities from the University of North Carolina, USA - plate scrape MF_Col_mLB (SPAdes) (version 2) | ecosystem: Host-associated > Plants > Roots > Endosphere... | reverse complement strand
AGAGTGACGGTTTCCAGGGCCTTGCGGATGTGTTCAGGTAGGGGCGCGTTCATGTTCGTGGGTCTCCAGGACTGTTTTTAGTACCGCCTTGTGGGCGAGTTCGCGAAAGGGTCAAACCCGGTTAGGGCCAGCCCTCTATAGGCATGCAAAGTGTATGCCGCCAGCCTTGATATGTGTTTGCTTTGTTTGCCCTATTTAGCCCACTTCCAGAAAGAATCTTGCTGCAAAATGGCAAATATGGAAACATTAGATAAGTTTGACATCGCCATCCTGAATGAGTTGCAGCGCGACGCGCGGCTGACCAATACCGAACTGGCCTCGCGCGTGGGACTGTCAGCGGCGCCCTGCTGGCGGCGCGTGCGGGCGCTCGAAGAATCGGGCTTTATCACCGGCTACCGGGCCGAGATCAACCGCCACAAGATCGGGCTGGGCGTGCTGGCTTTTGTCCGGCTGGACGCCGACCGCAACAGCGGCGATGCCACGCGCCAGCTGGAGGAAGCCATCAAAAAACTGCCGGAAATCGTGTCCTGCCACTACATCAGCGGCACCGGCACTTTTGAATTGCAGGTGGTGGCGCAGGACCTGGAGGCCTTCAGCAAGTTCGCGCTGCAAAACCTGATCAACCTGCCCAATGTGAAGGACCTGCACACCAGTTTTTCATTGGGTGAGGTCAAGGCCAGCAGCGCGTTGCCGCTGGGGCATTTGGCGCGCGGCGCAGGCTGAACCGGCACAATGCAGCATCACCTCTGGAGCTCGCCATGACGACATTTCGCAACGCCCTTGCCGCTCTGCTACTGACGCCCCTGCTGGCCGCGGCCCCCGGTCTGATGGCACAAAACACGATCAACCCGCCCGCTGGGCCCGAATCACTGCCCATGCGCAACCTGCAGATCGAAGTGCGGCAGGCCGGCAGCAGCCTGCGCTCCCAGAGTGTCCTGGGCGCGCAAGGCGGAATCGTTCTGCAGCCGGGCCGTTCCGGCGCCAACGCCAACATCACGGCGCAGGACAGCCAGCGCAGCGACACACGCGACCTTGTGCAACGTGTGCTGGTGCTCAACGGCCGCAATGCCAACATCAACCTGGGCAACAGCCTGCCGCTGCGGCTCGTGCAGGGGCGCCAGGCCGCCACCGTATTCATTGATGCCAACAGCGGCTTTTCGGCCCGGCCGGTCTGGTACGGCGGCGACAGTGTGGAGCTGGAGCTGGCGGCGGGGCAGGCCAATCGCACAGGGTCATCGCCTCTGGCGCCCTTGTCCTCATCCTCCACCAGCACGTCGCTGACGTTGCGCCTCGGTGAGTGGGTGACCGTGGCGGAATCGGATGATGCCAGTGCCGGCAACAGCAGTGGAATCGCCGACAGCCGGCAATCCACCCGGCGGGATGGGCAGCGGGTAGAAATCCGCCTCTCTGTGCGCTAAGCGCGGCCGGCAAAACCCGGTCAGTCGCGCACGCAGCGCGCCACAAGGGGCAGCAGGGGATAGCGCAGGATCGCCTCGCGCCCGCCGGCGCCCAGGCCGAACTCGGCGCGCATGCGCGGGTTGCTGTAAACCGTCTGTTGCGGCCCCTCGCCGCCGGCATCGCGCTGGAGCAGATCCTGGCCGCCGGGGCCTTCCAGGACAGCGGTGTCGTCGATAAATTTCACGCGGAATGCTATGCCGTTCTCGCACTGGTACAGCGGGCCCTGCCCGCTGCCGCCGGCACAGCCGCCCAACAACATCGCCGCCAGCAGCGCCATGCATCTGTTCCGTGCCTTGTTCATGATGACTCCTGGGAGAGTTGGAAGGTTCAGCGCGGCCAGAGCACCCACAGCCGCAGCGGCTGGTTCATGCGCGCCGCGAACTGGCCGGCCTCGGGCCCCGTGCCGGCGAAATAGTCGGCCCGCACCGCGCCCACAATGGCGCTGCCGGTGTCCTGGGCCAGCACCAGCTTTTGCAGGCTGCCGGCCCCGCCGCGCGAAGCCAGCCAGACGGGTGTGCCGTAGGGAATGCTGCCCGGGTCGACCGCGATGGAACGTCCCGGCGTGAGCGCCACGCCCTGCGCACCCTTGGGGCCGAAGGCCGCGTCGAGTTCACTCAGGGGCTGTTCCTGGAAGAAGGTGTAGCGCGGGTTGCTCCAGAGCATTTGCTGCACGCGCTGCGGGTTCTTCGCGGCCCAGGCCTTGGTGGACTCCACCCAGGGCGTCGCCATGCGGCCCTCGCCCTGCTCCAGCAGCCACTGGGTGACGCTGCGAAAGGGCTGCTCGTTGGAGCCGGCATAGGCCACGCGCACCATGCGCTGGGAGCCGTCGGGCTCGGTCAGGCTGAGCCGGCCCGAGCCCTGGATGTGCAGCGACATCGCCTCGACCGGGTCGGCCAGCCAGGCGATCTCGCGGCCGCGCAGTGCCGCCCTGGCCTCGGGCAGGGTATCGATTTCCTGCCGCGAGTACCAGGGCTTGCGGCTGGCCAGCGAAGCCGGCGGCCTGTACAGCGGCACCTCATAGCCCGCGCCGGGCTGGCGGCTGGCCTTGAGCACGGGTTCAAAATAACTGGTCAGCAAGCCGTCGGCAGCGCCCTGGAGGCTCTCGACCCGGTAGGGCTGCAGCCGGCTCACCATCCAGTTGCGCTGCTCTTCGGCGGAGGCAATGCTCAGGCGCCGGACTTCAGCGCACAGCGGCGCGAAAACCGGGCCCGGCCTCTCGCAGCTTTTGAGCCAGGCATTCCAGCCCTCGAACAGCGCATCCTCCTCAAAACCCGGCAGCTCGGCCCAGCGAACCGCTACCCAGCGGCTTTTGCCCTGCTGCATGGTTGCGGGCAGGGGGGCCGAATCTCCAGGACGGCTGCCGGCGGTCACGCCCCCAGTCGGCGCTGAGGAAGGTGGCTGGGGTGGCCCTGCGCAGGAGGCCAGCAAAGTCGTGATGGCGATAATCGCCCCAAGCCGCATGGAGCGCGTGGAGGGCACGAAGCGCCTTTTATGCATGGCGCATATCGACGGTATCCAAGGAAATGTCATGGCCTTACTTTTGCTGGAAGCCCTGGGGGCATTGCTGCTGCTGGTGTTCATTGTGTGGTGGACGATGTTTTCAGGCCGCAAGAACGGCGAGCTGAAGGACCCGGAACAACCGGCGCCCGACGCGGAACCGCGCGAAAAATAAATCTTGCCTGCGTTGCTTTCGTTGCCTGCGGCGCTAAACGTTGCGCAACAGGTTGGCGAGCTCCACCGCCGATTTGACACCCATTTTCTCAAACACCCGCGCGCGATGGACTTCCACCGTACGCACGCTGATGTCCAGCTGGTCGGCGACCAGCTTGTTGGGCAGGCCGCCCACCACCAGCCGCATCACATCACGCTCGCGGTCGGTAAGGCCGTCAATGCGGGCCTGCAGGCCGGTGGACTCGCTGTGCTGCGCCAGCGCCGCGGCCGAATGGTTGAGGGCCTGCTCGATGCGGTCCACCAGCGCATTGTCTGAAAACGGTTTCTCACAAAAATCAAAGGCGCCGCGCTTGACGGCGTCGACCGCGGTGGGAACGTCCGCATGGCCCGTGAGAAAAATCACCGGCAGGGTCGGCAGCAGGCCGTAGCCGATGAGCTTTTCAAACATGGCCAGCCCGCTCAGCCCCGCCATGCGCACGTCCAGCAGTACGCAGGAGGGTGAGCGCACCTCGAAACCCTTTGACACCCGCGCGTCGAAGGCCTCGGCGCTGTCAAAGGTTTCACTCAGCAGGCGGCGCGAGCGCAGCAGCCAGGCCAGCGCGTCGCGCACGCTGGCGTCGTCGTCGACGATGTAGACCGTGGCATTGTGAATCGGTTCCATGGTGTCCTTCAGGCTTGCGGTGATTCGCCTTCCCGGGCCGGCGCCGCAGGCAGGGTGAAACTGAAAATCGTACCCTGCGGCTCGGCCGCTTCAAATCCGAGGAAACCACCGTGCTGTTCTATCACGGTGCGGCACAGGCTCAGCCCCAGGCCCATGCCTTCTTCCTTGGTGGTGAAAAAGGGCGTGAACAGCCGCTCCGCGACATCCCCGGCTATGCCCTCGCCGCGATCGATCACCGCGAACTCGACCCAGCGGCTGTGCGCATTGGACGCGGCGGGGCGTATGCGCAAGGTCAGCACCTTCTCCACCGGCGCCGCACCGCCGGGTTGCGAAGCTTCCGGCTGCCCCTGCATGGCCTGCATGCCGTTGCGCGAGAGGTTGAGCAGCACCTGCTCGACCATGGTGCGGTCGCACAGCACGGGTTCGCAGGCTTCATCGACCTCGATCACGACGCGCACGCCGAGCTTGCGGGCCTGCAGGCTCACCAGCGGCATGATGGCGTCGAGCAGCGCGCGCGGCTGGACCGCCTCGCGCACCTGGTCGCGCCGGCGCACGAAGTCGTGCACGCTCTTGATGACCTTGCCGGCGCGCTCGGCCTGCTCGGCGATGCGGCGCATGGCCAGCTGCAGGTCTTCGGACAGCGGGGCCGGCGTCGGAGCGGCTGCGCCGGTTTCCTCCTGCAGCAGGTTGAGCGAGCCGGTGGCGTAGCTTGAAATCGCCGCCAGCGGCTGGTTGAGCTCATGGCTGAGCAGCGAGGCCATTTCGCCGACCATGGCCAGCCTGGCTGTAGCCTGCAGGCGGTCCTGGCTGGCGCGCGAAAGCTCCTCGATGCGGCGCTGCTCGCTCACGTCCAGGATGGCGCTCATCCAGCCGGTGTGCTTGCCCACGGCGTTGATCAGCGGCGCCTCCATGATCAGCACCGGAAAGCGCGTGCCGTCGCGCCGCATGAACACCGACTCATGGCCTTCGCGCGGCAGGTTGCTGCCGGCCAGCCGGATTTCCTGGCGTTGCTGGTAGACCCCCGCGAGCTCCGGAGGCCAGTAGGGCGAAGGAAAACTCTGGTTCAACAAATCCTTGGCTTCCACGCCCACCATCTTGCAAAAAGCCGGGTTCACATAGGTGATGCGGCCCTGCAGGTCGCGTGCGCGCAGGCCGGTGAGCACCGAGTCCTCCATGGCCTTGCGAAAGGCCAGCGCCTCGCCCAGGTCGTGCTCAACCTTGAGCCTGCGCCGCATGTCCCTGGCCAGCAGGAAGAGCACCGCCATCAGCGCCAGCGACATGGCGGTGACCAGCGCGGTCAGCACGTTGGGAAACAGGGCCGGCGTGCCCAGCCGGCTTTCCATGCGTACGACCAGCGTGTTGCCCGGCAAATCAAGCAGTTGCTGCGCGATGTAGATGCGGTTGCCGCGCGAGGGCACGCCGTGCAGTGCCAGCCGCGTGCCGTCGGCCTCGGTGAAAGACAGGCCGACGCCGCGCGCCAGCTGCCGGCCCACCAGTTCACCCAGGATGTCCTGCAGCGAATAGGTGGCGACGGTGTAGCCGGTGATGCGGCCAGACACCACGATGGGCAGGCACATGTCCAGCACCTCCAGGCCCAGGCCGTCCGGCTGCGGCATGAAGTAGCTGGTGGAATAAGCCGAGCCGCTCAGGCGCCGGGCCGCCGTGCAGGTCAGGGCCACATCGGCCTGCATGCCGGCCCTGCCAAGCCGCTCGAACACCGAGGTGCGGTAAGGCGTTTCGACAAAAGCCAACACGTCGAGCGATTCGCTGCGCCATTCGAGCCGCATGATCTCGCGGTGTTCACGCAGCAGTTCTGCGGCCGGCGCGTGCCACGCCCCTGGCGTGCGCTCGCTGGACTGCAGCGCCTGGAAGGTCTGGATGTTGCGCGTCAGGCCCGAGCGGATGTCGGTGACGGTTTCGGCGGCGTCGTGCTCGAGCCGGCTTTGCACCATGCTGGACTCGTAGCGCCCCGCCAGCCAGACCAGGATGCCCAGCAAGGCCACAACCAGCGCCACCAGCAGGGCCCACAGGGCCCAGCGCCGGCTGGCCCGGCTCACATTGACACGTGGGAACTTCACGCCCGGCGGCTCCTTACAAGACGCGGTGGCCCAAGGCCGGCAGGCGCTCGCGCACCCCATGCAGGTTGGCCGCCATGACTTCGGCCATCACCACGCTCGCGCCTTCCTCGCGCTCTGCGAGCACCTGGCCCCAGGGATCGACAACCATGCTGTGGCCCCAGGTATGGCGGCCGTTTTCATGGGTGCCGCCCTGGGCTGCCGCCAGCACATAGGCCTGGTTTTCAATGGCCCGCGCGCGCAGCAGGACCTCCCAGTGCGCCTGGCCGGTGGTGTAGGTGAAGGCACTGGGCACCAGCAGCACGTCGGCCTGGAGGGCGCGGTACAACTCGGGAAAGCGCAGGTCGTAGCAGACGCTCATGCCGATGGTGTAGACATGGCCGTCGCGCGACGCGATCTCGAAGCGAACTGGCAGCGAGCCGGGCTCCAGCACGCGCCTTTCGTCATAGTCCTCTTTGCCCTGAGCGAAGCGAAAGAGATGGATCTTGTCGTAGCGTGCCGCGCTTTCACCCGAGGGCGCATAGGCCAGCGAGCAGTTGCGGGCGCGGGCGGGATCGCCCGTGGCCATGGGCAAGGTGCCACCCACGATCCACAGCCCGAGTTCACGTGCCGCGCGGCTCAGGAAATCCTGGATGGGGCCTTGCCCTGGGGACTCCTGGAATTGCAGCTTGTCGGTGTCCTTGCGGCCCATGATGCAGAAGTACTCGGGCAGCACCGCGAGTTCGGCGCCCTGTGCCGCGGCCTGCCCGAGCAGTTGGCGCGCCGCTTCAAGGTTGTCCTCGATGCGGATGCCCGACACCATTTGAATAGCGGCTACTTTCATGGTCAGCGTGTCTCCGTTGCAGCCTGGCTGGGCTTGTTGTCGGCCTGGGCCTTGCGGTCCACCTTGGTGACGCGGGGATCGGACCAGGTGCCGTCGATGTGGAATTCCTGGGTTGCCGCCTGCATGAGGGGTCGGCGCAAGAACATCTGGGCCAGGAAGCTGCCCAGCCCGATGGCGGGGTTGATGGCAGTGGCGATCAGCGAGGCCGTGCCGGCGTTGACTTCAGGCACCACCACGACCTTTATGTCCTGCGTCTCCCTGGCGATGTCGGCCGAGCCTTCCATGAGCACGGCGGCATTGACGCCGCGCATCTGCAGGTTGTTGGTATGGGCCACGCCCTGGTTGATGTTGACGTCGCCGCGGACGAAGTCAAATGCGAAGCCTTCGGAAAACACGTCGCGAAAATCCAGCGCCAGCCGCCGGGGCAAAGACTGCAGGCTCAGCACGCCCAACAGCTTGGCGATGCCGGGGTCGGCCTTGACGAACTGCCCCGATTCGACATTCACATTGAATTGCCCGCTCATGGACGGGTAATCGAAGCTCAGCGGCGAGCCCACCCAGGCCACCTGACCTTCGAGCTTGCCTTTGCCGCGGCGGATCACCTCGCCCATGCCGAAACGCTTGAGCAGGGCTCCCGAGTCGGCGATTTCCAGCTTGAAATTCATCACCGTGCGGCGGCGTTCGGCGGCCGCGCGCGCAGTGCGGTTTGCAGCCGCCGCGGCAGCGGCCTGTGCGTTCAGGGCCACCCAGTTGCCATTGGCCGTCAGCACGGCCTCGGGAAGGATCACGTTGAGTTTGTTGAGCCGCCATTCACGCACACCTTCGCGCGCCGCTGCCGACGCGCCGCGGTTGACGGCTTCGATCTCAACCCGCCCCAGTTTCTTGCCGCGCAGCTCCAGGTCTTCGACGACGATGTCCAGCGCCGGGATGCTGGCCGGCTGCTCGTTGAGGATGGCTTCCACCTCGTTGGCTGTACTGGGCTCCAGGCTCAGGCGCGACAGGCGCGCGTACACGCGCCCGGCGCCTATGCCGCCGGGCTGGCGGAACTCGACATAGCCGTTGAGTTCGGTCGCGTCGATGTTGGCGCGCCAGGTGAGGCCCTCGCGCGAACCGCCAACCACCACGTTGTGGAGCTTGCGCCCTTCCACCACTAGTTCACGGGCACGTATGGCCATGGTGGTCGGGAGGTAGCTCATGGCGGCATTTGCGGCAGCGCGGTTGATCGCCGCGGGCGATGCCGCCGCAGCGGCCGGCAGCGTACCGCTGGGCGCGGAGTCGCCCAGCAGTTTCTGCCAGGCGTCAAGGTCTACCTGGGCCAGGTTGATGTTGGCCGCCACGCCGGTCTCCTGCAACGGTACGGTCTCGCCCGGCTCCAGCCCCAAGGCGATACCACCGCGCAGCACGCGGGGCTCAGCGCCGCTCAGGTCGCGCATATAGGTGACGGAGGCCACACGCCCAATCGAGACCGATAGCTGGTCTTCCAGCTTTTGCCCGGGCCCCATGGACGCCTGCAGCAAGGTGTTTTCAAAGCGCATCGGCAAGGCCGCCTCTGCCGTCTTGCTTAGCGGCGCGGGCAGGTTCAGCGCCATGCCCTGCAGGTTGCTTGAAATCGCCAGTTCCGGCATGCCGTGGCGAAAGCCGAGCGTTGCCGTATAGGCCGTGCCGCCGCTAGCGCTTTGCGCCATGCGCGCCAGTGGCCCCAGTTCCTTGGCCTGGCGCAGCCCTTCCGCAGTGACGTTGCCTTGCGCCTTGAAATTCGCCACGGTTTCCGTCTCGGCGCTGCCCGTGGCGCGCGGCTGCGAATGCAGGCCGCCGTCAAAGCGCACGTCACCGCCCAGCAGTTTGGCCTGGCCGCCGGCGACGGAAAAACCCTTTTCGCTGATGCTCACCACACCCTTGAGCCGGGACAGCATGGGTGCGGCCGCCGCGAACTGCACATCGTTGCCGGGCAGTGTGACCGTGCCTTCGACACGGGATTTGTCGATCGAATGGATGGGCAGCTCCAGGCGGAAACGGTAATCGCCCGTGCCGCCGGCCTTCGCCCCTGCCAGCGCATGGCTGGTCATGCCGCCCACCGGCGACTGGTTGACGAAGCCCAGCGCATCGGCCAGCGCACCCTTGAGGTCGACATTCACGTGGACCGTCGAATCATGGGTGAGGTCAGGGATGCGCGCTTCACCCTTGATCAGCTGCAGGCCGGGCAGGCCTGCGACCTTGCCGGCGGCGCCGTTCACCTCCAGTGAAGCGCGATCAAAGACCAGTTCGCCGCCCAGTTCGGTCAGGGCCGGCCACGGCGCCGCGCCGCTTGGCTGTATGGTTTTGGGCACGTAGGCAAAGTGGCCGTTGCGGATTTTTGCGGACACCCGGAAATCCCCTTGCGCCGGATTGGTGAAGGGCAGGTGCTCCAGCGGGCCTTTGACCTTGAATTTCACGTCGCTGACCTGGCCCTGCACCACCGCGTCACGGACGTAGTGGCGCACCTGTTCGGGCAGCACCAGCGGCAGGTAGCGGTACACCCGCGCGCCGTCGCCGCGGCTCAGGCTGCCCTGCAGGTCGAGCACGCCGGGAAAGCGCAGGTCGGCCGCGCCCGCCGCGGGCGGCGGGCCGGCCACGTCTTCGGTGCGCCAGCTGACCTGCGCCTGGCCCTGCGCGTCGGCATTGGCGAACTGCAGGTTGCGCAGCTGGGCCTCGATCTTGCGGCCCGTGAATTTCCATTGGGTATCGACAGCCAGCTGGTCAAAAGGCACCAGCGGATCCTCAAAAACGCCGGGCAGGTCGAGCGCGCCGTTGGCGATCCTGACCTTGGCCTGCCCGCCGTCCTGCGTGAGGTCAAAGTCAATCGTCGCGCCGCTGACGCCCGGCCTGCCCGGCCGGGGATGCGCCGCGGCGGAGGCGGCCGCAGCCGGCAGTGGGGCCGCCGCGGGCAGGGATGCAATCGTCAGCGCGGCGACCCGGCCCTTCGCGGCGTAGGTCCTGGGCGCGGCAATAGGCCCCTGCCAGCGCGCCTCGACAGCTTCCACCAGGCCCTTGGGCGCGAAGGAGGCGATAAAGCCGTGCGTGGCGGCATCCAGCGGCAGCCGATTGGCAATCTGCGCCAGCGCGGCCAGGTCAAGCTTGTCGGCTTTGAGTTCGGTGTGCTGCGGCGCGCCGGCTTCGTCGCCGGTATGCGCCAGGGTCACGTTGCCGCCGGGCCACTGAAGGCCGTCCCGCGTACGAAAGCTCAGGCCTTCGGTGCTGAAGTCAAACCCGTTGGCGCGCTGGCCGCCGCCTATGCGTCCCGCGACCGATTCAAAGGCCAGGGGCTGGAGCTTGGCGCCGAAACGGGCGTCGACATCCCGCAGCGCCACATCGGCCGTTCCGCCGGTGATCCGGCCCTTGCTCACATCCGCCCAGGCACGCAGCGCGCCATTGCCGCGCGCCAGTTCCACGCCCAGCGTGTCCATGCTTACGTACTGGCGAACGCGGGACGCGTCAACCCGGCCGAATTCGGCGAACAGCTGCCCGGTCCAGGCGTCGAAGTCGCCGGCGTTCGCAGCCAGCAGCGATTGCCGGAACATGCCCCTGACGGTGAATCGGTCGCCCCACTCGGCAGGGGGCGTGGCATCCAGGCGCAAGAGGTGGCGGCGCCGCGCATTGCGCATGACCCAGTCGACCTGCGTGAGCGCCAGCGGCGGGGCCCGCTGCAATTCGTCGGTCCAGCGCACGGTACCGCCGCGTATGGCGAACTCGGTTTGCGAAAAAAACCAGTCAGCCGCGGCGCTCTGGCCGCCGGCCCGGTCCTGTGAGACGTCCAGGCCGCCCACATAGATTTTCCCGTCCGCAGCGCGGCGTATGTCCAACTCGGGCTTGTCGATGTAGATCTGCTCAAAGCCCAGCCCCCAGATCGAGGAAGGCGACAGGGCGCCCAGCACGCGCGGCAGCCTCAGTGCTTCGCGGCCCTGCGCGTCCAGCAGGGTGACGTCGCTCAACTCGAAGGAAGGGATCATGCCCTGCGAATGCGCGGTGATGCACCCTATGCGCACGGGCACCCCCAAGGCCTTGCTGGCCTCTATTTCCAGGCGCGGACGGAATTCGCCGATTCGCGGCACAATCCAGCCATGCAGCACAAACCAGCTCAGGCCAAAGAGCAGCCAGGCCGAGGCGACAAGCCACAACAAGATGCGCAGGATCAAGGCAAGCCAGTGCAGGCGGCGCGGCGGCAGGGTGGACAGGCTGGGAATCGTTGGCTCCATTGAGCAGAGAATTATGACCGCCGGGGCTATTGTCCGCCCGTCGGGAGACCATGAAGTTTTGTGAAGTAGTGTGATGACCGTTGCCCTGACCGCCAGCCCTGACTCCCCATCCGCCGCCGGGCCGGCCGCGTCAGGCTATTCCCGCTTCGTGCAGCGCGTGCGCCGCCGCTACGCCGAATGGCTCCCATTGCTCCCCTCCGGTGCGCCGGTGCGCGCGAGCATGCAAACCGCCCTGGATGCCCTGCTCGCGCAAGGGCTGGAAACCGGCGCCGCATTGCGGGTCTTGCGCCAGCTGGTGATGGAAAGGCTGGTGGTGCTGGACTGCGACGGCAATTGCGAGCATCAAGCGCCGCTCGCCGTTGTGACGCGCGCCATGACGGAACTGGCAGAGTTGGCCCTGGACGTGGCGATGCGGGATTCAACCAATGCGCTCGATGCCCAGCATGGCGCACCGCAGGCACCCGGCGGCGAACGTGCCCGCATGTGGGTGGTCGGCATGGGCAAGCTGGGCGCGCGCGAGCTCAATGTCTCCAGCGACATCGACCTGATCTACGTGTACGACCACGACGGCGAAACCGCGGGCCGCAGCGATGGGCGCGGGCAGATCTCCAACCACGAGTATTTCGCGCACCAGGTCAAGGCCGTCTTCAGCCTGATCGGCGATGCCACCGAGCACGGTTTTGTCTTCCGGGTGGACCTGGCGCTCAGGCCCAACGGCAACTCCGGCCCTGCCGCGGTCTCGCTCAGCGCGCTGGAAGAGTATTTCCAGGCACAGGGCCGTGAATGGGAGCGTTTTGCCTGGCTCAAGAGCCGCGTGGTGGCGCCGCTGGAGTGCGTACAGAACGGCTCCGCGCAAGCGCTGCGCGGCTCGGTGCTTCCTTTTGTGTTCAGGCGCTACCTCGACTACAACGTGTTCGACGCGCTGCGCACGCTGCACCGGCAGATCCGCGAACACGCGGCCAAACGCTGCGCCGGCCACCCGGAGCGCGCCAACGACGTCAAGATGTCGCGCGGCGGCATACGCGAGATTGAATTCACTGTGCAGCTGCTGCAGGTGGTGCGCGGCGGGCAGTTTCCGGAATTGCGCACCCGCCCCACGGTCGATGCCTTGCAGCGCGTGGCCCGCGCGGGCCTGATGCCGCAGGAAACGGCCGACGCGCTGGCGCGGGCCTACGATTTCCTGCGCCGGGTGGAACACCGCATCCAGTACCTGGACGACCAGCAGACTCATGTGCTGCCCACGCGCGACGACGACCTGGCCTGGATTTCGGAAACGCTGGGCTATGGCAACTGCTGCCCCTTCCTGAGCGAACTCGACGCGCACCGCGAACTGGTGGCCGGCGAGTTCGACAAGCTCCTGGGCGGCAAAAGCGAGTGCAAGGGCTGTGGCGGCAAGGCCAAAGCCGCGCCGCAGCAACTCGACGACCTGCTGGAGCAGCTCTCGGAACAATGGCCCGAACAGTTCCGCGCTCGCCTGGCGCTGTGGCGCAAGCATCCGCGGGTGCTGGGCCTGCGCGACGATTCGCGCGCGCGCCTGGCGCGCCTGGTGCAGCGTACCGCGACCTGGTTGGCCGAGGGCGCGGTGACTGAAGAAGCGGCCGTGCGCATCATCGACTGGATAGAGCCCCTGCTCAGGCGGGAAAGCTACCTGGCGCTGCTGCTGGAACGGCCGGCTGTGCACGAACGCCTGCTGCGCCTGCTGGGTGCGGCCAAATGGCCGGCGCGCTATCTGCTGCAGCACCCCGGCGTAATCGATGAACTGGCCAGCGATGAGTTGCTCAAGGAACGCTTTGACGGCGCGGCTTTTGCCCGCGATGTGGAGCAGCGGCTGGCGGCCCTGCGCAGCACCGGCGAGGACGACGAAGAGACCTGCTTGAACCTGCTGCGCCGAGCCCACCACGCGGAAGTGTTCCGCACGCTGGCACGGGACCTGGAAGGCGTGCTCACGGTCGAGCAGGTCGCCGACGACCTGAGCGCCCTGGCCGAAGCCGTGCTGGACATCACCACCCGCTGGTGCTGGCAGCGCCTGAAGAACCGGCACCGCGAAACACCGCAATTCGCCATCATTGCCTACGGCAAGCTGGGCGGCAAGGAACTGGGCTACGGCAGCGACCTGGACATCGTCTTCGTCTATGAAGACGAGGACGAACGCGCACCCGAGGTCTATGCGGCTTTTATGCGCAAGCTGATCAACTGGCTGACCATCAAGACCGGCGAAGGCGACCTGTTCGAGATCGACACCGCCTTGCGCCCCAATGGCAATTCAGGCCTGCTGGTTACCAGCTTCGAGGCCTACACCCGCTACCAGCAGCAGCGCGGCAGCAACACTGCCTGGACCTGGGAACACCAGGCCATGACACGTGCGCGCTGCGTGCTCGGTAGCGAGTCGCTGCGCCAGCGCTTTGATCAGGTGCGCGAGACCGTCATCACCGCCCCGCGCGACACCGCGGCACTGCGCGACGAAATCGTCGCCATGCGCGAGAAGGTGCGCAGCGCCCGCCCGGTGCGGGGCGACAAATTCGACGTGAAGCACAGCCCCGGCGGCATGGTGGACGCCGAATTCGCGGTGCAGTTCCTGGTGCTGTCCGAGTCCGCGCGGCATCCGGAACTGATCGCCAATGTCGGCAACATTTCCCTGCTGCAGCGCGCCGAGGCAGCCGGCCTGCTGCCGCATAACGTGGGTCAGCGTGCGGCAGCAGCCTACCGGGAACTGCGGCGCGTCCAGCATCGCGCGCGACTCAACGAGGAACCCACCCAGGTCACGCCTCCGGCGCTCCAGGCCGAGTGCGACGCCATCCGGCAGCTGTGGATTTCCACTTTCAAGTCAAACGATTGATTTAATTCAATCAACTGTTTAATTCATGTGCTCTAATGCGGGCACATGAATGCCAACCCGAGCCCCAAAGCCCCCTCGCGCGCCACCGGCGCTGAAGGTGAAGCCCGCAAGCAACGCTCCGACGGCGCACACGCCAGGGCGCACCTGCTGCATGCGGCGCTGCGGCTGTTTTCCGAGAAGGGCTTTGCCAAGACCTCCATCCGCGACATCGCCCAGGCCGCTGGCGCCAACGTAGCGGCCATCAGTTATTACTTCGGCGACAAGGCGGGCCTGTACCGCGCCGTATTCACCGAGCCGCTGGGCAGCGCGCGCGACGACATCGCGCTGTACAACCAGCCGCACTTCACGCTGCGCCAGTCGCTGGAAGGGTTTTTCGCCGGCTTCCTGGAACCCCTGCGCCAGGGGGAGCTGGTGCAGCTGTCGACCAGGCTGCACTTTCGCGAGATGCTGGAACCCACGGGCCTGTGGGCCGAAGAAATCAACAATGGCATCAAGCCGGCACACGCAGCCCTGGTGAAAGTGCTGTGCCGCCACCTGGATCTTTCCAAAGCCGACGACGAGGTGCACCGGCTGGCGTTTTCCATCACCGGCCTGGCCATCCAGATGTTTGTCAGCCGTGAGGTGGTGGACACCATCCGGCCCCAGCTGTTCGACGCGCCCGACGCCGTGGAGCAGTGGGCCGCCAGCCTGGTAGCTTATGCCGAAGCCATGGTCGCCGTCGAAACGGCGCGCCGGCAACACCTTTGCGACGATCCCGCGGCCGGCGCGCCGCGCCTGAAAGCTCCGAGCCATGAAAAAACCTGATTCCTGCCGAAAGCCGTTCCACCTGCCCAGGCCAGGGATCTGGGCCGGCGCCGGCGCGCTGCTGCTGGCCGGCTGCGCCACGGACCTTCCCCGCAACATGCCGCCCGCACCCATCCCCACGCAGTGGCAGGCGCCCCTGCCGGCTGCTACGACGGGCACCACCGCGGCATTGCCCCACAACGGCAGCCTGGCCGGACTGTCCCACTGGTGGGAGCAGCAAAACGACCCGTTACTGGTGGAGTTGATCATGGCGGCGCAAGCGGTCAGCCCTACCGTCTCGAGCGCGCGCTCCAATATCGAGCAAGCAAGGGCTTCGCGCGCGGCCTCGGCCGCGGCGATGCTGCCCACGCTGGATGCCGTCGCCAGCGCCAGCCGCGGGCGCTCAGCACCGGTGAACCGGACAACACCGCCGGTCACGACCACGCTGGAGGCGGGCCTGCAGACGTCCTGGGAAATCGATCTGTTCGGCCAGTACGCGGCCAGCCGCGATGCGGACCAGCAACGTTTTGAAGGCTCCCAGGCCCAGTGGCATTCGGCCCGCGTCTCCGTAGCCGCCGAGGTCGCGACGCAGTACTACAGCCTGCGCGCCTGCGAGAAACTGCTGGAGGTCGCACGTGCCGATGCTGCCTCGCGGGCCGAGACCGCGCGGCTCTCGGAATTGAGCACCAAGGCCGGCTTCCAGGCTCCCGCTACCGCGGCATTGGCCAGGGCCAGCGCCGCCGAAGGAAACGCCAACGCCATCCAGCAACGCACGCTGTGCGACCTGGATATCAAATCGCTCGTGGCGCTGACGGCCATGGAAGAGCCCGCCCTGCGGCAAAAGCTGGCCAGCACACCCGTCGACCTGACGCGTGAGTCCATCGCCCCCGTCATTAGCGTGCCGGCCGAAGTGCTGGCCCAGCGGCCCGACATCTTCAACGCCGCGCGCGAGGTGGATGCGGCCCACCTGGAAGTGGGCAGCGCCCGCGCGCAGCGCTTTCCAAGGCTCAGCCTCGGCGGCTCGGTGTTCACCACAAAGACGCGCTCCAGCGCTTCCACGCAGCGCTTTGACACCTGGACGGTCGGGCCGCTACAGCTGACGGTTCCGCTGTTTGACGGCGGCGCCAGCGAAGCCAATGTGGAAGCCGCCAAGGCGCGCTACGAGGATGCCGCGGCCCAGTACCGCGCCAGCGTGCGCAAAGCCGTGCAGGAGGTCGAGGAAGCCCTGGTCAAGCTGCAGAGCACCGCCGAGCGCAACGAGGACGCGCTGGTCGCCGCGCAAGGCTACCGCGCTTCCTTCACCGGCACCGAGGCCCGCTACAAGAGCGGGCTGGCCAGTCTGGTCGAACTTGAAGACGCCCGCCGCACCCTGCTGGCCGCGCAGAGCAATGTGGTCGCATTGCAGCGCGAGCGCCGCAGTGCCTGGGTCGCGCTGTACCGCGCGCTGGGTGGCGGCTGGACCACGGCCGAGCCCGCGGTGCCGCCCCTGGTGTCGGATGTGGAAGCCCCCTTCACCCCCGCCGCCATCACCGCGCCCTGAGGCGCCCCCCATCACTCCGCCATCTTTGACTGAGCCCTGCACACCATGCCAAAACTCAAGCCCACCCCTTTTGCCGTCGCCCTGATCGCCGCCGCTGTGCTGGTGGCCGCAGGCGCCGCGTTTTTCCTCTCCAGGTCAGAGGCCAAAGGTGATAAAGCCCCCACGGCCAAGCCGGCGCTGACCGTCGCCACGGCACTGCCGCAGCGAATGGCCCTGCCGGTCCGGCTCAGCGCCAACGGCAACATCACTGCCTGGCAGGAGGCGGTGGTCGGCTCCGAGTCCAACGGCTTGCGGCTGGTGCAGGTGCAGGCCAACGTCGGTGACCAGGTCAAGGCCGGGCAGGTGCTGGCCGTGTTCTCCGGCGACAGCGTGCAAGCCGACACCGCACAGGCGCGTGCCAACCTGATCGAGGCCCAGGCCAACGCGGCCGACGCGGCCGATAACGCGGCGCGCGCGCGCACGCTGGCGAGTTCGGGCGCGCTGAGCGAGCAACAGATCAACCAGTACAACACCGCCGAACACACCGCCAAGGCGCGTGTCGAGGCAGCCAAGGCCGTGCTCGACGCGCAGCAACTGCGCGGAAAGAACACGCAAGTGCTGGCGCCCGACAGCGGCGTGATCTCGGCACGCACCGCAACCGTGGGCTCGGTGGTGCCACAGGGCGCCGAGCTGTTCCGCCTGATACGGGGCGGACGCCTTGAATGGCGCGCGGAGGTCACCTCGGCCGAGCTGGGCCGCATCAAGGCCGGCACCACCGCCAAGGTGGTCGCCGCCAGCGGCGCCGAGCTCAAGGGCCGGGTGCGCATGATTGCTCCCAGCGTGGACCCGCAGACCCGCGCAGCCCTGGTCTATGTGGATCTG
>Ga0209025_1002941_pt1 | contig 16947 bp, 19 predicted proteins | sample AraplaMF_Col_mLB_FD_184256 | JGI IMG/M metagenome (GOLD analysis project Ga0209025, IMG submission 184256) | Arabidopsis root microbial communities from the University of North Carolina, USA - plate scrape MF_Col_mLB (SPAdes) (version 2) | ecosystem: Host-associated > Plants > Roots > Endosphere... | reverse complement strand
GCAAATAACTCATATTTGCGTTAAACGTTACTTTTCGCTTCGTTTTATAGCTCTTCGCTTTTTGCTGAAATTGCGTATTGTATGCGTTGATTTCTTTTTCAAAATTTGCAGAGATCTTATTAAATTCCGCGTCACTTACATCTCCATACGCATAGTCTTCAAGATCCACAATGTAATTGTAAAGAGCAATTAAGCTGTCGTATAAATACCCTTGAAGCTGATCAGCTTCTGAATTAAGGTGATTCATCGCATAATTTTTATCAGTCTTTGTTAGAAACTGGTCAATTTGATCCGCAAGCTGATCATATGCCGCTAACGCTTTTTCGTCATCTTTTATTCCTTCAATTTCTTTTAGCTTTTTTTCTACGGTTTTATAAAATGGTGCGTAATAATCTGCTAGCGAATTAACGTCTTTTTGATAAACGCTGACAGAAGAAGCAGCATAAGCAGAGTGACTAAAAACAGGCGTTGCCACCGATGCTCCTACTAAAACGGATGCTGCTATAAATGGTACAAGTAGTTTCTCTTTTTTCATTTGTAAAGTCCCCCAAATATCCAAATAATAGTATAGCAGATAGATTATACTATACTAGGTTATAAAAGAACTAGTACTTTTCCTTTAATTTCATATTTTTTAGCAGTTTGCGTACCTGATAGAAGATAATCTGAAGAACAAAGAAAATATGTGATACAATGTACAAATATTCAGTTAAAAAGGAAGTGTACGATATGCAGCAATTTATCAAAGAAATAGCGCGCGGAAAAAGAGGATCAACTGACTTAACGTATGAACAAGCAAAAGAAGCAGCTCGCTTAATTGCTTCTGGACAAGCTACGGATGCTCAGATCGCTGCTTTTTTTATCGCAGAACGTATTAAAACTGAAAATGCAGATGAACTATTGGGATTTGTTCATGCTTTTCGCGAAAAAACAAAAGAAATACCGCTGTCTCAGCCGTTAAAAGATAAATCAATTGATTTTGCAAGCCCTTATGCAGGGAGAAATTCATTTTTTGCGACCATTCCTGTATCGATTTTATTAGCTGAAAGAGGTGTGCCAGCTTTTTTACACTGTACAGAAGCACTTCCTCCAAAGTTTGGAACAACGATTGAAGACGTACTTCATTCATTACAGATCCCTCAAGCTCAAACGATTGAAAACATCAGTCATGCGTTTGAAACGTTAAAAATTGGCTTTGTAAATGCCGAAACAATTTCTTATCCTCTTAGTCGCATCAAAAAAATTCGTCATGAAATTGGTGTAAGGACACTTATTAATACGGTTGAAAAACTACTAAACTTATCGAATGCTTCTTCTTTAATGATGGGGGCTTTTCATCGTACGGCCATTAATAAGATTGTGCCTATTTTTGCTTCTCTGCCTTTCAAACACGTATACGTGGTACAAGGGATAGAAGGATCAGAAGATGTACCTGTACATAGAAGCAGTTTTGTTTTTACTATCTCAGAAGGAGAGATGGAGTCGTTTATTGTCAATCCAAAAGAATACGGACTGTTTGTGGAAGAAGAGCACTTTGAAAAGAAAATAAGCGTTGAAAAACAAGCGGAATATGTGACGCGCATTCTGGAGGGTGAATCTTCTTCCGAACTGACTTACGTCTATAATCAAGTAGTATTAAACGCTGGCTTGCGCTATTATTTATTTGGCTATGAAGCTTCTATTGAAAAAGGAGTAGACTATGCAAAACGTCAGCTAGCTGAAGGTTTGGGCTGGAAACACCTGCAGAAATGGAAAACACAAGCGATTTCAGAAGAGTAAAAGGTGAGCAAACATGCTCATCTTTTTTTATCGGAAGAGATAAATCCTTTGTTTTTTATCAGAAAATTTACTATAATTAGTTATGTATTTGTGTTAGAAAATGTAACATTTGATGTTAATAAGAAAATAGATTAGCAGAAAGGAAGCTTTCATTGAAACTTACGTCGAGAGAACAAGAAAAATTAATGATTGTCGTAGCTGCAGACTTAGCAAGACGCCGTCAAACAAGAGGATTAAAACTTAATTATCCCGAAGCAGTAGCTATTATTACATATGAAATTATGGAAGGAGCTCGTGATGGCAAGACGGTAGCACAGCTAATGCGAGAAGGGACCAAGATTTTAAAACGAGAAGATGTAATGGAAGGTATTCCGGAAATGATTCATGATATTCAAGTGGAAGCTACCTTTCCAGACGGAACCAAGCTCGTCACTGTGCACGATCCAATTCGTTAAGAGGAGGGAAAGATATGATTCCAGGGGAATATTTCTTAAAAAAAGACCCAATCACATGTAATAACGGAAAGAAATCAATTAGCGTGACTGTAATCAACAGAGGCGATCGACCTGTTCAAGTAGGGTCACACTTTCATTTTTTTGAAGTGAATGCTGCGCTCGAATTCCCCCGCGAAGCTTCGCTTGGCTATCATTTAAATATTCCGGCCGGTACAGCCGTTCGTTTTGAACCAGGTGATGCAAAAGAAGTCGATCTCGTTGCTTTCTCCGGAACAAGAGAAATCTACGGTCTTAACAATAAAACAAACGGATCGCTTTCTGATAGAAAGGAAGATGTATAAGATGAGTTTTCAAATGTCGCGACGTCAGTATGCAGATATGTTTGGACCAACCGTTGGAGATGCTGTTCGTTTAGCAGACACAGAGCTATTTATTGAAATTGAAAAAGATTTCACAACATATGGAGATGAAGTGAAGTTCGGCGGAGGAAAAGTCATTCGTGACGGAATGGGGCAGCATCCTCTTGCAACACGAAGCGAAGCAGCGGACTTAGTGTTGACAAATGCAATTATTGTTGATTATACAGGCATATATAAAGCAGATATTGGAATAAAAGATGGACTCATTCAAACCATCGGAAAAGCGGGCAATCCCCTGCTGATGGATGAAGTAGACATCATCATTGGTGCGAGTACAGAAGTGATTGCAGCAGAAGGGAAAATTGTAACCGCCGGCGGTATTGATGCACATATTCATTTCATTTGTCCGCAGCAAATTGAAACTGCTCTTGCCTCTGGAGTTACAACAATGATTGGAGGAGGAACGGGACCGGCTACAGGAACAAAAGCTACAACTTGTACACCCGGAGCGTGGCATATTGAACGAATGCTTGAAGCCGCTGAAGCATTCCCAATGAATATTGGCTTTTTAGGAAAAGGGAATGCAAGTGCTAAAGAGCCTTTAATTGAGCAAATTGAAGCAGGAGCGATTGGACTAAAGCTTCATGAAGACTGGGGAACCACGGCATCTGCCATTGACACAAGCTTACAGGTAGCAGACGAGTACGATGTTCAAATTGCGATTCATACAGATACTTTAAATGAAGGCGGCTTTGTCGAAGATACGATTGCAGCGATTGGCGATCGAGTCATTCATACCTATCATACTGAAGGAGCTGGAGGCGGACATGCACCTGATATTATGGAAATGGCAAGCTTTCCAAACGTGCTTCCATCATCAACTAATCCAACAAGACCCTATACTGTCAACACGCTTGAAGAACATTTAGATATGCTCATGGTATGTCACCATCTTGATCCCTCTGTACCAGAAGACATCGCTTTTGCTGATTCTCGCATTCGCAAAGAAACGATTGCAGCTGAAGATATTTTACACGATTTAGGTGTATTCAGTATGATTTCTTCAGATTCCCAAGCAATGGGACGTGTAGGAGAAGTGATTACAAGAACGTGGCAAACAGCTGACAAAATGAAAAAGCAGCGAGGGAAACTTGATGGTGACAGCGAAGCTGGCGATAACGCACGTGTCAAACGCTATGTAGCTAAATATACGATTAATCCAGCTATTGCTCATGGAATTTCCGAATACGTAGGATCAGTAGAAACAGGGAAAATGGCTGACTTAGTCCTATGGGAGCCAGCGTTTTTTGGAATAAAGCCTGACTTGATTGTAAAAGGCGGTTTGATTGCACACAGCTTAATGGGAGATCCTAACGCTTCAATCCCAACTCCACAGCCGGTTTTATACCGTCCGATGTTTGCTTCTTATGGAAAAGCAAGAGCTAAAACGTCTTTTACGTTTGTGTCAAGAGCAGCGTACGAGAACAAAGTGGGCGAGAAACTGGGGTTGCAAAAGCTGCTTAAACCGGTCAAAAATATTCGTCAATTAAAAAAAACAGATATGAAGTTAAACGGGGAAATGCCTAAAATTGAAGTTGATCCCCAAACCTACGAAGTCAAAGTAGATGGACAAATGATTACATGTGAAGCAGCAGAAGTTGTGCCTATGGCGCAGCGATACTTTTTATTTTGAGGTGAAAGAAATGGTAATCGAAAAAATTATCGGAAATATGGCAACATTAGAAAAAAGGGCTCCACATATAGAAAAGGTATATATCGAAAGTGATCACTTAGTAAAACGAGTTCAGCGCGTTGTAACAGATCACGGTAAGGAACTAGGAATTCGTCTAAAAGAAAATCGCGAGCTCACTGATGGCGACGTGCTGTTTATGGATGAAAGCAATATGATTGTTGTGCAGGTGCTGGCAGACGATATTTTGACGATTCAGCCGATTGATATTCAGCAAATGGGAGAAATTGCTCATCAGCTTGGCAACCGCCATTTGCCGGCACAGTTTGAAGGTGGAGACATGCTCGTACAGTACGATTATTTAGTCGAAGAATTGCTCCGGCAGCTTGATATTCCCTATAAGCGCGAAAAAAGAAAAGTAAAACAAGCTTTTAAGCATATCGGACACAGTCATGACTAATTCATTGCTTTCGCTGATTCAACTATGTGATTCAAATTTTCCATCCGGTGCATTTTCACATTCGTTTGGCTTTGAAACGTATATTCAGCGAAACCAAATTTACAACACAGAAACCTTTCAAGAAGCGCTTCGTACATACCTTGATGTTCAGCTGACGTATACGGACGGCTTAGCATGCAGACTGGCTTATGAGTATGCGGCTCATGACCAGTTTAACGAAATTATGAGAGTGGATCATGAATTATACGCTCTTGCTTTGTCAAAAGAAACAAGAGAAGGGACAAGACGCGTGGGCCAGCGCATGTTAAAACTTTGCTTAGAGTTATTTCAAGGCTCTTATTTAGAAAAGTATATGAGTGAGGTAAAAGCAAAGAAGGCGTATGGACATCCTGCTGTTGTATTTGCGTTAGCCAGCCTGCAGTTAAATATCACAAAAGAAGACGCAATTTTAAGTCACTTGTACGCTAGCATTTCTTCGTTAATCCAAAATGCTGTTCGCGGCATACCGATCGGTCAAACGGATGGACAAAAAACGCTCGTTCTTTTTCAGCCGCTGCTGCAGCACGCACTTCAGCATATTTTACAAGCAGATCAAGAGGAATTTGGTGCCGTGACACCAGGGTTAGAAATCGCTCAAATGCAGCATGAACAATTGCATGTCCGATTGTTCATGTCATAAAAAAGGAGGGAAGGCCTTCTAACGATGAAGGCGTAAAAAATGAATGCAATTAAAATTGGAATTGGTGGACCTGTTGGTGCAGGGAAAACAATGTTAGTAGAACGATTAACGCGTGCACTAGAAGGACAGCTAAGCATGGCGGTCGTTACAAACGATATTTACACAAAAGAAGACGCGCAATTTCTAGTAAAAAACAGTATTTTACCGGAAAATCGCATCGTAGGAGTAGAAACAGGAGGATGTCCTCATACGGCCATTCGAGAAGATGCATCTATGAACTTTGCTGCGATCGATGAGTTAGTGGAACGTCACCCGGATGTTGAACTTATTTTTGTAGAAAGCGGAGGAGATAATTTAGCCGCAACGTTTAGCCCAGAGCTCGTTGATTTTTCGATTTATATCATCGACGTAGCACAAGGGGAAAAAATCCCGCGTAAAGGCGGTCAAGGAATGATTAAATCTGATTTATTCATTATCAACAAAACAGATTTAGCCCCGTATGTAGGAGCCAGTTTAGAAGTAATGGAAAAAGATACAATCCAAGCGAGAGGGCACAAGCCTTTTGTTTTCACCAATTTAAAAGAAGATAAAGGGCTCGACCAAGTGATAGAATGGATTAAAAAAGAGGCCTTTTTAATCGGCCTTGAATCATGAGCTACACGGGTTATTTAGAGCTTCGAGCAGAAAGAAACAGTGAGCGAACCGTTATTAAAGATACGTACCATTACGGGGCTTTCAAAGTTGCCAGACCTATTTACATGACTCCTGAATCCCCTTTTGTCTATATGCTTCACGTAGGCGGAGGATACGTAAGCGGAGACAAGTATAAAACGATGATAACGGTAGAGAAAAATGCCCAGCTGACGGCTACTACTCAATCTGCGACAAAGGTGTACAAAACACTGAACGAAGCTGTTTTACAAGAAACGTGTATAACTCTTGAAGAACAAGCCATCATGGAATATATACCAGACCCGCTTATTTTGTATGAAAATGCTGCATTTGTTCAAGAAATAACGGTTCATATGGCACAAAACGCTGCTTTGTTTATGTGTGACAGCATAACTCCGGGGTGGTCGCCGGATGGGCAGCTGTTTCAATATACCTCTATGCGTTCCAAGCTTAAACTGTATGTAAACGAGCAGCTGAAGGTATACGATCACTTATACTTGAAGCCAGAAAGCCATTTGCGCGGCATGATGAAAATGGAAGGGTATACTCATTTTGGATCGATTATCATTGTTCATCCAAACGCCGACGATGCATTTATAGCGAAAGTACATCAGCTGTGCGAAGAGGCAGGCTGTAAAGTAGGAGCTTCCGCACTTCCGATCCCCGGATGTGCTATTCGAATATTAGCTGCTAGTACACAAGAAGTTGAAGACATAATCGCTAAAGTATACGGATTCTTCCGACAGCATTTACTAAAAGCTGAAGTATCACTTTTGCGTAAGTATTAAAGAGGCTGGGACAAAAAATATGTTAGTTGAAAGAAGATCCGAACGAGCTGGATTCTTAGTGGAGAATCAAATTCGTTCGGATTTTTTTATTGGTAGGGTGAACGTAGGTTCCCTGTATGTAGCTCCTTCTAGCCGTTGATTAGAGGACAAAGCGACGTCTTGCACAGAAATCAACAGCTGTGGAACAGGCAGTCCAGATCATTTATCCTACTTGTTCATCTTTAGATGGAATTGTTTTCGTTATGTCTCATTCACTTTTAGAACCACAGGCTAAACAAGCCGTTGCTTACACCTAAATTATACATATAATAAAGGCCAAATATAATGCTGACAGCGCCTGTTACCTGCATCAAGCAGCGGTTTAACGTCACTTGTTTTTTAGTTGTAACGAATGGAATCCCAATAACCGTTGTAAATAACAGCATGCCAAGACAAGTGCCGATTCCAAAAATGATAATGTACAGAGCACCTTGCCATACGTGAGTAACGGTGCTCATCGTTAATACAACCATCGCTGCGCTTCCGGCCAGTCCATGAACAAAGCCAATGCCCAATGACTTTAAGTAAGACGTTTTTTCGTGATGCGTATGTACTTGTTTTTTGTAAGACAGAAAAGATGTAAAACCGAGGTAAACGAGCATAATGCCTACTAAAAATTCAAGTGACATGCTCATACGTTCAGAAATACTGCTTTTTAACACCATTAAAATCATGCCAAAAATAAACAGCGTAAGCGTATGACCAATCCCCCAGTATACTCCTGCAAGCGAAGAGCGCCACAGCTTTTTACTTTTTGAAGCAATGGTTGATACAGCGATAATATGATCTGGTTCTAGAGCATGCTTGATTCCTAAAAAAAACCCTAGTATTAAAATTGAAAAAAAACTTGTTTCCATGTCAGCTTTCTCATCCTTTCGTACGTATAAAAATAGTATATCGCATGCTTTTATTTTAATAAACAGAAAATTCTAAATAAAATATCTGGTCGAATAGCTAAACTATTTATCAATTTACAATAAGTTACAAATATTAAAGGAGATGTAGTATAAAAAATTTACATTTACAAAAACTATAAGTAAATTATTGTGAGGTTGATAACTATGGACAAAATTTCTACTGATATCATGCTGTGGAGTTCTTTTATACGTCAAAATGTTAGGATAGAACGTGACTAGACTAGAAGCTCTTTTATGGAGCATTGCGTTGCCGGGCTTTGGACAATTACTAAACAAAAAACATATAAAAGGAATTTTGTTTATTGTACTTGAATTTCTCATTAATATGGGCGCAAATTTTAATGAAGGTATTCGCTTAAGCTTTTTAGGAGAAACAAGGCAGTCCCTAGAGGTAATGAACATGCAGTGGTTAATGTTTTATCCATGTTTGTATTTTTTTGCAATTTGGGATGCTGTTAAAGAAGCAGAAACCGGCGCATCGAGATTTACATTTATTCCTTTTGTCTCCTGTGCTTATTTTGTTACAGTAGGCATTATGTATTCCTCAGTAACAACCATCAACGGTGTTTTTATAGGACCAATTTGGCTTCCTATGCTGTCTGTTATACCCGGACTTGTTGTCGGGCTCATTGTCAAAAAGCTATTAGAAGTGTATATACATAAGAAAAAATAAACGTCATTACAATCTATACATCCGTAGATTTTAATGGACGTTTATTTTATTTTTGTTTATAAATAAGTAATAAAGTCTCTTATTTAGGGAACGTACTAACAGCGGCTGTTTTTACATAATTTTAAGAGAGCGCGGACTACTCATAAAAAAGAGCACATTGAAAATGGAGAGAATGTGTACAAGCTTATATAATAGCACTTTGACAAAAAGAAGCTGGAGAGAAGGTGGATAGAGGATGATCACAAATGGTATTTATCGTTTTTTTCTTATCTGGTACGTATGCGGAGTCGTCTTGCTTTCCTTCGATTTGCTGCCTTCATGGTTAGAATGGGCAAACGCGGTCTTTTTACACTTGAGCAGTCTTCTTGCTCTTATTTATCTAGCTAAAGCTTATGGAGTAAGGCGGGCACTGCTCGTTGCGATATTTGTGACAGGCGCATCTATTTATATCGAAAGTCTAGGTGTTAAGTATGGATTTTTATTTGGATCCTACGATTATGAAAAAGATTTTGGCGCCAAAATTTTAGGGGTTCCTCTGACCATTGGTTCGGCTTGGTTTATGGTTGTGATCACAAGCAGAATATTAGCTCTCGGAATTATGAAACGTATGGAACTGCCGTTTATTGTCCATGGAATTGCCTATGCAGTCATTAGTTCGCTTTTTGCTGTTATTATGGATTTGGCTATTGATCCTGTTGCCTATGTTGTTAAACAATATTGGGTGTGGGAAGGGGACAGCTTTTATTATAATATTCCTTTATCAAATTTCTCCGGCTGGTTTTTATTGTCTTTCTTCATTCAGCTGGTCGTATATTTCTTTTTAGCTAAGTCTCCTAAAGAGGAAAATCCGGTGTGGGAAAAAAGAATGGTATTTTTGTATAGTGCAGTTGTCATGATGTTTGTGATTGTAGCGTTAGCGAATGGCCTATGGCTTGTCGTATGGCTGACGATGATTCCTTTTCTTATTCTTTATATTGTGTATAAAAAGGAGACTCGCTTATGATTTACCCGAAGAAAAACTCAATATTTGAGCGATTTTTTCAACTGTTTGTCACATATCAGCTTAAAAAGCAATTTTATCGTATTCATTTACATATAGAAGGGCTCCCAAAAGATAAAAAAATTTTATTAATTGCTAATCATTCCAGCTGGTGGGACGGTTTAGTGACATTTTATTTAAATAACGCGGTATTAAAAACAGATCTATACGCTATGATGTCCGAACAAGGAATGAAGGATTTTCCTTTTTTTCAACGAATCGGAGCTTTTTCAGTAAATGCAGCGTCTCCGAAGCATACGGTGGAATCGTTAAGGTTTGCCAGTAAGCTGTTAGAAGAGAAAAAAGCGGTGCTTATTTTTCCCCAAGGAAAAGAAGAGCATCTTGAAAAAAGACCGTTAACTTTTTCTGAAGGACCTGCTTTTCTTCTAAAGAAGCATTCTGACGTTGAAGTTATTCCCATTACGTATTATTATACGTTTCGCCATGATCAGCGACCGGAGCTTTTTATCTGGGTAGGGCAAGCTGTTTTTTACGACTCATCTAAGGCAAGAGAAGAGATAACCAACACGCTAGGCGGTGCAGTCACTGCTCAGCTCGATTATCAAAAACAGAAAATAATTCAAGAAAACGATGAGGAATTTACGGTTTTATTAAAAGGAAAAAAGACGCTTAGTGAATGGTTAACGTGGTGGAAAGCGAAGGTGAAAGAATGATTTACTATATGCTTTTATTTATTTTTATGCTGCTTCTAACCATTGTAAATATTAAAGCAATGCCTAAATTAAAAAGATACGAGCCAGATTCCAAAACACCTCAGCCTCTTATTTCTATTTTGATTCCAATGCGAAATGAAGAACGAAATGTAAAGCGAATCATTTCCTCTATTAAAGGATTAACGTACAGCAATCTAGAATGTGTCATACTAGACGATCAGTCCACAGATCAAACACGAACACAGCTGTTGAAAGAAATTCACGGGGATCCGAGGTTTACCATCATAGAAGGAAAAGAGCTGAGAGAGGGCTGGGTCGGAAAAGTTCATGCCTGTCACCAGCTGTCGCAAGCTGCAAATGGAGACTATTTATTGTTTGTAGATGCAGATGTAGAACTAAAAGAACGTACACTGGAACATACTTTAGCCACAGCACAAGCGACAAAAGCCGCTCTTTTAACAGGTTTCCCTCGTTTTCCCGTAAAAACGTGGTTAGAAGCATTGGTTGTTCCGCTTCAGCATGTGGTTGTTTTTAGTTATTTACCGGTTGTCGTAGCTAATCGTAATAAGATGAGCAAAGCTTCAGCGGCTCACGGTGCTTTTATGTTTATAAAAAAAGAAACATACGAGGCCGTAGGAGGACATGAAGCCGTCAAATCTTCACTAGTAGAAGATGTCCACCTAGCCCAGCTTTTTAAGCAAAAGAAACACCGCGTCATTTTAGCTAATATTACCTCTCATGTTAGCTGTTATATGTATGAAACAACAGAAGAAGTATGGAACGGTTTTGCTAAAAACATCTTTGTAGGTCTGGGCCGCTCCGCTAAAGCAGTTTGGGTACTAAGCGTTTTTTTTGCCTGTTACTATGTGCTGCCGCTTCCTTTTTTTATAGCAGGAATATTCACAGGCAACATGCTTTGGATTCTGCCTTTTTGCATTATGCTTTTTCAGCGGTTTTTAATTGACCGGTCGGCTCAGCAAAAAGGGCTTTTGTTTTGTACGATGCCCGCGTCGGCAATTGTGCTGATGCTGCTGATGAATCATTCCATGAAGCGTGAACGAAAAAAGCAGGGATATGAATGGAAAGGAAGGCATTATCAATGAAAAAAGTACTAATAGTTGGGGCAGGGTTAGGCGGATTAGCTGCAGGAGTTCTTCTTCAAACAAAGGGGTTCGATGTCACAATTGTGGAAAAAAACGAGCATGTAGGCGGAAAAATGATGCCTGTGCAGCTAGGAGAATATTCTTTTGATTTTGGGCCTAATACCATTACAATGCCCGAAGTTTTTCAGTGGTTATTTGAGCAAGCGGGTGAACGCCCAGAAGACTATATGCCTCTTGTCAAACTAACGCATCATACGAATAATTTCTTCACCGACGGCTCCCAATTTTCCATGTCTATAGATGAAAGAAAGATGATTCAGCAGCTTGAACGTCTCGATCCCTTTGCTGCGGAGCAATACCCTGCCTATTTAAAAGAAGTAAAAAGAATATACGACATTGCAAAAAGCCAATTTTTCTACCGGACATTTTCATCGTGGAAAGATTACACAAACCCTTCTTTATTAAAAGCATTGCTGCAAGTAAGGCCGTTTGAAACAGTAGATACGTTTCATCAGCGTTTTTTTCGAAACGAAAACATTCGAAATGCATTTAATCGATATGCAACCTATATCGGATCTTCACCTTATACATCACCCGCTACGTTTTCACTGATTGGACATTTAGAAATGAATGATGGGGTGTACTATGTAAAAGGAGGAAATCCTAGAATTGCAAAAGGGCTGGGACATGTGTTCCAAAAAGCTGGAGGAAAGCTGTATACAAACTGCAGCGTTACTGAAATAATCGTAAAAAATAAACGGGCTGTCGGAGTGGAAGTAAATGGAGAAGAAAAGATAGACGCGGATATCGTTATTGTGAACGGGGACTTGCTAAAAGCCTATCCGGCACTTGTAAAAGAACAGGATAGACCTCATTTTAAAAACAAAAAAGCAGCTGAATTCGAGCCTTCCATATCAGCTTATGTGATCATGGCAGCTGTTAAGAAGCGTTTTTCTCAGCTGATTCATCATCAAGTGTATTTTTCTCAGGATTATAAACAGGAATTCTATGAGCTATTTCAGCAAAAAACGCTTCCAACCGATCCCACCATCTACATTTGTAATTCTTCATATACCGATAACACGGTAGCTCCGGGTGATAATTTATTTATTTTAGTGAATGCTCCTGCTGTGAAAGAAGAGAATCAAGAAGAAATGAAAGCTTACAGAGAAGTTGTCTATCGCAAGCTTTCTCAGTTTGGTTTAGATATCGAGCCTTCGCTTGTACATGAACGAATTGTTACTCCATATGAAATTGAACAAACGTTTGGCGCATTTAAAGGTGCTTTGTACGGCGTGAGTTCAAACCGGAAAATGGATAGTTTTCTTCGCCCAAGCAACGTCTCAAAAGATGTTAAAAACTTATATTTTGTAGGAGGAACGACTCACCCTGGAGGAGGGTCTCCTATGGTCACGATTAGCGGCATCAATGTAGCTATGCTTATTTCATCTTCCTAATTGATAAATCAGGATTGTCAAAAAGTTTAGTTTTTTGGTACTATAAGAAAGTGCAGAGGCTGTTAACCTACTGTTCTTACGGATGGAAAAAATGAAAAAACATGTTACATAACGAAGTTGAAAAGGTGATTACATAACTATATGATTGTATTTACGTGTCTTATTATTATCATAAGCATTATCCGTCCGTACTTGGAAAGCGTGACTGTTAAGCGACTTGCTTCAGAAGGCAAAAAAGTTCGCTACTACAAAGAACAGTTCTTTTTTTATGTGCTAATTTTACTATTTTATATTGCGGTGATGGTATACCATAGGGTTCCAATTTCTATGTTAGGATTACAGGGAGTATATCTCGATACGATTCATCGCACGGCTCCGTATCCAGCGTGGATTGAATATTTGCTGCTTTTAATCTTTGCAGGCTTTATCATTCTTTCCATTATGCTTCAATGGATGAAAGATCATGGAGAAACGGTTTTTGTGGAACAGGAAATGCCCACGTCAATTGAGGCAACCGTTCCTAAAACGGAAAGAGAGCAAAAGTGGTGGCTAGCATACAGCGGTATTTCCAGCTTCGTAGAAAGCACCGTCTATTTTCCTAGCTTTTATTTATATAGTCACTATATATTAGCCATTGAAAACACATGGGTATTGGCCGTCTTAATTGGTATTGGTTATTTCCTATCACAGCTAGCTTTCCAGCGTGACCGTTTAAGTGTCCAGACGCTGTTAGTTGGTATCGGGCTAGGCGCTTTATTTATCATGACGAAGTCAGTTGTCATCATGGTCTTGTACTATGGCTTTAGCTTTTTGATTTATGATATTTACCAGCAAGATCGCAATCTAGTAAAAAGCACAGATGATCACTAAGAAACAACACGGCATAAAGCTGTGTTGTTTCTTTTTTTTATAATTTATAAAAAAAGCTTGAAAAGCGCTTTCAATAGTCTTATAATTTAGATAAATCGATTTACTAAACCGGTTTAGTAAGTGGTTAGTTAGCATAATAAGAAAGGTAGGTCGATTTATGAATAGTATCATTATCCCGTTAAATGCATTTGAAACAACAGGCTTTCAGCACACCATGATTGGGAAAATACATGAGCAGCAAGTACATGGAGTGGAAATTCGAAGAGAGTTAATGAAAAAAGTAGATCAAGAGATTGAGCTTATTGCCGAAGAATTAAAAAAATATCCGCTTTTTACAGTATATTCGGCTCCAATTGAACTGTGGAGAGAAAATGGAGAGTTAAACACACAAGAATTAAAAGCTATTCTTGAAGAAGCCGTATCACTTGGCGCTCAGTGGGTAAAAGTTTCTCTTGGTTTTTATCAGCCCCAATCGCCTATAGCAGATTTACAGCAGCTATTAGAAGCATTTCCAGCTTTACGTCTATTTGTAGAAAACGATCAAACCAGTCACGGAGGCAACATAGCATCTCTGCACGCATTTTTTGATAACGCTTACGAAGTTCCTGTTTCCATGACGTTTGATATTGGTAATTGGCTTTATGTACATGAACAACCCCAGGAAGCAATCAAAAAGCTAAGGTCATTTGTGGGCTATATTCATATTAAACACGTAATAAAAAACAGCGGAAAGCTAGTGACCACCGCTATATCAAACGGTTCAAATGAAATGTGGAAAGATATTTTGAAAGGGTTTTCTCATTCTACTTTTAAAGCTTTAGAGTTTCCAATCGATGAACCAGAACAAGTTCCAGGCTTCATTTCATTGGTGCAAGCAGCAGAACAGGAGGAAGTGCAATGAATTCATTAGACGTTATTACCTTCGGAGAAGCAATGGCGATGTTCATGGCAGAACAGCCGGGACCGCTGCATGAGATTAAGCGTTATACGAAAGAACTAGCCGGAGCAGAAACAAATGTAGCAATTGGTCTCGCTCGTCTCGGTCTGCGCGCAGGCTGGGTGAGCAAAGTCGGCAACGATCCTTTCGGTACGTTTATTATGAAACGGCTACAAGAGGAGTCAGTCAACACCGATTGTGTACTAGTAGATAGCGAGCATGCAACAGGCTTTCAAATTAAATCAAAAGTGGAAGTGGGAGATCCGGAAGTTTGTTACTTCCGAAAAAATTCAGCAGCCAGTCACTTGCACTCCAGCGATTTTAATCAAAACTATTTTTTAGCGGCAAAACATATGCATATGACAGGCATACCGCTTGCTGTGTCAGCAAGTATGCGCGATTTTGCTCTACATGCACTTACATCGATGAAAGCAGCTGGAAGAACGGTTTCCTTTGATCCAAACCTTAGACCCACTCTTTGGGCATCGAAAGAAGAAATGGTTATTACAATCAATGAAGCTGCTAAACAAGCAAACTACGTTCTGCCGGGTATTGAAGAAGGAAAAATCTTAACCGGCTACGAAAATCCAGAAGACATTGCTTCTTACTATTTAGATGCAGGCGTAGAGCTTGTCGTTATTAAACTAGGTGAACAAGGAGCCTTTTTTAAGACGGCTAAAGAGCAAGGAATGGTTGAAGGAATAAAAGTGAAACAAATAGTGGATACAGTCGGAGCAGGAGACGGTTTTGCAGTAGGACTGTTAAGCGGACTTCTTCAAAATGATTCTCTTACTCAGTCTGTAAGGAGAGCAAATGCTATTGGGTCATTAGCTGTACAAAGCCCTGGAGATAACGACGGATATCCAACTGAACAGCAGTTGCAAAGATATATGGAATCCCAAAAACAAGGAGTGAAGTGATAATGAAACAGCAGCTAGCAAAAAAAAGATGGCTTCGGTTAATTCCTATCGTATTTATTACGTATAGCCTTGCTTATTTAGACCGTGCAAACTACGGGTTTGGAGCAGCAGCAGGGCTGGCGGAAGATCTTCATATTACACCAGGTATTTCGTCTTTATTAGGATCGCTCTTTTTCTTAGGTTATTTCTTCTTTCAAATTCCAGGCGCTCACTATGCTGAAAATAAAAGCGCCAAAAAGCTGATTTTTTGGTCTCTGATTTTATGGGGAGCACTTGCTACAGCTACAGGTATGGTAAGCCACGTTGGATTTTTGTTTGTTATTCGGTTTGCTTTAGGCGTAGTTGAAAGTGCCGTTATGCCTGCTATGCTCGTATTTTTAAGCCACTGGTTTACAAAAGCAGAGCGTTCTAGAGCCAACACATTCCTAATTTTAGGAAACCCTGCAACCGTCCTTTGGATGTCGATTGTTTCTGGATATTTGCTAGAATCGTTTGGCTGGAGATGGATGTTTATTTTAGAAGGTTTTCCAGCTGTTATTTGGGCGTTTTTATGGTGGAAACTAGTAAACGACGAGCCAAAAGATGCAGGCTGGCTGTCGAAAAAAGAAAAAACAGATTTGCATGAAGCATTACAAAAAGAACAAGAAGGAATTAAACCTGTTAAAGGCTATAAAGAGGCTTTCAAAAATCGTACTGTCATTTTATTAAGCATTCAATATGCTTTATGGAGTATCGGCGTCTACGGATTTGTTATGTGGCTTCCTTCTATTATTAAAGCAGCGCCTAACATGAGTATAGTAAAGACCGGTTGGTTAGCGTCCGTTCCTTACGTATTAGCAGTCGTATTAATGTTAACGGTTTCATATTTATCAGATAAGTTTTTAAAACGAAGCGCATTTGTATGGCCGTTCTTATTGGTAGGAGCGCTTGCCTTTTACGGATCATACTTAGTTGGCACAAGCAACTTCTGGCTTTCTTTTACTTTACTCGTTATCGCCGGAGGGACAATGTACGCTCCGTACGGACCGTTCTTTGCAATTATCCCTGAAATTTTACCGCGTAATGTTGCCGGAGGAGCGATGGCTTTAATTAATAGCATGGGCGCACTTGGCTCATTTGCGGGTTCTTATATCGTAGGGTTTTTGAATGGATCAACAGGAGGATTTGGCGCTTCCTATATCTTTATGGCGGGATCATTATTCCTTGCTGCCATTCTAACTATTGTCGCAACGAAAAAGCCAAGAGAAGTTCAAAGTGTAAAGCCAGTTGAAACAACAGCTTAATGCAACGATAGAAAAGGAGAATTCAAATGCATATTGAGAAAATTACAAGTAGCGGTATTGTAGCGGTCATTCGAGGAGCAAGTGCTGAGCGAATTATTCCGCTTGCCTACGCGTTAAAAGAAGGCGGAGTAACAAACCTAGAAATTACAATGG
>Ga0209025_1002938_pt1 | contig 16954 bp, 15 predicted proteins | sample AraplaMF_Col_mLB_FD_184256 | JGI IMG/M metagenome (GOLD analysis project Ga0209025, IMG submission 184256) | Arabidopsis root microbial communities from the University of North Carolina, USA - plate scrape MF_Col_mLB (SPAdes) (version 2) | ecosystem: Host-associated > Plants > Roots > Endosphere... | reverse complement strand
CCTGGCCAGATCTGCTCGGCTGTCGCCGTACTTGAAGAGATCCGGGCCGGCATCCCAAGCCACGTCACCGAAGAGCTGACGAGACCACCCCGCCCTACTGATGCGGAGATTCGCGAGCGCATGAGTGGCAACATCTGCCGCTGCGGTGCCTATTCCAACATCCTGGAAGCGATCGAAGAGGTCGGAGGGATCAACCCATGAGACCGTTCACCTATGAGCGCGCTAGCTCTGCTTCGTCCGCTGCAAGGGCGGCTGCGGAAAATCCCGAGGCGAAATTCATTGCCGGCGGGACCAATCTGCTCGATTTGATGAAGCTTCAGATTGAACGTCCCGCCCATCTGATCGACGTCAACGGACTTGGGCTCGATGAGATTCAGCTGACGGAGGCAGGCGGTCTGCGGATCGGAGCGCTGGTACGCAACACCGCACTAGCCTCACACGAGGTCGTGCGTCGCGATTACGCTCTTCTGTCGCGAGCGCTGTTGGCAGGAGCATCCGGTCAGCTTCGAAATAAGGCAACCACCGCAGGCAACCTCTTGCAGCGCACGCGCTGTCCCTACTTCTACGATCCGCACCAGCCCTGCAACAAGCGCCAGCCCGGTAGCGGCTGTTCGGCGATAGGCGGCTTCACCCGCCAGCATGCAGTCGTTGGCATCAGCAATGCCTGCATTGCCACGCATCCGAGCGACATGGCGATCGCCATGCGCGCGCTCGACGCTGTCGTCGAGACCGTCAAGGCAGATGGCTCGGCGCGCGCAATACCAATCGGTGAATTTTATAGGCTTCCGGGCGAGACGCCCCACATCGAAACCGTTCTCGAGCCCGGCGAGTTGATCACAAGCGTTGTCCTGCCGGCTCCAGCCGGCGGCACCCACATCTACAGGAAGGTCAGAGACCGTGCATCCTACGCATTTGCGCTTGTTTCGATCGGTGCCGTCATTCAGCCCGATGGCAGCGGTCGCGTCGCCGCCGGTGGCGTCGCCCATAAGCCATGGCGTGTCGAGGACGGGGACAAGGAACTCAAAAACGGAGCCAAAGCCGCTGCCGCCGCCTTGATGGCAGATGCCCGCCCGACCGAACAGAACCGCTTCAAGCTCGAGCTGGTAGAGCGAGCGCTCGCAGCCGTCATTGCGCAGGCAAGGGGATAATCATGCAGTTCGACAAGCCGGCAACCACCAATCCGATCGACCAGCTCAAGGTGGTGAGCAAGCCGACCATAAGGATTGACGGCGAGCTGAAGACCACGGGTAAGGCGATTTATGCCTATGAGTGGAACGAGCCGAACGCGCCTTACGCGTATGGATACCCCGTTGGCGCAGCGATCGCCAAGGGTAAGGTCCGGGCGATCGACGCCAGCGACGCACGCAAGGCGCCCGGTGTGCTCGGCATCGTCACGACGCTCGATGTGGGTGACCTCGACAAGGGCAAGTACAACACCGCCACGCTCTTTGGCGGCGCCGAGATTCAACATTATCATCAGGCTGTCGCCGTGGTGGTCGCCGAGACATTTGAACAGGCGCGCGCGGCTGCCACTGACCTGAAAATCGACTATGAAGCGGAGGCCGGTACCTTTGACCTGCGGGCTGCTATGGCGTCGGCACAAAAGCCCGACGAGTCCACTGAACCGGATACCGCAGTTGGCGACTTCGAAGGGGCGTTCCGATCGGCACCCGTCAGCCTCAATGAAACCTATACCACACCAGACCAGTCCCATTCGATGATGGAGCCACATGCGTCGGTCGCCTCATGGGATGGAGACCAGCTCACCGTCTGGACGTCGAGCCAAATGATCGACTGGTGGCGGAGCGACCTCGCAACGACGCTCGGCGTGGACAAGGAAAAGGTTCACCTTATGTCAACCTTCGTCGGTGGCGGTTTTGGTGGCAAGCTGTTCCTGCGCGCTGACGCCGTCCTCGCCGCCTTCGCGGCAAGGGAGGTTGGTCGCCCTGTAAAGGTTGCTCTCCCACGCCGGTTGATGCCCAACAATACGACCCACCGGCCAGCAACCATCCAGCGGATCCGCATCGGCGCCGAGCGCGATGGTAAGATTACCGCGATCGCCCACGAGAGCTGGTCCGGCGATCTCAAAGGCGGCGGCCCCGAAACTGCGGTCAATCAGACAAGGCTGCTCTACGCTGGAGCCAACCGCATGACTGCCATGCGGCTTGCCGCGCTCGATCTGCCAGAAGGCAATGCCATGCGCGCTCCCGGTGAAGCGCCAGGCCTCATGGCCTTGGAGATTGCAATCGACGAAATGGCCGTGAAGCTCGCAATGGACCCAGTCCAATTTCGCATGGTCAACGATACCCAGGTCGATCCGGAACATCCCGATAGACCGTTCTCTCATCGCAATCTGATCGGCTGCCTGGCCCTGGGAGCCGAGCGCTTCGGGTGGCACAGGCGCCCCGCGACAGCTTCGCGCCGGGAGGGAAACTGGCTTGTCGGGATGGGCGTCGCAGCTGCCTTCCGCAACAATCTCGTCATGCCGTCGGGCGCGCGGGTGAAACTGGATAGCGACGGCATCGTGACGGTCGAGACCGACATGACCGATATCGGCACCGGAAGCTATACGATCATAGCGCAGACGGCCGCGGAAATGATGGGTGTCGGGATCGACAGGGTCAGAGTCCGATTGGGAGACTCACAGTTCCCGGTGTCCGCCGGATCCGGGGGGCAGTTCGGCGCCAATTCATCGACGTCAGGCGTCTATGCGGCCTGCGTGAAGTTGCGCGAGGCCGTGGCGAGCAAACTCGGTTTCAACTCCGATGACGTGGTGTTCGAGAACGGCCAGGTCCGGTCCGGCAATCGCACGGTGGCGCTCGCGGAGGCAGCGGGAGACGGTTTGGTTGGCGAAGATACGATGGAATGGGGTGACCTCGCCAAGACGCATCAGCAATCGACCTTTGGGGCTCATTTCGTCGAGCTTGGGGTCGATGCCTTTACCGGGGAGACGCGGATCCGTCGTATGCTTGCCGTTTGTGCCGCCGGGCGGATCCTCAACCCTATCACAGCTCGAAGCCAGGTCATCGGCGCAATGACCATGGGGGCCGGCGCCGCATTGACCGAGGAGCTCGCAGTTGACACACGTCGCGGCTTTTTCGTCAATCATGATCTGGCGAGCTACGAAGTGCCGGTTCACGCCGACATTCCTCATCAGGACGTCATTTTCATGGACGAGACAGATCCGATGTCATCACCGATGAAGGCCAAGGGCGTCGGAGAACTCGGCTTATGCGGTGTATCGGCGGCCGTCGCCAATGCAATCTTTAACGCGACAGGCATCCGCGTCAGGCAGTATCCGATCACCCTCGACAAGTTGATCGCCGGTCTGCCAGTCGTCGGCTAGGTCGCTCGCGTCGCGGTCCACCCTATTACCGGGTGCCAGGCCCCAGACAGCCTTTCGTTTCATGAGATCACCGGCCCCTGGTGGCGCGTAGCCCGGGCTGCGGCGCAGAGTGTGCGCCAACGCACTTGCGGATTGGAAAAAATCTGTGTGCCTGGCAAGAAATATTTGCGCGTGCATCTTCCACAGACGAGATCTGCCGTTAGATTTCGTCGCGTGTCCGGGCGAGGGGTCTTCCGGGTGCCTCCCGTCATGACAAGAATGCCCCGCGAATGCCAATGAGGTTAGAATGACTGACGCGCGTATGCCGGATCGATCGAAACCAACGCTCGGTCTCGACCCTGCTGTCGCTCTTGGTCTAGCAGGCGCAGTGCTCTTCTTCCTTCTCAACGGGTTCGTATCGGTTTCCAATCTGCAGGCACTGGAGGATGGGAACGAACGGGTTGTCCAGACGCATGTGGCCATCGTTGCGCTCGACGAGTTGCTATCGCAGATACAGGATGCAGAGACCGGCCAGCGCGGCTTCCTCCTGACAAACACCGAGACCTACCTCGCACCTTACAATGAGGCGCTGCGCGCGATCCCGCGGCAGCTCGATAGGATCGGCGAACTCACGGGAGCCAATCCCGGGCAGAGCCAGAGACTGGCGACGTTGAAACAGCATGTCGATGCGAAGCTTTCCGAACTTGCCCAGACGATCGATCTGCGCCGTTCTCAAGGTCTCGAAGCAGCGCTTGCGGTTGTCAACGCCGACAGCGGCAAGCAGGAGATGGACGCGATCCGCGCTCAGATCGCTGCCATATCAGGCGCAGAAGCTGACATACGCCTGAAGCGCTTCGTGGAAATGAAACAGGCACAGCAACGCGCTTTGTTGAGCACGGTTTTTGCCGTTGCTCTCGGCCTGGTCCTGACAGCGACGATCGGCTTTCTGGTTCGCAGGGCCACGCTTGCGCGACGCCGGGACCAGTGGCTGCAGTCCGGTGAGGTCGGGCTTGCCAGTGCGATGATGGGCGATCAGGAGATCGCCAAACTGGGCAACAGCATCCTGGATTATCTTGCCCGCTACTCCGGCGCAGTGGCCGCCGCCATCTTTTCTGGCGGCGGCGACACCTTCCAGAGACAGGCGCTCTACGGCGTGGGTGACGCCGCCAGCATTCGCTCGCAATTCAGGTTGAGAGAGGGGCTGCTCGGTCAGGCGGCTGCCGAAAACAGGGCAATCGTTGTCGATGATGTCCCGGACGGCTACCTCACCTTCAGTTCCGCTCTCGGTGCACACAAGCCAAAGCACCTGGTAATTCTGCCAGGAAGCGTCGATGGCGCCGTCAATTCCGTGATCGAACTCGGCTTCCTGCACCCGGTCGACGAACGGATCGTCGCCCTCCTGGAACGGGCATCCGAAGCCGTTTCCATTGCCGTTAGGTCGGCCACATACCGCAGCGAATTGCAGGATCTCCTTGAAGAGACACAGCGCCAGTCCGAAGAGCTTCAGACCCAAAGCGAGGAACTGCGGGTTTCGAACGAGGAACTGGAGGAGCAAAGCCGGGCGCTGAAGGAACAGCAGTCGCGGCTGGAGCAGCAACAGGTCGAGCTCGAACAGACGAATTCCCAGCTCGAAGAGCAGGCCCAGCAACTGGAAACCCAGCGCGACGCGCTGGAACGCGCCAATGTCGCCGTCGGTCTGAAAGCGCGCGAACTTGAGCAGGCGAGCCAGTACAAGTCTGACTTCCTTGCAAACATGTCGCATGAACTGCGCACCCCACTCAACTCCTCGCTCATTCTGGCGAAGCTTCTTGCCGACAATCCGCAAGACAATCTGACCGACGAGCAGGTCAAGTACGCACGCACGATCCAGTCCTCTGGCAACGACCTGTTGAACCTGATCAACGACATCCTCGACCTTTCGAAGATCGAGGCCGGACATGTCGAGATCAGGCCCGAAACAGTCACGCTCGAACGGCTGGCCGGCAACCTCCGGCAGGTCTTCCAGCCGTTGGCTGCAGACAAGGCGCTTGCCTTCGCCATCGAGGTCGACAGCGCCTGCCCTGCTGTCATCGAGACCGATCCGCAACGCCTTGAACAGGTGCTCAAGAACCTGCTTTCAAATGCGATCAAGTTCACCGAGGACGGGCAGGTATCGCTGTCAATCCGCCGCGCGGCGGGCGGGCAGGTGACGTTTTCCGTTTCCGATACGGGGATCGGGATCGCCAGCGAGCAGCAGCATACAGTCTTCGATGCCTTTCACCAGGCCGACGGCACGATCAGCCGCCGGTTTGGCGGCACCGGGCTTGGGCTGTCGATCTCGCGTCAGCTTGTCAGGCTTCTTGGCGGAGCGATCGATTTGGAGAGCACGCTCGGAAAGGGGAGCACGTTCACGGTGACCCTGCCCGAACAATACGATCCGGCGAAGGTGACACCGCGCGATATGCGTCCCGCCACAGCCGTTGAACCGATCATTGCCGCTGTCAGGGAGCCTCCCGCGGCGCCCCAAAGGCCGATCCGCCGCGTCGAGGACGACCGCCATTCGCTCGACGAGACAAAGCGTGTCCTGCTGGTCGTCGAGGACGATGATGCCTTTGCATCGATCGTCCGTGATCTGTCGCGGGAAATGGGCTTCCAGACCATCGTTGCCGGAACTGCCGAGGAAGCGGTGACGCTTGCAAAGGACTTGAAGCCGAGTGCCATCGTCCTTGACATCGGGTTGCCGGATCAATCAGGGCTTGCGGTGCTCGACCGGTTAAAGCAGGAGGTTCAGACACGCCATATACCGATCCACGTCGTATCCGGCAGCGACCATCTTGAAACCGCCTATTCACTCGGCGCGGTCGGTTACTTGATCAAGCCCGTCAATCGTGATCAGCTTGTCGATGTGCTCCAGAAGTTCGAAGCCCGGTTGTCCCAGGGTGTTCGTCGCGTCCTGATCGTCGAGGATGATCCGGTGCAGCGCGAGGCTGTTGCGCGAATGCTCGCCTCGCACGACGTCGAGACTGTGACAGCAAGTACGGCGGCCGAATGCCTCGACCGGCTAAGGCAGGAGACGTTCGATTGCATGGTCATGGATCTGACGCTCCCCGATGCGTCCGGATATTCCCTCCTGGAGACCTTGAGTCAGGAGAGCGCCTACGCATTCCCGCCGGTCATCGTTTATACCGGTCGTGAGTTGTCCGCGGACGACGAGCAGAAGCTCAGGCGCTATTCCAAGTCGATCATCATCAAGGGTGCGAAATCCCCCGAGCGGCTGCTCGATGAAGTGAGCCTCTTCCTGCACCAGGTGATCTCCGAACTGCCGGCCGAACGGCAGAAAATGATCCGTCAGGCGAGGCACAGGGACGCGCTTCTTGAAGGCCGGCGGATCCTCGTTGTCGAGGACGATGTGCGCAACGTCTATGCTCTCACCAATATCCTGGAACCGCGGGGAGCGATAATCGAGATTGCACGCAACGGCCGGGAAGCGCTCGAAGCTCTGGAAAAATCCGCAGCGCAAGCCGATGGCGGCATCGACCTGGTGCTGATGGATGTGATGATGCCGGTCATGGACGGCCTGACGGCGACCCGCGAGATCCGCAAGAACGCCGCTTGGAAGAAACTGCCGATCATTACGCTTACGGCCAAGGCCATGCCGGACGACCAAGAGCGCTGCATCGAAGCGGGCGCAAATGACTATATGGCAAAGCCGCTCGACGTCGAGAAGCTTCTGTCGCTGGTACGGGTCTGGATGCCGAAATGACGCTTGTACCGATCCCCGAGAAGGTCGAGGACATCGAGATCAGGTTGCTGCTCGAAGCCCTGTTTCTGAAGTACCACTACGATTTCCGCAGTTATGCCTTTGCCTCCATCAAGCGGCGCCTGAAGCAGGCGCGCGAGCAGCTCGGGCTGGCGACTTTCTCAGCCATGCAGGAAAGCCTACTTCATGATCCGGAAATGGTCGGGCAACTCCTGCGCTACCTGACGGTACAGGTGAGCGAGATGTTTCGCGATCCCTCCTATTTCAGGGCAATCCGGGAAAAGGTCGTTCCACATCTGCGCACCTATCCATCGATCAAGCTATGGGTTGCCGGCTGCAGCGGCGGTGAGGAGCTCTACTCCATGGTCATCCTTTTTAGGGAAGAGGGGCTGGAAGAGCGCACGCTGTTTTACGCCACCGACATCAACCAGGACGCGTTGAAAACGGCGGAAGCAGGCGTCTATCCCTTGGACCGCGTCCCCCTCTTTACCGAAAACCACCGCAAGTCCGGGGGAAAGTCCTCGCTTTCGGATTATTACCAGGCAGCCTACGGCCGGGTCACCTTCGACAGGACATTGCGCCGCAATGTCGTATTCGCGGACCATAGTCTGGTAACCGATGCCGTTTTTGCCGAGATGCACCTCATCTCCTGCCGCAACGTCCTCATCTATTTCGATCGAAACCTACAGGACAGGGCACTTGGCCTCTTCAAGGACTCGCTCGCCCGCAAGGGTTTTTTGGGGCTCGGTGCCAAGGAGAGCCTGCGCTTCTCGCCTCAATCTGGTGCCTTCAGAGACTTCGTCCGTGAGGAGAAAATCTACCAAAGGCAGGGAGAATGAGCGCGATCAGGCCGCAAGCCGTGGTAATCGGAGCGTCGGCAGGTGCACTTGAGGCGCTTTCGGCGATACTGCCGCTCCTGCCTGTCAGCTTCCCTATCCCGATCCTAGTGGTTGTTCACCTCCCGCCGGACAAGCGCAGCGTCATGGCCGAACTCTTCCGCGCCAAATGCAGCCTGCGCGTCGAGGAGGCCGAGGACAAGCAGCCGATAGAGCCAGGCACGATCTATTTTGCGCCGCCCGACTACCATCTCCTCGTTGAATTCGATAAGACCGTGTCACTATCGAGCGATGAGCCGGTCCTGTTTTCCAGGCCGTCCATCGACGTTCTGTTCGAGAGCGCTGCCGATGCCTATGGGCCGTCTCTTATTGCAATTGTGCTGACCGGCGCCAACCATGACGGCGCAAAGGGTTTGCAGGCGGTCGGCGCTGCCGGCGGGATCGCCCTCATCCAGGACCCGCTTAGGGCTTTCGCATCCGCCATGCCTGAAGCAGCTATCGCAATGTGTCCAGCGGCGCATGTCATGTCGATTGCAGCGATCGGCGAATTTTTAAAAGAGGTTTAGATCACTTGTTGGCGCCCGTCCCATTTCTCCTCGTCGACGATCTTGAGGAAAATTTGCTTTCCCTAGAGGCGCTGCTGCGGCGCGACGACCTCCTGCTTCTCAAGGCCCGATCAGGCGACCAGGCGCTGGAGATCCTGCTGCAAAACGATGTAGCGCTGGCGCTGGTCGACGTGCAGATGCCGGGCCTTAACGGCTTCGAGCTCGCCGAGCTGATGCGTGGAAACGAAAGGACCCGGCGCATCCCGATTATCTTCGTGACCGCTGGTACGACAGACGGACAGCGCCGGTTTCGGGGCTACGAGGCCGGAGCGGTCGACTTTATCCAAAAGCCCATCGAGCCAGACATCCTGCGCAGCAAGGCCGAGGTTTTCGTCGAACTCTATCGTCAGCGACAACAGCTGGCAGCGCAAAGGGACGAGCTCGCCCTTCAGGCCGAGGCTCTCAGGCAAGCAGCCGGGCACAAGGACGTGCTGTTGCGGGAGATCAATCACCGGGTCAAGAACCTGTTCAGCATCACGGCCGGGCTGATCTCGCTCAGCGCCCGGTCGGCCACCAGCGCCGCCGACCTCGAGAGCGACCTCAGGTCGCGCATACAGGCACTTGCCAGCGCTCATGACCTGACGCTGCCCGAACTTGGAAGCGGCGACGGGATCAGCTGGGCTGATACAACCGTAAAGGCGCTCCTGGAAGCGATCGTTGCTCCCCATGAAAACAGGCAGAAAGCCAATATCGCGATCAGCGGAGCGGACGCTCCGCTGCGCGGTAACGCGCTGACCTCGCTCGCGCTCCTTCTCCATGAGCTGACGACGAATGCCGCCAAGTATGGCGCGCTTTCCACGCCCTCGGGACAGCTTTCGATCGACGTTTCTATGTCCGAGGGTGTCCTTCATCTCAGGTGGGTCGAGCAAGGCTCGCCCGAGATGACTGGTCCGACGGATCGGGAAGGCTTCGGGACGACGCTTGAAAGAGCCGCGCTCAAAGGTCTGAATGCGGCAATCGAGCGAAAATGGGCCGGCGACGGCGTTTCGATTTCACTCGAAATTCCTGCGTCAGGCCTGATAAAATAACTGGCAATGCAGCCGGCAGTCCGCAGTCTGCCCCCGCTTGCAAGTTTGGCTTGCTCGCATATGTCATAACCGTTGCCGAATAACATCTGGGAAATCGCTTGAACAAAGTCCGGCCAGCGCTCCTTCTCCTCAGCGCCTCCCTCATACCGGTCATCATCCTGGCCGCGGGAATGGAGTGGTTCTTCGTGACCGAGCAACGACGGTCGCTCGATGATGACGTCCGGTTGCGGGCCGACACGATCGCCGCGACGGTCCAGCGCGAGCTCAATACCCAGATACAGCTCCTGTCAGTGATCGCCGACTCGCCAAGGTTCGATCTTCCGGTTTCTCGCTCAAGCTTTGCAGAGACGGCGCGCCGGCTGCGTGAACGGGTGCCGGGATGGCAGCAGATCCGCGTATCCGACCAGGACGGTAATGTCGTTCTCTCGCTTCCGCCCCTGGATGCATCGGCAAGCCGGCGTATTGTTGATGTCGAGAGTTACGAAAGGCTACTCAAAAAGGGCGAGCCGGTCATTGGGAACGTCGTTGTCGGTCCGAAGGGCAGGGCGGCTTTCGCTATCCGGGTCCCTATCGAAAGAAGAGGCAAGCTTCAGGCTGTGCTTTCCGCGGTGATCGGCCCGCAGACCGTTACCGAGCTGCTGGCCGCGACCGGTCTTCCCGGCACCTGGCCGGCATGGATCGTCGATGGGCAAGACCGGCTGGTTGCCTCGACCGGCGCGCCCGCACTCTCAGGCAGGCCCGGCGACGAATTCGCACGTTTTACCGGCAGCAGCTTCGGCAACGCAGTGTTGGCGTCCGGGGGGACCCTCAGGGCTGCCGAGGCACGACTTGCAGAGACACCCTGGCGCGTGAGGGTCGGCATCCCCGCCGAAGAATATGATCGACTGGCCAACAAGGCCTGGATGCTGCTGATTGCTGGCGCATGCGTGACGCTGTTGCTGTCAGGCGCTGCAGCATTCCTGCTGCTGCGGGAAATCGATGCGCGAAATCGCGAACGCGAGAGCATGGCCAACTGGCAGCGAATGGACGCACTCGGCAAGCTTACGGGGCAGGCTGCTCATGACTTTAACAATCTCCTGATGGTCTTCCAGTCGGGGGTCGAAGGCATCAAGCGGCGCAGAGGCGACGAGCAGCGCGTTACGCTTTTGCTCGGCCACATGGCCGACGGCGTCACCAAAGGCAAGGCGATCACCCAACGCCTTTTGTCATTTTCCAGGCGATCCAACCAGGGTGCGACGCATGTCGAACTCGACGAGAAACTCGCTGCCATCAAACCGCTTCTTCGCCAGGCTCTTAATGACACGGTCACGCTGGATTTTGAACTCCATGATGACCTCTGGCCCGTTCACGTGGATCCGGCCGGGCTTGAGATTGCCCTTATCAACCTCCTGACCAATGCCAGGGAAGCGATGCGGGATGGAGGAAGGGTGACGATCTCGGCCAGGAATGTCGCCGAGGCCGGCCTGGAAGATGCGCGGCTTCGTGGCGCCTTCGTGGCGCTGACTGTCACAGACGCAGGCAAGGGCGTCGACGCGGCAAACCTGGTGCGGGTGTTCGAGCCCTTCTTCTCGACAAAGGAAAACGGCCAGGCCGGTCTCGGGCTCACTCAAGTTCATAGTTTCGCCTTGGCAGCCGGAGGCGCGGTCAAGGTCTCCAGCCTGCTCGGACATGGCAGCGCCTTCACACTCCTTCTGCCGAAATCCGATGCGCCAAAGACCTCCAGACAGATTAAGCCTTCATCGGCAGAACTCGCCAAAGTCATCCTGATTGTCGACGACACGCCCGCATCGCTTGAGTCGGTCCGTCTGGGGCTGGAAGGTCTCGTCGCGACGATCTTCACGGCCGGGCGAGCCGCTGAGGCGCTCGAAATCCTTGATCGCCATCCAGAAGTCGAAGCCATCGTCAGCGACATCATGATGCCGCAGATGTCCGGGATCGAGCTTGCCGAAACGATTGGACACAGCCATCCCCGCCTTCCTGTCGTGTTGATGACCGGTTACAGCGACAAGCTGGAATCAGGAGCCGAAGTGACGCGGCCGGTCGTCGCCAAACCGTTTCGGACCGAAGACCTGGCAGCAGCCCTGGCGGCGGAGCGATCAAGGATCGCCCAATCAGCCAACGTCGTCCGCTTGGACAGTGTGTTGAAAACGTAGCCAGAGAGCTCAGGGTTCAGGATCTCCTGCAGGCCCTGAGGCAAGAAAGGCCGCCTGGTGTCAGGCGGCCTCCTTTGGCACTAGTTGTACGGGGAAATGCATTCGGCGCGCACGCCAGCGCGCGGCACGTAGGTGTTGTCGGATGCACGATAGGTGCGGTAGCGCTCCGAGCACCACTGCACATGGCGGCTGGAACCTGCATAGGCTCGGGGCGCCGCGAGAGCGCCGCCGATGATTGCCCCGGCACCGAAAGCGGCAAGCGGGTACCAGAAACCGTCGCTATGGCGGCGATAGCCTCGGTGGTACGAGCGATAACCGCGATGTCCATTATACCATCCACGCCTCACGGGGCGGCGAAATTGGACGTCTTCTAGGTTGCTGATCTGTGTCTGCTTCACAACCGGAACCGGCATCGCCGCAGCGGGAAACATCGTCGTCACGGTCAGTGCGCCGCTGAGGGCAGCAAGTAGCAATGGTTTTGCAATTGTCTTCATTCTCGGATCCTTCAAAGGTCAACGAAAGGCGAACGGTCGTCGCCAGACGTTGTTCCCAGCACACGAAACTGTGAAAATGGCGAAAATGCCTGGGACGGCGATGATAAGGTGAGCAACACGGCAGACCTGAAAGCCGTCGATCGAGCGTGCGATTATCTGAATTTGGGTTCGCGCCGAGCGTTGTGAAGCAATTCGCTTGCAGTTGCAAAAGATCCGAACAGTTCCAACAGCCGCTGCCGCTCCCTGTCGTCGATGCGATGCCGGTCGCAAAATTCGGCGACGGACCAAACCCGCGTTAAAGCATCGCTGGTTACGTTCCTCGGCTCGACATATTCCATTCTGCACACTCCTGTAAGATACGGGGCCCGCCCCAGCGCGTCGACGACGGTGGAGAGACAGGCGTTTCTCGCGCAGATGTTGCAGTGCGGAAAATGATCAAGTGCCTGATCAGGATAATTTTTTGCCGTTTGGATGGGTATGTTCATTCTCCTGATTTGCCGCGCAAATTATTGGCTCCTTGCCTGGATTTGAGGCGCCCAGGTGAGGCCATCTGATGCTGTCGCTGCTTTGTGTGCGGCGGTCCCTGGGGGCAGCTGCAAACTTTCGTTGGCCCAATACCTCCCGGGGGCCCTTGGTTGGAGGGACTTCTCCGCACCTTGCCGTTCGGCTGGCGAACCCCAATTTCTCCGGATGATAGACAGGATCGGCATCGTCAAACTGATGCCAACAATGAGACCGGCGGATATGGTAAAGCAAAGCGACCTGAGAAATAAAATGCTAAGGGCACTGACAGCAGAGGATTTCGGTCTGCTTGAACCTTATCTCGAACCCGTGAGGCTGACGAGTGCATTCCGGATTGCCGAACCGCGCAAGACGCTAGAGCACGTCTATTTTCCCGAGAGCGGCATTGGCTCGGTGCTTGCCGTGGCCGCCACTGGAACCGCGACGGAAGCCGGGATGTTCGGGCGCGAGGGCTTTGTACCGACCGCGACAATTATCGGCGATAACGAGGTCCCCTATCTCATCGAAATGCATGTTGCCGGATCCGGCTACCGGATTCCCATCGACCACATGAGGAAGGCTACTCTCCAAAGCTCGACCTTGCAGATACCTTTCATCAAGTACATGCATGTGTTTGCCACGCAGGTATCCTACACCTCGCTTGCCAATGCGAAGTTTCGGCTGGAACAGAGGCTGGCGCGCTGGATCCTCATGTGTCACGACCGGCTACGCGCCGACGTCATGGAGATCACGCACGACTACATCGCGCTGCTGCTTGGCGTGCGAAGGCCGGGCGTCACAACCGGTCTTCACCTGCTGGAGGGACTTCACCTGATAAGATCAACGCGTGGTGCAATCGAAGTCCTTGATCGTGAAGGCCTCGAAGCCTATGCAGCAGGCTCCTACGGTATCCCCGAAGAAGAATTCGAACGTCTGATCGGCGAAGCAAGCTAGTCCAGTTTGAGGACGTCGCGAAACCACACGGTCGCAACGACTTCGTTTGCTTCGTCGGCGATCTCGTAACGCATGCCGTCGATGCGGTCGTCGTTAAGAACCAGTTCAGCCACCATTTCGCGCGCAGAACGAACCGCCTCCTGGTGAGCTGCGGCAACATCCGGAAAGTCGCTGCCTTCCTTGTCGATCTCGTCGAAAGCCTCTGATTTGACGTTGAAAAAGTAGCGCATGCCGGTCTCCTTTCGTGTGACAACGGCGATCGAAGGTACCGGTTCCACCATTTTCCTGCCGCGATCGTCTTGGCGCAGCTTCGGCACTGCGATGAGTGCGATCTGCTTGGGTTTACTCCGGAAAGCCGGCGTGCATTCATTCTTGTCAGCCATCCAAGTTCGACGCGTCGCCCTCAGTGGCGGGCTGACGGGTGCAGCCTCCTTTTTCCTCGGCGATAGGGTCAGCTTCGCCCGATATGCGGCGCGGCGCCGTCTTTCGACTTGGTTTATCAGGTCTTCCTCGCCTCATTCCTCTAAAATGGCGCGGTCAAGCATGTCCTCGACCACTTTCGGACCCGATCATGAAAGATAATCTTACGGGCCCGGCGATTGAGCCCGTCCAGTTCCCGTTCCGGCACGTGGAAGTCGCCCGGCAGCAAGCAATGACGTTCAGTAGATGTATTGGTCGGATGTCCTGGATCTCGCGCGCAGTACAATTTTTCCTGTCGCAAGATCGAGCGACTTCATTCTCGCAGCGGGAATGCGCGTCCGGAGTTCGAAGACGATACTTAGGCGCGAACCGCCGACCCCATGCTGAAAGATGGGATGCTGCATAGTATTCGTCAGCAATCGGAACCGGGCCAGGAAGCCCGCCGTTCGATCTTGACAGGGCGGGTATCCGCCTCACAAGGTACCACTGGGACCGGGTTTTGGTCCCGTCGGCCTTATCGATCGGGCTTGCCAGCACTCAAGCCAGACTTGCCGATTGGCACGAGCTTTTCTTTCTCATCCGGCCGGGGCGCCATGCCGCGCTGCTCGCTTGATTCCTTGATCGGTGGCTCCAAGCCAGGGCTTGTTTCCGGCAGCTCTGCTTGCTTCTTGTTGTCTTCCGTCATCTCAAAACTTCCTTTCCACCGACGCAGGCGCGTGGCGGCGAACTCGCTCGTCCGTCGCTCCCGGCAGCGCAATTAAACGCCTATCAGGCGCCGCGGGCCTGTTCGGAATGGCGGCCCTCTGCAAATTCTTCGACGATCTTCGCAACGACGCTGTCGATCTGATAGCTGCCATTGGGGACCGGATCGCTATTGTTCGTCTGGCCCTTTCCCGTTTCGATGCCGATGACCGTTACGGCCGCACCTGCCGCCTCCACGGCCCCCTTCGGCTTGACAAATTCCGGCTCTTCCGTCCCGCGCGGCGCAATGAGAATGGCGATCTTCTTCCCGGCAAGGGTCATGGCTTCAGTTCCGTCTTTTGTGAGTTGTGACAGAAGTGTCGCAGCACTAACAAGCAAGCGGCTGCGATGTTCCGCAACCCCTCTGCCGACGCGCACTTGAGTGCATCTTTTTTTCCTGATGTGCGTTTACCGCCCGCGTCCATAAGAGGAACTACGAATTTGCTGGTGACGGAAGAGACATTCGCGACATTGGGGGTGGCGGAAAAGCAGGCGTTGTTGGAGCGGCTGGCGATCACATTGGAGCGAAATGCACGCTGGGCAGCCGATGAGGGGGACGATGGGCTCGAGACGGTTATGGCATCGGTCGGCAAAGCACTGTCCTCAGTCGCGTGTGATCTTGCCGTCAATGATCCTGAACTCGCGAAAGACGTGGTCACACGCGCTCTCGCCCTTATGACGACATTCCATGCGCTTCATCCAGACTATCCTGTCGGTCCGGCCTTTCAATCGTGAGTGACGGCGTCGACCGGTAAGAGTTCAGGCTTGCCGGCCGGCAACTGTCGATGCCGGAGCGGCCGTGCCGTCATCGGCGCAGCAATGTTCCTCCGCTCGAGCATAGTTTAAGCGCTTCGGATCGAAGTATCCGCGACGCGCCGGAAGCGGCCAGTTTGTTCAGATGGGCTGCGTGACCCTTGTCGTAGACAACGCAGGACAGGATCAAAAACCCCGCCGCCACGCTCCGCGGTCTTGTCACTCAAAGGTCGATCAAGGCGATCCCGAGGTCGTCGTGTTTGCGGCGGCGGAAACCGGTTGCGCTCTCGCGGATGACGATTTCGAATGTCGGATGAACGATACCGCTTATGAAATGACCGCCTTTGGTCGAACCGTCCTCGAAACCAAGAACGACGTGCAAATGCAGGCTTGCATGACCGTCGTCTCCGATCGCGATGTCGCCGATCGCGCTCAATACTTCCGCCTGCCGGTCGACCACAATCTCCTTGTACCTGCGTGTCGTGAAATCGAAAAAACCGAGGGTGGCGGAACTGAATGCTCCAATCGCGGTCAACGACGCCCCTGCGATGCGCTTATCTTCCGCAAAGCGAGTGATGGCCTGGAAAGCCTCGTCGCCATCGGCGACGACAGCAACCCAGTTGCGTTCGCTCCAGGGATTGGTATCGCCGAGATCCTTGCTCTTCATGATATCGTCTCCTTCATAGATCGGCCTTTGCCGAGTGTGGCATTAACCCTTGGCATCAGAAGGGAGTTCCAGCAGTGGGACGATCCGAGCAAAGCCAGAAACTGGGCGGCACATGCCACCGCGCCCTTCGAACGCAATTGCCTCATCGACCTTGGGCGCGAGGAAAGCGCAAGGTCGCTTTACGAAATGACGAAAGCGTTTTTGCATGGTCGCTTCCTGTCAGCTGAAGCGATCGATCCGGTCTGAAACCGTACGGAAGGCGCCCGTTCGGGAGAATTTGGGCTCGGCTATGGAACCAAGTTCACCCGCAATACGTTCGTTGCCCGCCGCAGACGGAGGGAGATCGATCAATGACCGGTAATCGAAGTGAGTGGATCGCCGCACGTGCCTATTCTCTATGGGAGCAGGCCGGCCGGCCTTTCGGGCAGGATGATCTCCATTGGCACCAGGCGGTGCTCGAACGCGAGCTTCTTGAGCATACCCAGGCATCGCCAGATGGTCGCGAAGTGCTTGATCGCGTGCGCGCGCCTGCCGCGATCGAGGACATGGCTGAGCGCAGTATCCTGGTTGTCGAGGACGAAAGCCGCCTGCGCTTCGATATTGTCGACTTCCTCGACCGCGCCGGTTACCGGACGCTTGAAGCTGCCAATGCCGACGAGGCGCTGGTGCTACTCAAGACCAACCGGATCGACACCCTCTACACCGATATAGATATGCCCGGCAGTATGGATGGCCTCG
>Ga0209025_1002934_pt1 | contig 16972 bp, 4 predicted proteins | sample AraplaMF_Col_mLB_FD_184256 | JGI IMG/M metagenome (GOLD analysis project Ga0209025, IMG submission 184256) | Arabidopsis root microbial communities from the University of North Carolina, USA - plate scrape MF_Col_mLB (SPAdes) (version 2) | ecosystem: Host-associated > Plants > Roots > Endosphere ... | reverse complement strand
AATCGACGATGGTTTTTTCCATTTGCTGTGTTTCATAAACCTCAAATTCTGCCAAGCCGCATTCTGCATCAGCCGGATTATTGTATTTACTGTCAGGGTCAATCGTAAATTTAATCCAACTTGTCGTTATAGGCGTTTCAAATGTCACAATATTGTCCGGTTGACCTTCCCACTTGATATTGTTTACCTTCTGGCTGCCACCTTCCCATTCCAGAAGCCCTTCAACAATCTGATTCACGTCGTGTCCTCGGTCAACCAAATTAACATGGCTTATTTGTTTCTTTTCAGGGAATTGAAGTTTTATCCAAGGCGATTTGTCTGCTTTTTTCGCTGCCCAAGTCGTCGACTTATTCCCATCTGTAGCCTTTACGCCCAAATACCGATCATCTTGATTATTTCCGTTCGGATCGCCATTTCGATCCCTTACGGACGATACAGATACATTCGCGATGTCAGCTGCATTCACGCTTTGAGCCGTAATTGTTGCCTCATTGGTATCCACCGTTACACCCTGAAGCGTGACGGTTGCTTTCACCGTCGATTGGAATGTCTTCGTAACTGCATCTTTCACGATTATGGTATTGCTGCCCGGAACGACCTCTAATCTTGGATCGCTGAAAACATATTCAACGGTGGCTGCGGATAAGTCAGCCTGTTCGCCCGTGCTTAATGTTCCTTTCAGCGCGCCTACGATCGGTTCGTTCTTCTTGATCGTGTTCTGATTGAGAGAAAGCTTTACTTCTCTCAGATACGATTTCACATGTATGATTCCGTTCTCATCGACATCGACATAGAAGAAATCGCTAGCACTGTAGCCGTTAAGACTTGCGGTGACTTGGATTCTCGCCTTCCCTTGTGCTCCCGCTGTAATCACCCCATCCGCGCCAACAGCTGCAACGGACGGTTTATCGCTAGTGATCGTGATTTTTGCATCTTTTAGGTCAAGAGGATCACCTAAGAAGGAATAACCTTGTACATCCACCGTTACCTTTTTGTTATCCGCTCCAATTTTCGGATCAAGCTTAAGTGACCCGAGTGCTGATAAATCTCCTGATGCGAACACCTTAACCTCCAACACATCAACTGGGCTGCCGCCTTGACCGCCGCCAGGGAAGGAAACTCTTACATAACGCGCCTTCACGCTAGGTTTGCTCGAATCAACTGGATAGTTGTAATACAAGCCATCTTGCTCCCAAGCATACAGTGTTGTATCATTTTTCGGAACTGCCAGCGTATCTCTCGATGTTGGCAATCCGCCGCCAGACAATTTGCTTGTTTCATGGCCTGCTATCCAATTTACGCCATCTTCACTATACTCAATCTTTAATTTGCTAGGCACATTGTAGTAAGTCACATTGTCTGCATTCGGCATGCGGTGGTTGAAGAATACATTCACGCGGGTTAGCTCTTGCAGTTTACCCAAATCGTATGTGATGCTTGGATTATTATCACTTGCCGGCGCTGTCCACTTGGCGAGATTGCCGCCGGTCGAATCGTTAATGATGCCATCAGATAATTTTGAAGCGTTACTGCTGTCGCTTGTAACGGTCGGCGTAATACCAGTTGCTACGTTGGCATCCGGAATCAGCGTAATGTAATTGCGGGTTGACGTATATGTCCGTCCGTCTACCGTGATGTCAGCCCAGTAGCTGTACATCGTAGAAGTGGAAACTTTACCTGTAAAATTCATGGTGTTGCCGTTTACAACAAACGGTACTTGATCTGCTGGCACTTCAGTGACAATGATTTTGCCTGTAGGGTTGTTGCGGTTACCGTCAACGGTTGCATAGTGGTACTTGATATTTGTGCCACCTAGAATATCAACCGCGCCGCCTTTTTGTGTAAAGCCTTGGAATGTCACAGGAATGTCTTTGTTCGTGGAGAATTGACCCCAGTACAAATTGCCGTTTGTGTACATATTCACGCCAACAAGCGGAAGTGCAGCCGAAATCGCACCGCCCGATACCTTTACAGGATAAGTGTCAGTCTTAACCTGCGGAGCGTTCACGCCATCATGATAGGTTGCGGTGACTGTGATTGTCGCTGTACCGTCACTGACGGCCGTAACCAAACCAGTTGCATCGTCTACAGCTGCTACGCTTGTATTGTCACTTGTGTAGCGAAGCGTGGCAGGCGCGAAAACATTCGTGAAGTCATTCATGTAGCCCTCCGCTCTGAGCTGAAGCTTGTTGGTTGACTTCTGGCTGCTGAACAACTTAACACTCGTCATCGCAAAATTTCTTGCCTTGTCTTCGGTTGTAATTTTCAAGATGGTGTCGATGGGATCGGCAACTACGCTTGAAGTGTCAATCGTGATGTAGTATTTGCCATTGCTTTGTTGTGTGGTGAAAGGCAGAGAAACCCCCTTGTTCAGCCATTCGACCTTATTCACCGGATAATTAAAGGGACCGATTCCGCTCATCGAGGCTTGACCGGTAAATCCTGTCTTGCTCACACCGGAAATGAGGTTTTTGATCATATGCATATAGACAATCTGGTCGCGTGACATGGCGTAACCCCAGTCTGGACCCTGACCGTGGGCGATCGCCATTTGCGGGTCGGCATACCAGCCTGGTTTCATGGTGTAATCCATTGTGTACGGCATTGTGCCGTACAGGGACTCATGTAGGTCAGGACCGCCGGCATTATTCATCCACTTTACAATGGAAGCACGCATATCCGACAATTGCTGCGAGGAAATCGGCACCATCGAGAAGATGTTGCTGTTATCCAAATTGCTGCTCAGGTTATCCATACCGCGGGTAACCGTTATGGACGAGTCATAATTCATGACATAACCGTGTCCGTATTGGTTAATGATTTCCTTGGTTGCTTCCGCCCAATTGTCACGTTCGTTGCCGTTTGCGTATATTGTCCAAACGTCCAATGCCGTTGTATACGGATCGTTCCACTCCTCATGGGCAACTTTTCTTGTTTGCGGCAAAATACCGCTTCTCCAGCCACCGTTATTATAAGGTTCACTATGCCAGAATGGACGCTCGTGGAGTGTAATATCTTGGTCGCCGGTTTGAGCATTGGGGTTGGCATCAATTAAAACACGGTCGTTATAGTTGCGGGCAGAACTCCACGCTACGTCAACATTAGAATAGCTCTCAGGGCCGCCATCGGCAAAGAGATACCATGGATTGTATCTTGCTACCAAGCCTTGGATATCGCTTTCTAAAATCTCTCTACCTTCGTACAGTGACGACACGTACACGCCGAATTTCAAGCCGTAACGCTCTGCAGCCTGCTTGGCTTGCATCACTCTGTCTTTGACATGCCAGGTGCCGTTCTCGGACTGATACAAAGCGTTGTATTTATACAGTTTATTGCTATCGCTCGGGGTTAAATTTGCGTTGGGTGATGGCCAGTAGTAAACGGTATTTTGCAAGGTTTCTGTCGAAAGCATGGTCATACCCATTTCTTTCGCGGTCTGTGCCCAATCGTCATAGTTGAAGTTCGGATCATAAAGGTTTGGCATCGTACCTGTAGTATGGGACAGAGCCGACATTTTGCCCAGAATAAACCAATCAACTGGGTTTTGCTTGACAGTTATGGTATATTGCTGTGTTGCAGTTAGACCTTGAGCATCTGTTGCTTTCACTGTGAAGGTGTAATCCTTTTGCGATTTGCCATGAGCGCCGTCTGCCACCGTACCTTCCATGTGACCGTCAGAGGCCAATGTCAGACCGGGCGGCAATGCTCCATCCACAATTCCCCAGGTGTAGCCAGGATTTCCGCCCGCAGCCTGGAATGTAAAAGGAGACGCCTGCGGAGCAATGGATGATGTGTTCTCCTTCCCGTCAATTTTACCAACCATCCAGACATATGGATTCTCGTCGTATGCGTATGGCAGCGTGTTGGTTGGATAGTCGTTAGCCGGGACATTGGCGTTGCGAGCATTAAATGCGCTTTTATCGATCGAAAGACCCTGCGTAACAATTTTCAGTTGGTTGTTCGTTACGTTGGGTCCCGTTACAGAATAAGTGAGACCGGAAATTCCATTGCCATCGTTGTCGGAGAGTCTTGTGTAAAATCCGAGGAAATTCTTATTCGTGCCAGGGTTTTTGTGCTGCATTTCAATGAAAAGCTTGTTCCAGCCTTGTTTTAATGCAATTGGATATTTTGTGCCGTTCTTGTTCACACGCGATGCGGCTGAGGTTTGTTGTCCACTAAGCGCGTCGCCCACGAATAGCTTATAAACCCCCGAACCGCCGACCTGCCACTGAACCGTTTGTGCTTTGGGGCTGTACACATAGGTAGCGGCCACAACCCACTTGTCGATCGTATCCTTTCCCTGCTTCACATCAAAATATCCCATCAGGTCATTGTAATCATCATAGTTGCGGTTAAAGATCCGGTCGTCGAAATACTGCCAGGTAGATGTTTCGGAGTTGCTCTGATCGACAATAGGCTCTCCAATGACAGGAACGGTGTTCTCAAGTGGTTGCTCTTTGGTAAAAGGACCGGAAACCGCCCATTGATTGATGTAGGGGGCGGTGCCGTTCGTTCTAGCCGCTTCTGCCTTGTTCGTATACAACGAAAAGGATGGAAATACAGTCGCACTGACTAATAAAAAAGTTAAAACTTGCTTTATTTTTTTCCTCACCCGTAAATTCCTCCAATTAAGTTTTTTGTTAAGTACTTTTGTGTTGATCGTTGCTTAACAAATCTGTAGGAACTACTCGATAAGCATCCTCCCCCGTGTTTCAAAAATTCAAAATAATGCGTTGCAATATCACCTTAGTGGATCAACTAACCTATTGAATACAGAAAAAAGGAGATCTTTCTCTAAAAAATAACGATAGCGAATCTTTAAAATCAGCACTTTTCTTTAAGAAAATCAGTTTTCGATTTTTTTATATGGAAATGGATGAAAAAACCGCCCGGATATCGCGATCGTCCGAACGGTTTGTTTGATTTGTTGTTGTGAACGATCAGGAGTTCAGGAACGTTTAAATGAACCAGTAATTACCTATAATAAAAGCGTATGTCTCAAGCAACTGAGGATCGTTATTCATGTTCTTGTTCACTAGACTTCTCAAAGGAAAATGTTCACATGCTCAATCATGATTTATCTCAAAATATCGAAAAAGCCAAGGAATTATTCCCGGCAGCACCTGATTTGGTTGTTTTCCGTTTTGCCGCGGGTTCACAGGAGATACCTGCTGCTCTATTGTACCTGGACGGCCTAAATGATAAAAATTCAATTAATAACCATATCTTACGCCCACTGATGTACGAGATTCCAGATGATAAGCCAGGTATACCCGCACCTACAATCAGCGGCGTTCGTACGGTTACGGCATGGAGCGATGTAGAAAAAGCCATTCTCCATGGAGAAAGTGTGTTGTTTTTTGAAGGGAAACCGAAAGCTTGGATTTACAGTACGCAAGGTTGGCCTCAGCGTGCGATCGAAGATCCTCAGCTGGAAAGTTCGCTGAAAGGCGCACATCAAGGATTTGTAGAAACCGGGAAGCAAAATATTGCTCTCATTCGCCGATACATTGCGAACAAGGAACTTCGAATCCTTGAACATACGGTAGGGCAACGTGGGCAATCGAAGGTCTGGATTATGTACCTGAACGATGTTGCCCATCCGGAAATACTTCAGGAACTGACAACGAGAATTGATAAAATCGATGTGGATGCCGTGATCAATACAGGGGAGTTAGCAGAGTATATTGAAGATAATCCTTATTCGCCATTTCCCCAAACCATTACGACGGAGCGCCCGGATTCAGCGGTTTCCCAACTGTTGCAAGGGCGTTTCATCGTTATTGTTGATCGTTCTCCTGGCGTAATCATTGCACCGACCACCTTTACTTCTTTTTTTCAAAGTGTAGACGATTACAGCATGCGCTGGCAAATCGCATCATTTATTCGTCTTCTACGCTTTATTGCTTTTATGATCGCCATGTTATTGCCTGCTTTCTACATTGCGGTCATCTCCTTTAATTACGAAATCATACCGCTTCAATTGTTACTGTCCATCGCCGAATCGAGGTCCAGAGTACCATTTCCCCCATTACTGGAAGCCGTACTGATGGAAATCACGCTGGAAATGATGCGTGAAGCTGGCATTCGACTTCCTGCGCCTGTAGGTCAAACGATCGGAATTGTAGGTGGCATCGTTATAGGTCAGGCGGCCGTACAAGCTGGTGTTGTCAGCAACATCATGGTTATTGTCGTGGCTTCGACTGCCATTGCTTCATTCATTCTTCCCAGTTATGACATGGGAACGACGGTCAGGCTGCTTCGTTTTCCAATGATGCTAATGGCTTCGATGTTTGGAATCATCGGAATTATTATTGGATTTGTGACCCTGGTCGCCCACCTGACCGCTTTGGAATCACTTGGGACCCCTTATGGCAGTCCACTGGCTCCGTTTCGTTGGTCGGATATGAAGGATACGTTTATTAGGCTTCCTTTATGGAACATGGTGAAACGCCCTAAAAGCGCCAGACCGATTCAGGACATACGAATAGGCAGAAAACGGCCAAAGGAAGATGAATCATGAAAAAATATACGATGAATGAAATCACCTTGATGCAGTATATTTTTTTGATTCAAGGGGCTCAAGTGGGAACCGGGATCTTATCGCTCCCGAGGACGCTAGCCGAGGTGAGTGGGACAGACGGATGGATAAGCCTCGTCGTAGCATGGTTCCTAAATTTCTTAGCAGGCTATGTCATCCTACTGACGATAAGACGGTACCAGGACTTTACGCTGCCAGACCTGTTCAACTACTTATTTGGGAAATGGTTTGGCAAACTTCTACTCCTGCCTTTGATCGTCTATTATGCTTGTTATGGCTGGATGGTCTTGATCAATGCGATGCTGTATATCAAAGCATGGTTCTTGCCCAAAACGTCAGAATACATGATTGTGCTGCTGTTTGCCATTCCATCTTACCTGATCGTGCGTCATGGAATACGTGTTCAGGCCCGATACAGCGAGCTTGTTTTCTATATGATGATGTGGATGCCATTAATTTTCCTGGTGACTTTAAAGTATGGGCATTGGATTCATTTGCTGCCCTTGTTTAAGGAAGGCTTTGAACCTATTCTAAATGCGTTGCCTAAGACTGTATTCGCTTACGCCGGAAATGAGATTCTCTTTTTTATTTACCCGTTTCTGAATAAGAAGCAATATGCCGTTCACGGCTTATTCATCGCTAACACCATGACAATGCTTATATATGTGTACATCACCATTGTATGTTTTGTTTTTTTTACTCCCGACGAAATCACTCTCTTGAACCAACCAGCGTTAAGCTTACTGAAGACGATCGAATTTCGTTTCCTAGAACGAGTCGACATGCTTTTTCTGGCCTTGTATTTGATTGTCGTGACCAAAACATGGAGCGCGTATATTTATTGTACGGTTTTCTCTACTTCCCAGATGCTTAAGAAGCAAGATCACAGCAAGCACACATTAGTGTATTTCATTGCGGCTATCGCATGTACCTATGTTTTAAATCCGACATGGAATCAGTCTGAACGATGGACAACGATGTTAAGCAATGCGAGTATGATCGTACTTTACGTGCTGCCCGTTCTGCTGCTTATCTATACCTTTATTTTCGAAAAGTACCGGAGGTGGAAAGCGGCATGAGGAAGCTGCTCATCGGAATTGCGGCTTTGGCATTGTTGACGACAGGGTGCAAGGACAGAATGGACATCGAAAGTATGTCTTTATCGCTTCTAATTGGCATCGATCTTGATAATGAAAATAAGCTAATCTTTTCAGCATCCAGCCCCGTATTCAGCAAAGAAGCGAAAATCAAGGAGGAAAATTATTCGACCCCAGCGGTGACGCTGCGAGCATCAAGGGATAACTTCGATAAAACTTTTATGGCCTTAATAGCAGGTGGTAAGACACAAGCTATATTGATTGGAAAGAGTGTGATGCAGCATAAGGGCTGGTTCAAATTGCTTGAGCCGTTTTTGCGGGTTCCTGAAAATAGTTTAAATACGAGGATTGTTATTGTCGATGGACCTGCTTACGAGGTCCTGCAATATCAACCAGAGGACAAGCCGCGTCTTCCGCTCTATATAGCAGAAATAATCGATACCTCTTTAAAGCGCAATCTCTGCGTGAAAACAACGCTCCAGGATCTCCGGAGGGCTACTTATGAAAGGGGTATAACCGCAAGCGTGACCCAATTACACAAAGATGACAGGGTGATCGTTACGGGAACTGCATTGCTTGATGAGGAGGGAGAGTTTAAATTATCGATCGGTTCCGAGGAGAACCGCTTACTTCGGATATTGCAGCATGAGACGGAAGGGGAATTTCCGTTTACGTTCCAGGCATTGAATCAACCGAAGGGAGAAGTTTTTCCTGAAAATGCGTATAGTTTTACCGCTGAGAATATATCTGTCAAGACGAAGACAGGTCATACGCGCAATAAGTTCAAATTTGACATTGGTGTAAAGATGCGGGTTGTTCTGTCGGAACGTCTATTCCCGTTTGATGTTAGGAAAAATGCGAGAAAACTAGAGCATGATATAGAACAGCAGCTGGAAAACCGATTCAAGAAGTTCATCGCCAAAATTCAAAAAGCAGAGATTGATCCAATTGGGCTCGGATTATATGCACGCGCTTATAAATATCGCAACTGGAAGCCTGTTCAAGATCACTGGGGAGAAGCGCTATCGAAGGCAGATGTGAACGTGAAAGTGAAAGTGACCATTGCCGCGATGGGGGCAATAAAATAGATTTTTTCCATTCTCCTGTATAATAACAATGATCCAATACCTGCAGTAACGTAAAAATGAGAAAACCGTCCAGACGATCGCGCTCGTCCGGACGGTTTTTTGATGTGGATGTGGAGCTAGGCTTCAATAATTTTCTTCGCAATCGCCGCTAGGTCAACAATATCGATCACGCCATTGTTGTCCACGTCGGCCGACTTGAACTTGCTCCATTCCGGATGCTGCTGGGTCATGCCGTAATGCGCCGCTGCGATGGCAAGGTCGGCGATCGAGTATTTGCCGTCGTGGTTGACGTCGCCTGGCAACTCAATGGCAGCCGTCACTTCAACAGTCACGGATGCCGGAAGCGCCTGACGCTCATGACCTTCCGCATCCCCGATCGTTGCGCTTGTCACCGCGATCGATCCGCTTGCGTTCTGCGGGACTTGCTTCGCTGCAAATTTCAGCTCGATCACCTCTGCATCGCTTGCGATCGCATGATCTATCCCTAGGGATGCGATAATCAAGCGAATTTGTCCTGGTGTCTGCGATGGTTGCTTGTAAACCGTTACGCCTTCGCGCATGGCAACCGCATCTTGGAATTCATAGAGGTTCGGATCATACTGGATCAGCATATCTTGAGCCAGGATCGGCTCATGAACCTGACTCAGACCTAGGCGCACGATAAATGGTTCGCCTTTCTTGACCGAAGCCGGACCTGTCAGCTTTACGGCGGTTTGCTGTGCGTCACGCTTTGTTACATGAACCTGCGCCGTCACCGTTTCTCCGCCATAGGATGCACTGACCGTCGTGCTTCCTTCCGCTACCCCGGTCATTACCCCTCTGTTATCGACGGATGCGATCTTCCCGTCCGCCGTCGTAAATACGGCGAGCGTAGTGACATCCTTCACCGTGCCGGAATCCTTGTAGGTCGCTGTCACGACCGTCGGCATCGTATCGCCAATGGTTAGGCTGTAGGACGGTTGGTTCAGGCTGAGCGTGAACGCTTCAGATGGTTGACCGGCAACTCGGTACGTCGCTTTGGCTTTGACGGAACTACCCGCGACCGTTCCCTCAATGGTAAATACGCCCACTTTGGCAACCATCTCTTTGGTGATGGGCGCCCATACAATGTCCACAAGCCCTGTTGTTCCATCGTTGTATACGGCTTCAACCTGTGCTGGAAGGACAGGAATGACGCCAACGTTCGTATCCACGGCTACCGATTTGTAATCCACGATGGATTTTACGCTAGCCTCATTCACTTTAAACACGTTGATCTCCGCTGCCGAAGCCCATCCGTTCACGCCCGCCGTAGCTTCAAGCTTGACATGCGTTGCGTTCGTTGCCGTGAAGCTTACGGCTTTCTCCGCGCTGTCGTTCGCAAAGTTTCCGCTAGCGACTTTGGTAAAGGTCGTGCCATCGGTGCTGACATACACGTTATAGCCCGTAATCTTTCCGTTATCGCCCGACTGCCTTGGCAAGTACGTCAATTTATTGACTTTGTAAGTTCCTCCAAGGTTTAAAGTGATCGATTGCGGAAGAACATCGGATTTATCCCACTTGGTATGCCAGATCGTTTGCGGGTTCCCGTCGATGGCCATGGATGCTGCGTTATTCTCGCCGCTCGTTTCCTGGCTCGTCGCACTTGCCGTCATTTGCGATTGAGGTACAATATTTCCAATCGCAGCAATCGAGATCGGATTGCTTAGAATGGTCACCCCGTCTAAAGTCGCCTTTACAGCAACGGTCGCTTTAAATCCAGGCCCAATATCACCTGTCACCACGATCGTGTTGCTGCCTTGAACGACAGATAACCTTTTATCGCTAAATTGATATTCAATCGCGGCCTTAGACAAATCTGCCTTTTCTCCCGTGCTCAACAAACCGTCAATCACAGCAACAATCGGTTCGTTCGGTTGAATCGTTGTATTACTCAGCGTAACGTTGACTTTGCCTAAATAGGAGCTCTGATAGAGCTGTCCTGACTTATCGACGAACAGATACGTCACTTGCTCCATCGACCGTCCGCCGATCGTCACTCGTATCTTCATCTTGGCCATCCCTTCGGAAACAGCCGTAACCAGGTTGGATGCATCCACCGAGATCACATCTGGATTTTCGCTTGTTACCGCAACATCGACGTTTTCATTGATCGGCTGGCCTGCGCCTGTATAAGCTTTAATGTCATATTTTCCAGTCGCTGCGTTCTCTGGTTTATACGCATATTCGAAATGATCGAATAGGTTGGACGTATCCATCCCGTTGATGGCCACCTCAAGCAAATCCGTCGTTGTGCCGGTTGAACCACCGTCAAATACAAGTTTGACATATTGCGCGGAGGTGTTCATCGGATATTGGTTATAGAATCCAAAATAAGCATTCCCCGTCGGGCCGTTAATGGTGCTGAAATCTTTCCATGCCGTGCCATCCTCGCTCGTTTGAATCTTGATTGTTTTCGGCGTATTGACATAATTTTGTTCTAATGAATTAAAATTGATATTTATACTCGCAATCTCGGACTTCGTAGGCAGCTTAAATTGAACCCAAGCCTTTTCATTTGCCGCCACCGACCATTTGGATTGATCAATATGAATGCCGTCAATCGCTTTGCCATCAACCAATTGATTGACTGCAGCTTGATTATGGCTAGCTGTAATTTCAGCAATCCTTGAAAGATTTTGATAAGGCAGCAGGTCCATGTATATTTTATTTGTCGTAAATGTCTTGCCGCCCTGCGTTACATCAGCCCAAATAACTCCCCGTGCAGGTTGTTCCACATAAGGCGTTATGATTTCATTATTATTGAAAGTAAACGTATTTACTTTGTTGATCACGACCGGTTTATATTTATCGCCCGCTTTCAGATCGACGATACCGCCATGCCATGCAATTTGCGAGGCATCCAGTCCGATGGCTCCGCCTTTCGCTGATCTGCCTTCGATTTGATAGCGAAGTTTCTCTAACGTACGGAACTCGCCGTAGGCCTCCTTCTCATTAACAAGCAAGGTAGCGCCGATCATGCTCTCGCCAACGTAAATTTTGCCGTCTTTTGCTGTTACTTTCAATGTATCCTGTTTCGATACTCCCTCGTAAGTACCGCTTATGGTGATCGTTGTTGTTCCATTCGATACCGGCCTCACGATCCCGCTACCGTTTACCGCTGCGATGCCGGAATCTGCACTTTGGTACGTCAAACCGGACAAAGGAGCTTTGAGCGCCGGGAATGTCATATAGCCTTCAGCATGGATTTGGAGTGACGAAGGCGTTACTTGTTCTCCCATTGCATGGATGTTCGTAAGGGTATATTTACGCGCAGGATTATCCGTTACGATCTTAATAATCGTATCAAGGGCATCTTCCTGAACGTTGGATAGATCGATGGTCAGGCTGTCCCCCGTCTGCACGAACGATGTAACAGGCAGGTTCTCGTTCAACCATGTTACCGATGTCACCCGATCCTTAACCGGTCGAATCGTTAACGTCTTACCGGTAATGACATCAAACCCTTTTTTGCCGTCAGGACCCCTCATAATATGAAGATACACATTGTTGTCCCGAGATGTTGCATAGCCCCATTGCGGACCGGTCGTGCCGTTCGGGAAGGCAAATTTCTCATAGTTGCCTTTTCCATCGTCTTCGTAACCATAGCCAGCGAGGTAATACGGCATGGTGCCTGTCGTAGACTCATGTCGTTCCGGCTTGCCGTCAGGCGCGAACCAGCTCGCAAGCCCTTCACGCACATCAATGAACTCTTGAATGGATTTCGGATATCTTGTTGCAACATCTTCTGGAGTATCCCAGTTCGTTCCGCGGCTCATTAATGGCATTTGGTCATTGTTGTCCACATAACCTCTGCCGGCATTCATGATCATTTCTTTGGCAACCTGACGGTAATCATCGCGTTTCGCATAGTATGGCGTAAAGTTGTTCTTGGTGTGAACAGACTTCCATGGCTCCATAGGGGTACGTTTTACGAGATGATTTGCGCCTGTATTGGCGTAAATATGACTGGCTTCGGCGGTTCTTAGATCCGGATCTCCATACTCTTCGCCCCATGCATTGGAATTGATAATAATGTCATCGCTGTAGTTGCGAACATTACTGTACATCACGTCATAATTGGCATTCTTCATGGCTTGCGGACCATCGAAATAGAGGTATGCCGGATCATAACGCTTAATTAGATCCTCTACATTCTGTACAAACACATCTGTAGAATAGTGCTGCAAGCCGCCGCCCTCCGTTGCATAATACAAGCCGAATTTGATCCCATAACGTTTGACAGCTTCTTCAAACTGTTTTAATCCGTCTATCACTTGGCCATGTTCGTCTTTCGGGTAATATTTCTGTCGTTCATGCTGTGGGTCGGAAAACTTGGACGGCCAATAATAATTTTGTTGCAGCGCTTCAATCGAGACGAGTGAATGTCCCTGACGTTTGGCTCGCTCTGCCCATAAATCGGCGGAGAAATTCGGATCAACGAAGTAGGGGTACGTGACAATCGTGTGGCTTAACGCGCCAACTCTACCCTCTTCAAACCATTTATTCGGGCGTTCCTTGACGGTCAATGTCATCTTCTTAGTCGCCTTATTTCCATTACGGTCAGCGACTTGTACGGTAAAGTTATAGTCTCCCGGCTCGCTGTTGATACTGATGATGCCTTTACTGCTGTTGAGATCAACATTGCCATTCACTAACCCATCCGCGATGGTACCATCGCTATTGAGTTCCAAGCCTATAGGCAATTTCCCATCTACAATGCTCCACGTATAACCAGGTGCGCCTCCGCTCGCCATAAATTGGAATGCCGATGCTGCAACACCGTATTTATTGCTTGTTTTTGATTTATTCCATACATATGGCCATTCCTTGTAACCAATGGGCATGTTTTGAGTTGGAAGCGGCGTTTTGATGGCATCCTCGGTCGTTAGTCCTTGCGAGACGATTTTGAGGGTGCCGGCATCCCCTTCCACCGAATTCATGATTCCATTGATCTTATTGCCGTTCTGATCTGCAACGCGTCCATAGAATCCGAGATACGCCACATTCTGATCCGCCCCGATCGGAACGTTGTTGGCATTCACGTCTTCGGTGTACGTATGTTTGATTTGAATCATCAATTTGTTCCAGCCCTGTTTCAACTGGATAGCTTGTTTCGTCAAATCCTTCTGCACTTCCACAGGCGTGGTCGGCGAAGATACGCAGCGATCATTGACATACAGCCGATACGATCCGCTAGCGCCTACATTGAAATACGCTTGCTGCTCTATCGGACTGTAGACGTAAGTATGAGCGTATACATATTTGTTTTTCGTATCTATACCTTTTTTGACATTAAAATAACCGTACAAATCTTGATAATCATCGTAGTTTCGATTCCAGAGACGGTCATCAAAGTACTCCCATTTTTTACTGTTTACAAATATTCCTCCGACTATCGGTGTAATACTGCCTCCCGGTTCCTGGTTCTCCGGCGGAATGATACCGTCTCCATCAAAAATATTGACTTCCGTAAAACCAAGACCGACATTTTTAAGATTTTTCTGTCCGTCGTATACAATCAGCAGTTCAACCTTGACAACATTGTTTACTGGCTGCTCAAGCTCAACTGCGCCAGGGTTTTGCCCTAAAGGATCGATATCGGTGATGACACCGGTTTTTAGAATATTCCCACTCGCGTCCTTTAGCGTGTAATTAACCTTTTGGACATCTGACGTATTGGGAGGCCAGGCGGGATTATGGCGATCAAAGACCTCAATTCGTTTCACTTTGATCGGCTGCTTCCAGGTTAAATACAAGGTCGGTGCAGGATCCCATTTCGGCCAAGTCGAGGGATCTCCAGCGGCATCATGCATTTGAGAGATCCAATTGGTTGTTTTATCGCCATCTATAGCAGATTTGGGAAGAGCATAAGAAACATCTGTTCCTGTCGGATAATCAACAGCGCTGGTTTTCCACGTGGAGCTTGAAGTCGCGTCGGCTGCTCTCGCCCAGTTACCGTCCATTGGCCTTTCAATCTGCTCCGTTACGGAGTGTTGATATACCTCGATCTCGGAGATACCAGTAACCGATGGATATGGCGTACGTCCTTTATCGATCTCGACCTTCATCTCCACGACCTTCTTCAGCCCAGACTGTATCGTATAGACCGTTGGCTCGGCTGAGCTCGCCGACGTGCTATTCACCTTTCCGGATTCGACTTTGCTGCCGTCTTCAAGCGTGAATATCAGATGATACCAATTGTTCACGTGACGCGAATCGCCCCATTGCGCGATTTTCACTTCATTGATGGCAATCGGATCTTTCCATTTCAGATTGACCCAAGGATTAGAATCATTTTCGGTCACCCACTGTTTCTTGGTGCTTCCATCCACGAGATATGAAACAGGGTTCACGGCAAGCGTCGATGATGACGCTGTTATTTCAGATGCCAGCGGCGCGTAATTTACGACCTCACCCACTTGGCATTCATAGATTTTATCCGTGACCGGCGAATCGAAAGGACCTGATACGAGCCACGAGTTAATATACGGAGCGTTTCCCGTTGTTTGCTGTGCGTAGGCTTTCGTGCCGGGAAAGCCAATCATGAATGTTGCACAGAGCATTGCGGTTGCCAATACGCTAGAAGTGAATTTAGTGCTGATTTTCATCATTTGTACCCTTTTCCTCCTTCGTTCTCTAACTTCCGCGCGATTACATGCCGTTCACTTATGTACCGATAAGCATCCTCCCCCGTGCTCAAAAATGAGGTCATATGATTACAATTTCACAGTAGTGGAACGGACAAATCTTGGATACAGAAAAAAGGAGATCTTCCTCTGAAAAGTGGCTATGACGGGTCTTTAAAATAAGCACTTTTCTTTAAGATTGTGATATTTCTGCTTATCGCCGCGTAAAAAAAGCCATTGATCCCATAAAAATGGAATCAATGGCTTCCTTAAACTGATTATTGCAAAATCGCTTTGGCTACGATCGCAAGGTCTTCAATATCTACTTTTCCATCATGATTGACATCGGCTTTCGCATTCCAGCCTGGCTGACCTTCTTGCTTACCGTAAGCTGCTGCAACGATCGCCAAGTCTCCAACCGTGATGCCGTCTTTTCCATTGACATCGGCGGAGATTTTCTTACTATCAAACACTTGAATAGCCGCTTCTAGTGCGGATTTCGCGCTATCTACTTGCTGCTGCGTCGCATTCGGATCGTTCGCTGTTGCTTTCGCTGCATCGATCGCCGACTGCAATTGCGCCTTGGATCCATTCGCATACATTCCGTGCCCGTTTCCTTCTACGGCTGCATCGTGCTTCGTCTGAGCGCTAGCGATCGCAGCATTCAAGAGCGACTTATCTACAGTGGTACTAATTTGCAGCTTGTGGGAGACTCCCCCTACCTGTAACTCGTTCCCCTCTCCGTTGGCAATGGCCACATCGCCTACAGAAACGGTCGTATCGGTTGCTTTGGTATCAGATTTCACCATAAATTTGAATTTCAGCAAATCTCCTTGGGCAGGCACACCTTGGTTTGCGCCCACGCTTGCAGCCACAATCCGGATGTGTCCCGGTACCATTTCCTTCTGTTCAATAACCTTAAATTCATCTTTCAGCGACGTAACCGAATCGAACTTCACATTCGCTGGATCATAATGAAGCGTCAAATCTTGCGCATACATTTGCTGATATACGCTCTCCGTCACGCCGCTTAATCCCATCGTCAAATCGATTGTTTGGCCAGGAGCTGCTTGATGTGTACCCGTCAATGTGGACCCAGGACGTGTGGATGCTTGAAGTACCGTCACTTGGATGCTTGTTGTCAAATCGACGTTGTTCGGGTTTACCACACCTGCTGGCAGTGTGACCGTTCCGTTTACCGTGAATGTCTGCTCCGTTGATTTGGACGGATCGTAGGAAGATGCATCCACATTCCATGCGACATTCGCATTTACATTCCCTGAACTCGTAACCAGTGCAACTGTTGCCGGCAATCCAAGAGCCGCGGCTGTTTTTGTCGTTCCGTTTGCCACCCCTGTGATTGCTGCGGGCGCCGTGATGCTCTGTAATGTACTCTCTACAGGACTCAACTCAAACCAGTTGATGTTCCAACCAGCTTTACTAACATAGAGTCTCACCGTATGTGTTCCTGCAGGCAATGTAATGGTATCCGAGACCGTTGTCCAGTTCTGCCAGCCTCCCGTTGCAGGAAAAGAAGTGGTTTTCTTATTCACGCCGTTGACCATAAATTGAACTTCACCTGTATTGCCTGTATTTACA
>Ga0209025_1002929_pt1 | contig 16990 bp, 15 predicted proteins | sample AraplaMF_Col_mLB_FD_184256 | JGI IMG/M metagenome (GOLD analysis project Ga0209025, IMG submission 184256) | Arabidopsis root microbial communities from the University of North Carolina, USA - plate scrape MF_Col_mLB (SPAdes) (version 2) | ecosystem: Host-associated > Plants > Roots > Endosphere... | reverse complement strand
AAGAAATCGGCCAGCTGGAACAGGATCCCGGCCTTGTCGGCGGCGACCACCTCGACCACGTACGGGAGCAGGTTGGACTGCACCTGCTTGGCGCCGGTGCGGTACCACACCAGTTTCAGGCCTTCCTCGCGCTCCAGCCGGGTCAGCATGGCCTCCAGCTTGGCCACCGCATCCCAGGAGCCCACGGCGAGCACGGTCACCGACACGTCGCGGCCGACCGTGGCCAGGCGTGCGTCGACGAGGTTGCAGCCGGAATCGGCGATCCGGCGAGTCACCGACAATAGCGGCGTCTCCGGATGCGTCGTGTAGGCGTTGATCAGGAGGTGGTTTTCGTTCGGCGACGGCCGGGCAGCGGAATCGGTCAAGGCGGCGCCTGCTTGGGGAGCAACGTGCTCAGATACTGAATGGCGGCCCGTGAGCGGGCTGTGGTTGCCGGGCAGCATACTTGCCCGCGCTTTCAGCCCGCAAGTAACATCCCGTGCGATCATCCCGGCCACAGATCAACAGATCGACCCATTGATCGGACTGCCGATTGGCCCGTCTGGCCGGCAGCCAGGCCTGGGTTCCAGGGCCCGCACGTGACGTGCGGGGTTCAATGCAACACGTGCACCGAGTACCCCCAACTTGCGACTTTCCGGCAGCATCACCGCGCTGGCGACGCCTTTCACCGCGTCCGGCGAAATCGATTTCGACGCCTGGCAGCGACTGCTCGATCAGCAGTTGGCGGCCGGCACCCAGGCCATCGTCGTCGCCGGTTCCACCGGCGAGGCCGCAGCGCTGTTCGACGCCGAGTACGACGCACTGCTGCGCACCGCCGTCGAGCGTGTCGCCGGTGCGATCCCGGTCCTGGCCGGCACCGGCCTGTCGAACACGGCAAAGACCATCGAACTGACGCGACGCGTGGCGGCCCTTGGCGCCGATGCCGCGCTGGTCGTGACGCCGCCGTACGTGCGCCCGACCCAGGCGGGCCTGGTCGCGCATTACCGCGCCATTGCCGACGACGGCGCGCTGCCGATCGTGCTCTACAACGTGCCGGGCCGCACCGGCGGCGATCTGCTGCCGGAAACCGTCGCCGAACTGGCGCCGCTGGCGAACATCGTCGGCATCAAGGAAGCGCGCAGCGAACCCGAGCGCATGACCGCGCTGCTGGCATTCAAGGGCGAAGGCTTCGCCGTGCTCAGCGGCGACGACCCGACCGCGTGCCGCGCGATGCTGGCCGGCGCCGACGGCGTGATCTCGGTGGCATCGAACGTGCTCCCGCATGCGTTCCGGCGCCTGGCCGACATGGCCCGTGGCGGCCGCCGCGACGAAGCGCTGGCGCTGGATGCGCGCATGCTCGCCGCCTACGACTTCCTCGGCGTGGAGCCCAATCCCATTCCCGTGAAGGCGCTGCTGCAGCGCCAGGGCATCGGCCACGGCCTGCGCCTGCCGCTGCTGCCGCTGTCGCCGGTCCATACTGCTTCCGCCGCGACGGTCGACATGCTCGTCCGCGAACTTGAAAACGCCTGCCGCGATTCCCTCGCGGCCTGACCCTGCAGGAGAGCTACATGAGTTCCAACGTTTCGATGTCCCGCGTCGCCGTCGCCGCCCTGGTGCTGGCCGGTGTCGCCGCCGGTTCCGGCTGCAGCTGGTTCCGCAAGGGCAATGACCTGTACGCACAGGCCCCGGAAATGCGCCCGCTGGAAGTTCCGCCGGACCTGGACCCGCCGCGCACCGATACCGCCGTCAACCTGCCGACCCCGGCGACCGCGCTGGGCAATCCGGCCCTGGCCGGCACCGGCTTCACCGTCACCGGCACGCGTGACGAAGTGTTCGCCAAGGTCGGTACCGCGCTGGCGGCAGTCGAAGGCGTGAAGGTCACCAGCAGCGCCCAGGCGATGGGCGTGTACGACGTCAACTACGAGGGCAGCAACTTCCTCGTGCGCGTGGCCGGTGCCGATGTCGGCGCCTACGTCGCCGCGGTCGATCCGCGTGGCGTGCCGGCGAGCGGCGATGCCCCGAAGAAGCTGATCGAAACGCTGCGCATGGCACTGGTCGGTCGCTGATCGAGCATTGCCTTGAATGAAAACGGGCGCCATCGGCGCCCGTTTTTGTTTCTGCAGGTCGCGCTTAGCGCTCCAGCATATCGAGCTTGCCCGGCTTGCCTTCCCATTCCTTGGCGTCGGCCAGGCCGTCCTTGCGCGTGGTGATGACCGGCCAGGCCTTGGCCAGCTCGGCATTGAGTGCGACGAACGCCTCCTGCCCGGCCGGCACGTCGTCCTCCGGGTAGATCGCGTTGATCGGGCACTCCGGCTCGCACAGGGTGCAGTCGATGCACTCGTCCGGATCGATCACCAGGAAGTTCGGGCCCTCATGGAAGCAGTCGACCGGGCACACCTCGACGCAGTCGGTGTACTTGCACTTGATGCAGTTCTCGGTGACGACGAAGGGCATGGCGATGGTTCCGTGAGAAGAAGGGCCCTGGCGGGCATTGCGTATTGTATGCCGGCGCCCGGGGCGTGACAGCCTGGATCCCGGCGTTCGCCTGACGGGCGCTACGCCGGGATGGCGGGCGCTACAAAGAAAAAGCCCGCGCATCGCTGCGCGGGCTTCGGAATTGGTACACCCTACGGGATTCGAACCCGTGTTGATGCCTTGAGAGGGCACCGTCCTAGGCCTCTAGACGAAGGGTGCAGATGGAGCATGGAGCGGGCTGTGTAGCGAGAAGCCCCCCGGCGCAAAGGCTCTCAACCCAGCGCGGCTTGCTAGTATATGCGGCGCCGCTGCCCCGGGCAATGGCCTCCCACACCTAAAATGGACTGCGGCAACGCCCGCTCGATGGAATCCGACAACCAAATCCAACTCAGGCTGCAAACCATTCCGCGCGACCAGCACAACGTGTCGCGCCGGGATATCAGCCCCAATGCCCTGCGTGTGCTGTATCGCCTGCGCGAGGGCGGCTTCGACGCCTTCCTGGTCGGCGGCGCCGTCCGCGACCTGCTGATCGGCGGCCACCCCAAGGATTTCGACGTTGCCACCAACGCCACGCCGGAAGAGGTCAAGGGCCTGTTCCGCAACTGCCGCCTGATCGGCCGTCGCTTCCGGCTTGCCCATGTCGTCTACGGCCGCGAGATCATCGAGGTGGCGACGTTCCGCGCCAACACCGACGACGGCAGCGGCGACCGCGAGCTGCACGAGGGCGGTCGCCTGCTGCGCGACAACGTCTACGGCACCATCGAGGACGACGCGGTCCGCCGCGACTTCACCGCCAACGCCCTGTACTACGCGATCGAGGACTTCTCGGTGCGCGACTACGTCGGCGGCTTCGAGGACGTGCGCAACCGCCTCATGCGTTTGATTGGCGACCCGGAGACGCGTTACCGCGAGGATCCCGTGCGGATGCTGCGCGCCGTGCGCCTGGCGGCCAAGCTCGATTTCGAGATCGAACCGGCGACTGCTGCACCTATCCCGGTGCTGGCGCCGCTGCTGCGCGAATCCGCGCCGGCGCGCCTGTTCGAGGAATGCCTGAAGCTGTTCCTGTCGGGCAACGCGGTCAAGAGTTTCCTTGGCCTTGAGCGCCACGGCCTGCTGCCGGCGCTGCTGCCGGAAACCGCCGCCGCGCTGAAGTCCAATCGCAGCGGCGCGCTGCGCAAGATGGTGCTGGAAGGCCTGAAGAATACCGACGCGCGCGTCGCCAACGACGAGCCGGTATCGCCCGCGTTCCTGTTCGCCCTGCTGCTGTGGCCTGCGTATTGCCGGGCGCTGATGGCGTTGCAGGCGCAGGGCATGCACACGGCCGAGGCGCAGCGTCGCGCCGCCGACCGCGTGACCGTGCATCAGCTCGAGACGATCGCGCTGCCGCGCCGTTTCTCGCTGCCGATGCAGGAAATCTGGTTGCTGCAGTCGCGGTTCTCGCTGCGCCAGCGCAAGCGCGTGTTCCGCACGCTCGCGCATCCGCGCTTCCGCGCCGCGTTCGATTTCCTCGGCCTGCGCCTCACCGCGTCGGACGAGCACGCCGAAGACGTCGCGTTCTGGCGCGAGGCGCAGGCCAATCCCGGCGATGCCGTTGCCATCGCAGAACTCGAGACGGAGCGCGCCGCGCAGGCCGACGACGAAGAGCCGCGCAAGCGTCGCCGCCGTCGCCGCAAGCCCGCCACCAGCCAGGAATGAGGCGGGCAGGGCGGACGTACCGGCCATGACCATTACTGCGTTCGTCGGCCTGGGCAGCAACCTGGGTGACAGCACCGCCGCCCTGCGCGCGGCCTTCGCCGCCCTGGCGGCGATCGAGGGCACGCGCCTGCTGCAGGCCTCGCGCCTGTACCGGACGCCGGCGTGGGGCGTGACCGAGCAGCCCGATTTCGTCAACGCCGTGGCGATGCTGGAAACGCAGCGGACGCCGCAGCAGCTGCTGGCCGACCTGCTCGCCATCGAGCGCGTCGCCGGCCGCGACCGCCAGGCCGACGGCAGCGACCGCTGGGGCCCGCGCACGCTGGATCTCGACCTGCTGCTGTATGGCGACGCCGTGATCAGCGAACCTGGCCTGCAGGTCCCGCACCCGCACCTGCACGAGCGCGCCTTCGCGCTCGTGCCGCTGCTGGAAATCGCGCCCGACGCGCTCATCCCCGGTATCGGCCCGGCGCGTCAGGCGCTGGCGAAGATGGAACCGGGGGAGGTCGAGGCGGTAACGTATGCGGATTCTCCGGACGATCGCCCGTAGCCGCCCCTTGGCCGGCTCCGGCTCTGCCTGACCCGCGCCGACAACTGGTACCCCACGCCATGTACAGCGGAACCCCGAACGACAAGCCCTGGACCGTGCCGGCCCTGGCCGACGCCAAGCGCGACGGCCGCCGGCTGGTGATGCTGACCTGCTACGACGCCGGGTTCGCCCGCACCATGGACGCCGCCGGCGTCGACCTGGTGCTGGTCGGCGATTCGCTCGGCATGGTCGTGCAGGGCCACGACAGCACGCTGCCGGTGACCACGGCCGACGTCACCTACCACACCGCCTGCGTCGCCCGCGGCCTGGCCAAGGCCCTGCTGGTTTCCGACCTGCCGTTCCAGGCCGACGCCACGCCCGAGCGCGCGCTCGATGCTTCGGTGCAGCTGCTGCAGGCCGGCGCGGCGATGGTCAAACTCGAAGGGGCAGGGCACAAGCTCGACGTCATCCGCTTCCTGGTCGAGCGCGAGATCCCGGTCTGCGCGCACCTGGGGCTGACGCCGCAGTCGGTGCTGCGCCTGGGTGGCTACAAGGTCCAGGGTCGCGACGAGGCGGCGGCTGCTCGGCTGCGCGCCGATGCGCGCGCCGTCGCCGAGGCCGGCGCCAGCCTGCTCGTGCTCGAGTGCGTGCCGACCCCGGTGGCCGCGGCGATCACCGCCGACCTGGCCATTCCCACGATTGGCATTGGCGCCGGCCCGCAGTGCGACGGCCAGGTGCTGGTGTTGCACGACCTGCTGGGCGTCAACTCCGGCCATCGCCGGCCGCGCTTCGTCAAGGATTTCCTCGCCGAGGGCGGCTCGGTAGCGGGCGCTGTCCAATCATTTGCCCAGGCCGTTCGCGACGGCAGCTTCCCGGACGCCGAACACTCCTATGCCTGACCGCCGCACTCCCGTTGTTTCCGGCGCGCACGTCGCAAACCATCGCAACGCAAGCTCCAGCAATGCCCGCAAAGACGCCATGATCGAAACCATCACCGACCTTGCCGCGCTGCGCGCGCGAGTGGCGCAGTGGCGACGCGAAGGATTGCGCGTCGCCCTGGTGCCGACCATGGGCAACCTGCATGCAGGCCACTACTCGCTGGTGCAACTGGCGCGCCAGCACGCCGATCGCGTCGTCACCAGCGTGTTCGTCAACCCGACCCAGTTCGGTCCCAATGAAGACTTCTCCCGCTACCCGCGCACGCCTGAAGCCGACGCGATCGGACTGGAAGCGGCGGGCTGCGACGTGATGTGGCTGCCCGCGGTCGAGACCATGTACCCCTACGGCGCCGAGGCGACGGTCCGCGTGCAGGTACCGGGCGTCAGCACGACGCTCGAGGGTGCGCATCGACCGGGGCATTTCGACGGTGTCGCCACGGTGGTGTCGCGCCTGTTCAACCAGGTGCAGCCGGACGTGGCCGTGTTCGGACGCAAGGACTACCAGCAGCTGGCAGTCATCCGCTACATGGTCCGCGACCTGGCTTTCGCCATCGAACTGATCGGCGCCGACATCGTCCGCGAGGACAACGGCCTGGCGATGAGTTCGCGCAACCAGTACCTGTCGGCGGACGAGCGCGGCACCGCGGCGGCGATCCACCGCTGCCTGCTGGCCATGCGCGACGCGATCGAAGCCGGCACGCCGCGCGCGGCGGTCGAGGCCGAGGCGGTCAAGCGCCTGGAAGCGGACGGCTTCGTTCCTGACTACGCCGTGGTGCGGCGCCCGGACCTGACCGAGCCGGCAGACGGCGAGGGCGGCGCCCGGGTGGCCCTGATCGCGGCCCGGCTGGGTCGGACACGGCTGATCGACAACCTCGAATTCGGGGCCTGAGCCGGCGGCTGAACCGGCCGCTGGAAACGTCTCCCGCGGCGATCTGAACCGTTCCACCAGCGGTGCCAATCCGGTGGGCGGGGAGATGTTGCACTGCGCCATGCGCTGCTAGACTTGCGGTCTGACGCGTCCGCATGCCCGCGGCCGGAGCCACACACATGCAACTGAACGTACTCAAGGCCAAGATCCACCGCGCCACCGTGACCCATGCCGAGCTTCACTACGAAGGCTCGTGCGCGATCGACGGGCGCCTGCTCGACATCTCGGGAATCCGCGAGTACGAGCAGATCCACATCTACAACGTCAACAACGGCCAGCGCTTCGTCACCTACGCCATCCGTGGCGAAGAGGGCAGCGGCGTGATCTCGGTCAACGGTGCCGCCGCCCACTGCGCGCAGCCCGGCGACCTGGTCATCATCTGCGCCTACGGCGTGTGCGATGAAGCCGAGGCGGCCAAGTACAAGCCGACCCTGGTCTACGTCGACCGCCACAACGCGCTGACGCACACCAACCGTTCGATGCCGGCACAGGCAGCCTGACCTGCCCATGGATGCCGATGCCCGTCTGAGCCGTCTTCGCGCCCAGGCAGGGCGCGTCATCCAAACCCCGCTGAAGGACCTGGTCGCCGCCGACCCGTCGCGCGCGCAGCAGTTCGCCGTGCGCGTCGGTCCGGTCTATGCCAACTTCGCCCGCCAGCACTACGACAGTGACGCCCTGGCGTCGCTGTTCGAACTGGCCGAGCAGGCCGGCGTTCGGCAGAAGCTGCAGGCGCAGTTCGACGGCGACATCATCAACGTCACCGAAGGTCGCAGCGTGCTGCACACCGCGCTGCGCGGCGACGTCTCGGCCGCGCCGGTGGCGCGAGCCGCGCACGCCCAGGCGCTGGAAGCACGTGCGCGCATGCGTGCGCTGGTCGATGCGCTGGCAGCCAGCGATGTCACCGACATCGTCAGCGTCGGCATCGGCGGTTCAGACCTCGGTCCGCGCCTGGCGGTGGATGCGCTCACGGGCGCCGCGCCGGGACGCTTCCGCGTCCATTTCCTGTCCAACGTCGACGGACATGCCGCGCAGCGCGTGCTGGCCGGGCTCGACCCGCGCCGCACCGCCGCGGTGCTGATCTCCAAGACCTTCGGCACGCAGGAGACGCTGCTCAACGGTGCGATCCTGCGCGACTGGCTGGGCGGAACCGAACGTCTGTACGCGGTGTCGGCGAATGTCGAACGCGCCGCTGAATCCTTCGCCATTCCGCCCGAGCGCATCCTGCCGATGTGGGACTGGGTGGGGGGTCGTTATTCGCTGTGGTCGGCGGTAGGCTTCCCGATTGCGCTGGCGATCGGCATGGACGCGTTCGAAGCGATGCTCGATGGCGCCTCGCAGATGGACGTGCACGTCCTCGAAACGCCGCTGCCGCAGAACCTTGCCGCGTGGCACGCACTGACGGCGATCTGGAATCGCAACGGCCTCGGCTATGCCACGCAGGCCGTGCTCGCCTACGACGAGCGCCTGAAGCTGCTGTCCAACTACCTGCAGCAGCTGGTGATGGAAAGCCTGGGCAAGTCGGTGCGCACCGACGGCTCCGCGGTCACGGTCGACACCGTGCCGGTGTGGTGGGGCGGTGCTGGCACCGACACCCAGCACAGCTTCTTCCAGGCGTTGCACCAGGGCACGTCGATCGTGCCTTCGGATTTCATCGGGGTGATCCGTTCCGATGCGCCATACCCGGACAACCACCGCGCGCTGCAGGCCAACCTGCTGGCGCAGACCGAGGCCTTCGCCAATGGCCAGGCCAGCGACGATCCTGCACGTGCCTATGCCGGTGGCCGTCCGAGCACGATGATCCTGCTCGAGGCACTGACGCCGCAGGCGTTTGGCGCGTTGCTGGCGCTGTATGAGCACAGCGTTTACCTGCAGTCGGTGATCTGGGGGATCAATGCCTTCGATCAGTTCGGCGTGGAGCTGGGCAAGCAGGTGGCGAGCCGGCTGCTGCCTGCATTGGCCGGCGAGGCGCAGGCGGACGATCCGGTGACGCGGGAACTGCTGGCGCAGTTGCGCTGACCGCCTAGGCGGCGTGATGCCGCCGAAGCGCCCACTCGATGTGTTCGCGCACCATCGCGCTTGCGGATTCCCGCCGCGCCTTCAATGCGGCAATCACTTCCGGACTGGTGCGCGCATTGCCCAGCGCGACCGCAATGTTGCGCAACCAGCGCTCATGGCCGCTGCGGCGGATCGCGGTGCCTTCGGTGCGCTGCAGGAACTCGGCTTCGTCCCACGCGAACAACTGCACCAGCGTCGCCTTGTCGAGGTCGTTGCGGGCGCGGAAGTCGGCTTCGTCGGTGCGCTGGGCGAACTTGTTCCAGGGGCAGATCAGCTGGCAGTCGTCGCAACCGAAGATGCGGTTGCCGATCGGCGGGCGCAGCTCCTCCGGTATCGAACCTTCGTGCTCGATGGTGAGGTAGGCGATGCAGCGGCGCGCGTCGAGCCGGTAGGGCGCGACGATCGCCTGGGTCGGGCAGATGTCGATGCACTTGCGGCAGGTGCCGCAGTGCGCGCTGGCGGGCGTGTCGATCGGCAGCGGTAGATCCACGTAGATCTCGCCGAGGAAGAAGAACGAGCCACCTTCCTTGTCGATCAGGCAAGTGTGCTTGCCGATCCAGCCAAGCCCTGCGTTGCGTGCGAGCGCGCGTTCGAGCACCGGCGCCGAGTCGACGAAGACGCGATGGCCGAACGGGCCGACTTCTTCGGCGATGCGGTCGGCCAGGCGTTGCAGCCGCTGGCGCATCAGCTTGTGGTAGTCGCGGCCGAGCGCGTAGCGGGCAACATAGGCGCGCTCGCTGTCGTCCAGCGTCGCCCACGCTTCGTCGCCATCGCGGCCGTAGTCGAGCCCGACCGATATCACCCGGATCGTGCCGGGGTGCAGGTCGCCCGGGCGCGAGCGCAGGTCGCCGTGGCGCGCCATCCAGTCCATCGAGCCGTACAGCCCCTGCGCCAGCCAGTCGCGCAGGTGCGCCTCGTCCTGGCCCAGGTCGATGTCGGTGATCCCGCAACGCTGGAAGCCGAACTCGCGCGCCAGCAGGCGCACGCGCTGCGCCAGGACGGCGTAGTCGGGTGCCGCGGCGGGCAGGGCAGGGATCGGGGCGGCGGGAGTGTTCACGAGGCACAAGTATAGAATCCCGTGATGCCACGCGATGACGCCTTCGCCGATGCGCTTTACGACTCCGCCGCGCTGCGCGAGGTGGAAGCGCGCGCGGCGCAGGCGCTGGGCGATGCCTTCGAGCTGATGAGCCGGGCCGGCCGGGCCGCCTGGCGCGAGGTGTTGACGCACTGGCCGCAGGCGCAGCGGATCGTCGTCGCCTGCGGTCCGGGCAACAACGGTGGCGACGGTTACGTGCTGGCCCGGCATGCGCGCCAGTCCGGGCGCCAGGTGACGGTCGTGCATCTGCCCGGGCAGGTCCCGCGCGGCGAGCTGGCGCGACGCGCGGCGCAGGACTACTTCGCCGTGGGTGGTGCCGTCGAATTGTTCGAAGGTGCGTTGCCGGCGGCGGACGTCGTCGTCGACGCGCTGTTCGGCATCGGCCTGTCGCGCGAACCGGACGAAGCAACGCAGGCGCTGATCGCCGCGATCAATGCGCAAGGCGCGCCCGTGCTGGCACTCGACGTGCCAAGCGGCATCGATGCCGATCGTGGTTGCGTCGCGGGCACCGCCGTGGTCGGCACGCGCACCGTCGAGTTCATGGCAGGAAAGATCGGGCTGCGCACCGGAGCGGCACTCGATCACGTCGGCGTGCTGTCACTGGCGGCGCTGGAGATTCCGGCGCAATGGTTCGACGGCACTGCCGCACGTGCGCATCGGCTTACACCCGTCGCGCTCTCGCGCTGGCTCGCGCCGCGTCGGCGCGACAGTCACAAGGGCACCAGCGGTCGTGTGCTGTGCGTTGGCGGCGAATCCGGAAGCGGTGGCGCAATCATGCTGTGCGCGCAGGCGGCATTGCGCAGCGGCGCCGGGCTCGTCGAGGTGGCCACGCGTGCCGAACATGTCGCGCCACTGCTGGCTCGGCTGCCAGAAGCGATGGTGCATGTCGTGACCGATGCGGAGTCACTGCAGCCGGCATTGGATCGTGCCAGCTCGATTGCGCTGGGTCCCGGCCTGGGCCTCGGTGCATGGGGACGGGCACTCTACGAACGCGCGGTGGCCAGCGCCAAGCCGCTGCTGCTCGATGCCGATGCCCTCAACCTGTTGGCGATGCATCCGTTCGCCCTGCCTGGTGATGCCGTGCTGACGCCGCACCCGGGCGAGGCCGCGCGCCTGCTCTGCATCAGTACTGCGCAGGTGCAGCGCGATCGTTTCGCCGCCGCGCGTTTGTTGAGCGAACGTTATGCCTGCGTGGTGGTGCTCAAGGGCGCGGGCAGCATCGTTGCGGCGGCACAAGAAACGCCTCGCATCATTGCCGCCGGCAATCCAGGCATGGCCGTCGGTGGCATGGGCGATCTGCTCAGTGGCGTGATCGCCGCACTGCGTGCGCAAGGTCTTTCCGCATTCGACTCGGCCAGCGCGGGTGCGTTGCTGCATGCCGCTGCAGGCGACGCGGCCGCGCATGAAGGTGGCGAGCGCGGACTGTTGCCGAGCGACGTGATGCCCTGGCTTCGCCACTTCGTCAATCCGGAGCGTTGATGCGTGTTGAAAGAGACTTTGCAGGTGAATGAATTCTGGTTGGCCGACGCCGATGCAACCGATGCACTGGGTGCGCAGCTTGCGCGTACGCGGCCGGTGGATGCCGTCGTGCATCTGCACGGCGATCTCGGTGCGGGCAAGTCGACGCTTGCGCGCGCATTGCTGCGCGCGCTCGGTGTGCAAGGTGCAATTCGCAGTCCGACCTACACGCTCGTCGAACGCTATCCGTTGGCCGATGGTGGCGAAGCGTGGCATCTGGATCTGTATCGGATTTCGGATGCCGGCGAACTGGAATTCCTCGGTCTCGATGGCGCCGAAGTTCGCCTCTGGCTGGTCGAGTGGCCAGAACGCGGCGCCGGTGCATTGCCCATGGCGGACCTGACGGTGGACCTGGCGATGGACGGGGCAGGGCGGCGGGCCCGGTTGCGGCCGGGAACGGCGGTCGGGGAGGCCTGGCTGGCCCGGCTGGCGCCGCTGGCCGCAGGGCATGAGGTTGCGTCCGACTCCTGAACGGTTCCGCAGGAAAGTCCGGCAGGTCGCGGATTCGTAAGGGAAAAGTGCTTGCAAATTCCTTGATCCGGTGGTTGACTACCGGCCATGCGCGTCAATGTCGCCACCGTCCAGAAGTTTCTGCTCGGCCTCGCGCTGCTCGCCGCGCTCGCCTGGAACCTGGCTCATGCCAGTGAAATCAAGGGCTTGGAGTTGAGTGCCGGCGCAACCGGCACCCGCGCCGAGATCGCGCTCGACGGCGCCGGCGAATTCAAGGTGATCAGCCTGAAAGGACCCGACCGCCTGGTCGTGGACCTGCCCGCATCGAACCTGGCCCGCAATTTCCGTCTCCCGGCCGGCACCGGCGTCGTCAAGTCCGTGCGCACGGGTGAGCCGGCCCCGGGCACCTCGCGCATTGTTTTCGACCTCTCCCAGCAGGTGACGGTGCTCAAGCCGCGCATCGAGCAGGGCGCGAGCGGTCCGCGCCTGGTTCTGGAGTGGCCGGGCGACGGCGCCGAACCGGTCGGAGTGATCGCGACGGTTGCCGAACCGACCGTGGCGCCAGCGTCCACCACGGCGGTGCCGACTTCGCGCCCTGAAACCGTCACGCCGCCCGCTTCGAATGCTTCGAACGCTTCCGCCTACCTGCCGACGGGCCAGGCTGCATCGCCGACCGCGCAGGCGCCGTCGGCGGGCGAAGTCAGCGCTGCTTCTTCCGAGGCCACGACCCGCCTGATCTCCGCGATCGTGGCCGGTCGCAACGGTCAGACGGCGGCGGCGACCACGGTTCCCGCACCGGCGAACACCATTGCCCCGACACCGGGCAGCGTTGCTGCGGCACCTGCCGCGGTGGCTGCCGCTGCGTCTAACGTGCCCACCACGGTCGCCACCGGCGTGCCGACGCGCATCGCCACCGGCCAGCCGACACCGACCGGTGCCAGCGCTGCCAGCACGGCTACGACCACGACTTCCGCGCCGCTGGCGTCGACGCCAGCGCCCGCACCCGGCCAGGCGCCGGTCAAGACCATGAAGGATGTGATGCGCGGCCGCGGCATGCGGCCGCTGGTCATCGCCATCGACGCCGGCCACGGCGGACAGGACCCCGGTGCGCTCGGCCCGTCGGGCAAGCGCGAGAAGGACGTCACCCTCGCCATCGCCCGCGAACTGGCGCGCCAGATCGACGCCACGCCTGGCCTGAAGGCGCACCTGGTGCGCGACACCGACGTGTTCATCCCGCTGCCGCGACGCGCGCAGCTGGCGCGCCAGGCCAAGGCCGACATGTTCATCTCGATCCATGCCGACGCGGCCGAAAACCGCTCGGCCAAGGGTTCATCGGTGTACGTGCTGTCGCTCAAGGGCGCGTCCTCGCAGCGTGCGCGCTGGCTGGCCGACAAGGAAAACTCCTCCGACCTGATCGGTGGCGTGCGCCTGGAACAGACCAGCAACACGCTGGCCTCGGTGCTGCTCGACCTCACCCAGAGCGGCCACATGAAGGCCTCCGAAGACGCCGCCGAGCACGTGCTGGACGGCCTCAAGCGCGTCGGCAGCAACCACAAGCCGCATATCGAGCGTGCCAACTTCGCCGTGCTGCGCACCTCGGACATGCCGGCGATGCTGGTCGAGACCGCCTTCATCTCCAACCCGGACGAAGAGCGTCGCCTGACCGACCCGGCCCACCAGCGCAACCTTGCCCGCGCGGTGCTTGTTGGCGTCAACACCTACTTCACCCGCCAACCGCCGCCGGGCACGCTGTACGCCGCGCGCGCCGATGCCACGTACGTGACTGCCGACGCGGGAGCCGGTGGCGGCAGCCCGTAAGCCAGCATTGCACCCCCGGAAACGTCGCTGCGTCGGCTATCATCACACCCGACTATTCCGACGACGCAGGACTGCGTCGCCCAGGCCGTGACGATCCGCCAACTCCCTGACACCCTCATCAACCAGATCGCGGCCGGCGAGGTCATCGAGCGCCCGGCATCCGTGGTCAAGGAACTGGTGGAGAACGCGCTCGACGCCGGCGCGCGGCGCATCGACATCGACCTGGAAGAGGGCGGCGTACGCCTGATCCGCATCCGCGACGATGGCGGCGGCATCGCTGCCGACGAGCTGCCGCTGGCCATCCAGCGTCACGCCACCAGCAAGATCGCTTCGCTCGACGACCTCGAAGGCGTGGCCACGCTCGGTTTCCGAGGCGAGGCCTTGCCGTCCATTGCCTCGGTCAGCCGCTTCGCACTGACCTCGCGCCGCGTCGGCAACGACCATGCGGCAACGCTCGATGTCGAAGGCGGGCGCATTGGCGCGGTCGTCCCCAAGCCGCACCCGCAGGGCACCACCGTCGAGGTGCGCGACCTGTTTTTCAACGTGCCGGCGCGCCGCAAGTTCCTGAAGGCCGAGCGCACCGAGCTGGGCCACATCGAGGAATGGTTGCGGCAGCTGGCACTGGCGCGCCCGGATGTCGAACTGCGCGTCTCGCACAACGGCAAACCGTCGCGGCGCTGGAAGGGCGAGGGCGATCTACTCTCCGAAGTGCGCCTGCACGAAGCGCTGGGCGAGGAGTTCGCGCGCCATGCACTGCGCGTCGACCACGCCGGCGGTGCGCATACCGAAGGTTCGGGCCAGGGCCTGCGCCTGCACGGCTGGATCGCGCAGCCGGCGTACAACCGCGCCAGCGCCGACCAGCAGTACCTCTACGTCAACGGCCGCGCCGTGCGCGACCGCAGCATCGCCCATGCGATCAAGCAGGCGTATGCCGACGTGTTGTTCCATGGCCGCCAACCGGCGTACGTGCTGTTCCTCGAGCTCGATCCGCGTCGCGTCGACGTCAACGTGCACCCGGCCAAGCACGAGGTCCGCTTCCGCGATGCGCGCCTGATCCACGATTTCGTCTACCGCACGCTGCAAAGCGCGCTGGCGGAGACCCGTGCGGGGACCACGCCGAATGCAATGGGTGTCCCGATGGATGGCGCTCCCGCGGCGAACTGGGCCGCAATGCCCGCCGGGGCCCAGGGGTTTTCCAACGGCGCTTCGCCCGCCTTCTGGCGCCAGGAACAGTCGCCGTTGCCGATGCAGGTCGCCGAGGCGCGCTCGGGCTATGCCGCGCTCTATGGCGCGGCGCAGCCGGCCATGGCGTCGTCCGCGCCGATTGCGATGCCGCACAGCGCTGAAGCCACGCTGCCACCGCTGGGCTACGCGATCGCCCAGCTGCACGGCATCTACGTGCTGGCCGAAACCGCCGAAGGCCTGATCGTCGTCGACATGCATGCCGCCCATGAGCGCATCGGCTACGAGAAGCTCAAGAGCGCGCACGACGGCGAAGGCCTGCGCACGCAGCCGCTGCTGGTGCCGGCGACGCTGGCGGTGTCCGAGCGCGAGGCCGAGGTGGCCGAACGCGAAGGCGAGACCCTGGCCGCGCTCGGCTTCGAAGTGACCCGCAGCGGACCGCAGTCGCTGACGCTGCGCAGCGTGCCGGCACTGCTCGCGCACGGCGATGTCGAAGCGCTGCTGCGCGACGTACTGGCCGACCTTCGCGAGCACGGCGAATCCCGGCGCGTGGCCGCAGCGCGCGACGAGTTGCTGGCGACGATGGCCTGCCACGGCGCCGTGCGCGCCAACCGTCGCCTGACGCTGCCCGAAATGAATGCCCTGTTGCGCGAGATGGAAGCCACCGAGCGCTCGGGGCAATGCAACCATGGCCGCCCGACCTGGGCGCGCTTCACCCTTCCCGAAATCGACCGCTGGTTCCTGCGAGGACGCTGAATGTCGGCAACCGCAAAATGGCAGTTCGCAAAGAGTGCATGGCTCGTGGCCGTGGTCGCGCTGGCCGGCGCCTGCAGCAAGCCCGCCGATGAAGGCGCCGGCAAGGCCGCGCAGGACCAGGCCGCGCAGATCTCGTTCTCGCGCGACCTGGAACTGTGGCGCAGCCAGCGCGTGGCCAACCTGACCAAGCCCGACGGCTGGACCAGCGTCGTCGGCCTGCACTGGATCGACCCGGGCCCGCATTACTTCGGTGCGTCCGCCGGCAATGGCATCCAGCTCGCGGTCGGGCCGGACCATTTCGGCATGATCGACCTCAACAACGGGCGGCTGCGTTTCGTCCCGGAAAAAGGCCTGGCGGTCACCCTCGACGGCGAGCCGCTGAAGGGCGCCGCCGAACTGCGCGCGGACGATTCGCCGACCGGACCGAGCGTACTGGCGTTCGACGAAGGCAAGGGCCTGGTGACCGTGATCAAGCGCGGTGATCGCTACGCCCTGCGGGTGAAGCACGCCGATGCGCCCAGCCGCACCGGCTTCCGCGGCATCGAATACTGGCCGGCGACCACCGACTGGAAAGTCCAGGCCCATTACGTGCCGCATCCGCCGGGCAAAACCCTGCCGATCGCCAACATCATCGGCATCACGGACGAAGTGCCCAACCCCGGCGCGCTCGAGTTCGAGCGTGGCGGCAAGCAGTACCGGATCGAAGCACTGGACGAAGGCGAGGACACGCTGTTCCTGGTGTTCGCCGACCGCACCAGCGGCCATGGCAGCTATCCGGCCGGCCGCTTCCTCGATGCGCCCAAGCCCGGCGCCGACGGCAACGTCACGCTCGATTTCAACCAGGCGTACAACCCGCCGTGCGCGTTCACCGCGTTCGGGACCTGTCCGCTGCCGCCGCCGGAGAATCGACTCGACCTGCTGGTCGATGCCGGCGAAAAGACCTACGCGCACGCCGCGCCCTGATCTGACACCCCCACTTGCCCCTCAACCTCGCGCCTGAAAGCCGAAGGACACCGTTCCGATGCGTCGCCTGAAGATGTTCTGCCTGACCATGCTGGCTGTCGCCGCGCTGGCGTCGGTGGCCCTTGCCGTCGAAAAGGTGGCCACGCCGCAGCCAACGCAGAATCCGCCGGTCGCGACGGCCAAGGCGCCGCCGCTGCCGCTGCTGTGGAAAGTCTCCGACGCCGACAACGCGGTGTACCTGCTTGGTTCGTTCCACCTGCTCAAGGGCGACGACTATCCGCTTTCGGCCGACATCGACAGCGCCTTCGCCGCGTCGGACAAGGTCGTTTTCGAAGTGCCGCCGGAGCAGATGACCGATCCGGCGACGGCACAGAAGTTCCTGGCCGCTGCCGGCTATGGCGACGGCCGCACCCTCACCCAGGTGCTGCCGGCGGCGCTGCGCGAGAAGTTCGCCCGGATCGTTGCGCAGCGTGGATTCTCGGTCGCCCAGTTCGACGGCTACGAGCCCTGGTTCATTAATCTGTCGCTGATGCTGGGCATGGCGGACCAGATGGGCTTCAAGCCGGAAAGGGGCATGGACCAGTACCTGATGCAGCGTGCGGCCACCGGCA
>Ga0209025_1002927_pt1 | contig 16999 bp, 11 predicted proteins | sample AraplaMF_Col_mLB_FD_184256 | JGI IMG/M metagenome (GOLD analysis project Ga0209025, IMG submission 184256) | Arabidopsis root microbial communities from the University of North Carolina, USA - plate scrape MF_Col_mLB (SPAdes) (version 2) | ecosystem: Host-associated > Plants > Roots > Endosphere... | reverse complement strand
ACGACGTGGCGAGGGATTTTAATCCCTGTCCCAAACGTTTATTCATCATGCAGTCTCTTGCTTATACTATCTCATCATGCCGATCCGATCGCTACTTGTTGCCGCCATATGCCTGTTGGGCGCCGCCGACGCCGGCGCCCAGTTGCGCCTGCCGGGCGTGCAATTGCCGCAAATACCGCTCAATACCACGCCGCTGCTGCGCGATACAGGCCGGCTGCTGGACCGCACCGACATCGGCAACCTGGCGACCACACGCCTGGAGCAGGTCGCCAGCCTGCTGCGCCAGCACCGCGATGTGCTGGAACCCGATCCGCGCGGCGAACCCGTGGTGCGCCACGAGATACTGGCGTGGTCGCCCAGCGAGGCCAGCCTGGCCGCCGCCCGCGCCGCCGGGCTGACCGTGGTCGAAGGGGAAACGGGCGCCTCCGCAGTGGTGTTGCACGTACCCGGCCAAGTCGATACCGCCGCCATGCTGGAACGCCTGCGCCAACTCGACCCGGACGGCGTGTACGACTTCAACCACGTCTACACCGGCAGCGGCACGCAATCATCCGACGCCTCACCGGAGGCGCAGACGCCCTTGCCGCGCGCGGCCAACGCCCTCAAGGTCGGGCTGGTCGACAGCGGCATCGCGCGCGACCATGAAGTGTTCGAGCGCGCCCACATCCTGCCGTGGGGCTGCGACGGCAAGGAGCATCCCAGCGCACACGGCACGGCGGTGGCGGCGCTGATGGTCGGGCGCTCCGATCGTTTTCGCGGCGTGGCGCCACAGGCAGCCTTGTATGCTGCCGATATTTATTGCGACAGCGCGACCGGCGGTTCTGCCGCACGCATCGCGGCGGCGCTGGACTGGCTGGCGCGCGAGCAGGTCGCGGTGATCAACCTCAGCCTGGTGGGGCCGCCCAACCAGATTCTGGAACGGGTGGTGGCCGGCATGGTCAAGCGCGGCTATCTGCTGGTCGCGGCGGTGGGCAACGATGGCCCGGCGGCGGCGCCGCTGTATCCGGCCAGTTATCCGGGCGTGGTCGGCGTCAGCGGTGTCGACAAGCGCGGCCAGCCGCTGCCGGAAGCGGCGCGCGGTCCGCAAGTGACGTTTGCCGCGCCGGGCAACCAGATGGTCAGCGCCGCCATCGGCAATCCGCCCTATCGGACCGTGCGCGGCACCTCGTTTGCTGCGCCCGTGGTCGCCGCGCTGCTGGCCGATGGCTTGCGCCAACCCTCGCCGGATGGCGCCAGGCGGGCAATCGCCGAAGCGGCGAAAAGCGCATCGGGCAACGCGACCGGCGTGCAAAATCCCGAGATCGGCTATGGCGTGCTGGGCGCGAAATATCGCGCCGATCCGTCGGCCTTCCGCTAATTCGAAAAAAATTTTCAGGGCGATGGATTAAACCGTTGAGCCCAGGCGTTTTCCTTACAAGCGCTGCAGATGGTCTGCGGCGGATTCAAGGAGAACATCATGAAAAACATCACCATCGCCAAACAACTGCTGATCGCCCTGTCCATCGGTGTAGCCTGCTCGGCGCACGCACAACTGCTGGGGCGCGGCGGCGCGGTCGGCGGCATGATCGGCGGCGCCGGCAACTTCGGCGGCCAACTGAGCGGCATGGGCAACAGCAGCCTGCTGGATCGCAGCCGCTCCGCCACCAGCGCGATCAACACCGACGAGCTGCGCGCCAACCGCAACGCCGACAAGGCAAACAGCAACAACGCGCAATCCGTCACGCCCACGCCAGCGGCCCCGGCCGCCAAGCAAGGCGGATTGCTGAGCGGCGTCACCGGTAGCGACAATGGCAGCGGCAGCGGCAACGCCCAAGCCTCGGCCAACGCCGACAGCGGCGGCATCGACCAGGTCGCAGGCAGTGCCCTGCAAGGCACCCGCGGCACCGCCGCCCCGGTGCGCGACGGCGCCAAAGCCCAGGCCGACGATACCCGCAGCTACGCCCAGTCGAGCGTGGCCACCGCATCGGACAGCGCCAAAGGCAGCAAGCAAGCAGCCACCAGCGCCGCCCGCAGCACCACCGACGCAGCCACCGCAGTACAGCCATCGTTCAACGCCAGCGGTTCGGCATCGGGCAACGGCTCCGCCAACGGCGCAGCCAAGAATACGTCGCAGCCTGAGTGAATCAAGGCAGGTCCCTGATGACGACTGGGCGTGCCATCGGCTCGCCCTTTCATGTCGAAACGCCGCACCAAACTCGTCATATAATAGCGGCAACACGCCAGCGCCCACCGACGTCAGGGCCTGGCGTCCCTCCCTGAACACGCTAAAAGAATCCACATGTTGTTGAAATACGGGAAAACAGCGACGCGTCTGATCGCGCGCCTCACAATCCCGGCTATGTCGCTACCGCACTGGCTGACGCTGATAGCGCTGACAGTTGCGATGCAGTTCCACCCCGCCAGCGCAATCACTCCAGCAATGGGCAGTTACGCCCATACCGCCTGGAACGGGCAGCGCGGTGCGCCTGCAGACGTGCTGCAATTCACTCAAACCCAGGACGGCTGGTTATGGATCAGCTCACCAAACGGCCTTTATCGTTTCGACGGTCTCGATTTCGAGCGCATGGATAGCGTGCATGGTCATCGCCTGCACACGACCAACACGGTGGGATTGCTGACCACGCGCGACGGCCGGCTATGGGTGGGCGGGCGCTTTGGCGGCATCAGCATGATTGCGGCCGACCATCTTCGTGTGTTTAACGAGGACAGCGGCCTGCCGCGCGGCACGGTTCTGACGATGTCCGAAGGGCCGGATGGCAGCGTCTGGGCGTCCACCAGCACGGGGCTGGGTGTGCTTGAGCCCGGGGCCACGCGTTTCCGCCGCGTAGGCAAGCAGGAAGGCTTGCCGGAGACTTTTACCCAGCAGGTCTTGTTCGGCCGGGACGGCCGTCAATGGGTCTCGCTGAGCGGAGGGATTTACTTCCGTGAGCCCGGCCGCGCACGTTTCCAAAGGGCGTGGCCACATATCAACCTGATGGCGATGGCCGAGGCGCCGGACGGCACGCTGTGGGGCTCGGATGGGATAGACAAGCATTACCGCGTGTTGACCAGCGCGCCGCCCGGCAATCCTGCGCCACGCGCCGAACTGGGCGGCAATGGCGCGATGTTCGACCGTGAAGGCAATATGTGGATCCTGAAGGTGAACGCGGTCGAGCGCCGGCGCGCGCCGTATGTCGGTAAGGCCGCCGACGCGCGCGAGCTCACCAGGGAAAACGGCATGAGCGGCGCGCTGGTGCAAAGCGTGTTCGAGGACCGGGAAGGGAATATCTGGCTCGGCACCTCGGGCGGCCTGGACCGCTTGCGGCGTATCCGGCTCAGCGGTGTCAAGGTTGATCCCGCGTTCGACCACCCCGGCGTGGTTGCCGACGAGCGCGGCGGCGTTCTCATCGGCGATTGGCGGCGGCCGTTGCGCCGCTACGAGGCATCCGGCCGCCAGGAGGCGCTGCAGCCGTCAGGCTTTACCTGCGCCTACCGCGCCGCCGATGGCGCGCTCTGGCTGGCCAACGCCAGCGAGCGCTGGCGGCGCGATGCGTCGGGCGCGTTCACGCGGATACCTCATCCAAAACAGCTGGCTGGCCATGCCGCCCAGGCCATGACCGTCGATGGTCTGGGGCGGATGTGGATCTCGGTCTCGCAGCGGGGCCTGTTTGTCATCGAGGATGGCGTGTGGCGCAAGCATGGCGGCCTGACCGGCATGCCGGATCAGCTCGCACTGTCGCTCGCGACCGACCGCGCGGGACGGATCTGGGCCGGATTCGCGGATAACCAGATCGCGGTGATCGACGGCCAGCGCTTGCAGGTGTTCGGCGCCGCCCAGGGCCTCAGACTGGGCAATGTGCTATCGCTGCTGGCCGATGGCGGCCAGCTGTGGGCAGGCGGGGCAGACGCCCTGGCCCGTTACGACGGGCAGCGCTGGCATGCTGTCACGCTGACTGACCGTCAGTCGCTGCGCGGCGTCTCGGGAATGGTGCGCACCCGAAATGGCGACCTGTGGCTGAACGGTTCGGAGGGCATCACCCGCATCGCCCATGACGAAGTGAACCGGCTGATGCGCGAGCCCGGGCGCGCCGTAGCGTACGAGCGCTTCGACGCGCTCGACGGACTGGTGGGCAGCGCCGAGCAATTGCGCCCGCTGCCCTCCATCGCCCAAGGCACGGACGGCCGGCTGTGGTTCGCCACCGCCAGCGACGTGGCCAATATTGACCCGGCAAGCATCGCCCGCAATCCGCTGGCACCGCCGGTGCAGGTCTTATCGGTGCGCGCGGGTGAGGTCAGGTACGAGCCGCGCCCGGGCTTGCGCCTGCCGGTCGGCCAGCGCGATTTGCGCATCGCCTATACGGCGCTTGGGCTGGCGATCCCTGAGCGTCTGCGTTTCCGCTACAAACTCGAAGGCTTCGACCAGCATTGGCAGGACGCGAGCACCGGGCGTGAAGCGGTCTACACCAACCTGCCGCCCGGCGATTACCGCTTCCGCGCGATCGCCGCCAACGAGGACGGCGTGTGGAACGAAACCGGCGCCACGCTGGAACTGAGTCTGCCGCCGCGGTTTATCGAGACTGGCTGGTTTATCTTGCTGATGGCGCTGGCGGCCTTGGTGCTGATCTGGGCGCTGTATTGGCTGCGGGTACGCCAGCTCACTGCGCGCGTGCAGGAGCGCATGCAGGAGCGCTTGGCCGAACGCGAACGCATCGCCCGTGGCCTGCACGACACTGTGCTGCAGAGCGTACAGGGGCTGATCATGCTGTTCGAGCGGCAAGTGCGCAACCTGCCGATCAGCGCTGCGCAGCGCAGCGAGATCGAACAAACGCTCGACTTCGCGGACGAGTTACTGGCCGAAGGCCGCGACTGCGTGTCGGACCTGCGCCACGACGACATGCCCGGGGACCTTGATCATGCCTTGTGCCAGTATGGCAGCGTATTGCTGCAGCAGCGGTTCAGCAGCCACGTGGCGGGCGGGTCGCGCCCGCTGTGTCCGCGCGTGCGCCAGGAAGTCCGGGCGATTGCGCGCGAAGCGCTGTTCAACGCCGCGCGGCACGCCGAAGCAAAACACGTCGACCTCACCATCGAGTACCGTCCCGATGGCTTCACGCTGCAGGTGCGCGATGATGGCTGCGGCATGCCGGCGGCGTTGCTGGATGGCGGCAAGCCGCGCCACTATGGCATCGTCGGCATGTGTGAACGCGCCAAGGCGGCCGGGGCCAGCTACGTGCTGGATTCCGCCCCGGGACGGGGCACGGTGATGCGGCTGGATATCCCTGCCGAGTTCGCCTATCCGGGCCGCAGTTCGGCAGCCTTGTTCGCCCGCCTGCGCGAGCGCCGCCGCGCCGCCGTCGACGCCGCCTGAACCGCGCTAGCTCGAAAGAGCTAGCGGCGCGGCGCTCTTCGTGACGATGGCGGCCACTCCTCTCCACAGTACGCTATGGCTGGCATGTCAGACATGCCGACTATATCAATTGACAGAGAGGACAAGCATGAGCAACGTTAGCAATCCGGACCAGCGCCGGCGCAATGTATTGAAGAGCGCGGCAACGGCAGCGGCCGGTGCGGCGGCGGCCGGCGTATCGCTGAGCGCCAGCGCGGGCGCGCCGGCAAAACAAACGCGCCAGGTCGCCAGCGTGACCACGCGCGACGGCGTGGAACTGTACTACAAGGACTGGGGCCCGAAGAACGGCCAGCCGGTCGTCTTCAGCCACGGCTGGCCACTGAACTCGGACAGCTGGGAATCGCAGATGATCTTCCTGGCCGACCAGGGCTATCGCTGCATCGCGCACGACCGCCGCGGACATGGCCGCTCCTCCCAGCCGTGGGACGGCAACGACATGGACCATTACGCCGATGACCTGGCGCACGTGATCGAAGCGCTCGATCTGAAGAACGCGGTGCTGGTCGGCTTTTCCACCGGCGGCGGCGAAGTGGCGCGCTACGTCGGCCGTCACGGCACCAGGCGCGTCGCCGGCCTGGCGCTGGTATCGGCCGTGCCGCCGCTGATGCTCAAGACCCCCGACAATCCGGGCGGTTCGCCGCGCGAGGTGTTCGACGGCATCCGTGCCGGCTCGCTGGCCAACCGTTCGCAGCTGTATAAGGATATCGCCGCCGGCCCGTTCTTCGGCTTCAACCGTGCGGGCGCCAAGGTCTCGCAAGGACTGATCGACGCGTGGTGGATGCAGGGCATGATGGCAGGCCACAAGAACACTTTCGATTCGATCAAGGCGTTCTCGGAAACCGACTTTCGCGACGACTTGCGCAAGTTCGACAAGCCGACCCTGATCATTCACGGCGACGACGACCAGATCGTGCCAATCGACGCCTCCGGCCGCGCCGCCGCCGCGATCGTCAAGCATGCCAAACTGCTGGTCTATCCAGGCGCGCCGCACGGCTTGACCGACACCCACAAGGACCGCGTCAACCAGGACCTGCTGGCCTTTATCAAGGGCTGAGGGCGCTCGCGCTAGAGCGAGATGATGCCCCGCTTGACCGCGATAGCGACCGCATGCGTGCGGTCGCGCGCGTCCAGCTTGGCGAGGATGGTGCGCACGTGCGCCTTGACGGTGTCTTCGGCGATGCCCAGGTGCACGCCGATCCGCTTGTTGGAGTTGCCGGCGGCGGCGCTGCGCAACACTTCCCTTTCGCGCTCGCTCAACGACGACTGGCCATAGTGATCGGCCAGCGTGCGCGCGACGTCGGCGGGAATCCAGCGCTGGCCCGCGTGCACCGCCCGGATCGCCTCGATCAAGTCCTTGCGCAGGGTATGCTTCATCAGGAAGCCAACCGCGCCCAGTTCGAACGCGCGGCGCACGTGGTGATCGCCGGCCAGCGTGGTAAGCATGATGACGCGGGCATGGCCGTGCGCGCGGCGCAGCGCCTCCAGCGCATGCAGGCCGCTGGTGCGCGGCATGGCGATGTCCATGATGGTAATGTCCGGCCGCAGGGCCTCGACCGCGTCGACCACGCCTTCGCCGTCTTCCAGTTCGCCGACCAGACGCAGGTCTGGCTGGTTGGCAATCGTGTCGGCCAGTCCGGCCAGGATCAGGGGGTGGTCGTCAACGATGAGGATACGTACGGGCTTGGAACTGCTGGATGTTGCGGTGCTGCTTGACACTGTTGCTCCGGGGGTGGCGGTGGGACGTCTGCCAGTTTAAACGAACTGATCCAAGGTGACAATTTGTACCCCGGTCACCTTTTTACTTCACATCAAGAGCGCCTTTCCAGCAGTGGCGTCGCAACCAGCGAACACCGTTTCCATGGAACAGTTTGTTGTGATGATGCGTGGCCTCCAGGAAGCAGGAAAGGCACGGACCTCAAATAAGCTTCGGTCATACGCACGTGCTGCCTACGCGTTGGCGCTTCGAGAGAAGGCCGACGCCCAAGGCTAACCTTCCAATAGGAAGAATTATTCGATATTCGTCAAACCCGCCCCGTTGCTTGTTAGCATGTCCATTCTTATCACTACCGGCGTTTTTTATCTTGAAATTTCTATACGGTGAAGATGCACATTTCCAGTTCACGCAGGTCAACGATGGTTGTGACGCAACTATTGGTGTTGGAGCCAAAGCCGTCTATCGCCATGCTAAAGCTTACTGGGCAAAGCACCACAAGAATCCATCCAGACGTCTGCTGCAGAGTTATATACGGCGTAATTTGGACGCTCCAATAACGGCCTGGCTGAAGAAGTACGACATCGAAACATCCCCCTTCTCAGAGTCGTTATACACAATGGAGAGAGATGCACTACATCTATTTAAGCAGCTGTACCAAAGCTACGAGGACATGTACGGTTGGGTGAAAACGCATAAGGAACATCCGGAGCTGGCGTTTACCGTTGACGTTCTTATAGAAATAGCAGATTTTTATTGCTTCCATCGAAGCGATCATGAGAAACGTGTTGCTCTCGTAACTAGCTACAGCGCTGACAGCGACAGCCGCACCAGATTCCTGGTTGTCGAGACCAAGCGTCGTGCACTGGGCAAGACTTGGGCCAAACGTGACCTGCCAGTGCTGCTCGATTTTAGAGACTACGGCCCGGACAACCGTCATTGTCAGCTTTGCTCGCGCCTTACTGAACAGGCAGAGGAAATCATCCGAGTCTTCGAAAATCGTCACCAGATCGTCGAGATCACGCCGGAGGCTCAGTTGCTAATGAGCCAAGAGGGGACTCGGTTTCAGACGAAAGGGTTCGCGACGGATTATTGCAGCCTGCATTCACCGACCCTTTCGAATTCCTCCTACCGAAAAGCGATGAGCCGTCTAGACGACTATTTTGCGTTACACCGATTGCTGATTGAATTAAGACAGCGCAATCAGATGCTTGGCGGCGTGCATCCTTTCATTACGCGCCACGCATCTTTCCTACTGACTGAAGCATGCAGCCAGCGGTCGCTGGTGCGGTCCACGACCAAAGCTGTGAAGGAATGGGTAAGCGCCGGCAAGAGCTCAGATGATGGTGCCAGGAGAATGCAGGAAGGTTTGCGAGCAATAGCCCAGTCACTGCGCGCGGATGGACACCCGCTGGCCAAGCTGGCGCTGGCTTATCTCAAGCTGCCAACGGAAGAGTTGGCTGATATCGCACTGGGACTCGGCGTTCTCAGCGCCAAAGAATTGGACTGGATGGGACGGGGGTTCATTACCGATCCGATCACCAGGCTCATGCGCAACAAGAAGGTGGTCGTCTATGAGAACTAAAAGGCCAAGTCCTCCAACTAAGCGAGGCAGTCGCCTGACCGCCGAAAAACTGTTACAGGCGGTCGTTTTTCTGTCGAGCCTACTGAAGGCGCTCCTTTTCTTAACTCATCTTATCCATGAATGGATAGCCGACAGAATGGATCGAATCTAGATGCGTGAGCAGTCCGTTGTGGCCACGCAATACCTGAGTCACCGAAAATCAAGCAAAGAAAAAGCGCTTAGACACATAGCATCTAAGCGCTTAATTCCACTACTAATTTTGGTAGGCCCTCGCGGAGTCGAACCGCGCACCAAAGGATTATGAGTCGTTGATGCAAGGCAGCTATAGACCCGCAATACCCAGCAATTCAACAACTTACGATCCTCTACCCCGCTTTGAACCGCATTAAACCGCTATGCCGTTGACACTTTGTTGACGCTAAGAGAAGAACAGATTGGTTACCGGGATGTGGCGTCCTAGTGCAGCATACGGTTCACGTTTCCGGAATTCATAGCATGAGCCCACTACACCAGCTAACATATCCGCGAACTGCAAGCACAAGCAATCTTTACTGTCCCTAATCACAGTCTCAAGCTGAGTGTTAGCCTGCTGCTCGTATAGCATCATTTCTAGGTAATGATGGAGACTATTTCCATTTTGAACTTTAATGGAGCGAGGGTCGGGTATCAGCGTCACATGCGGATGTTTGGCCATTTCATCCAGTAGCAACAAGCGGATCATGTAATTGTAGAGTTTGTTGCTATCCCGTCTAAAATTTTCAGCAACCTTTTGCTTACTTACGATTATTGCTTTATAGCAAATTTCTGGATGTTTTTCGCTTAGCGCAACGGCGTTTTTTGCAAAAGTCAAACGCGCGTCGTTTGACATCTCCACCCACTTTTTCTCACGCTTAATATCCCACTTCCCATACCGATACAGATCCTTTACCTTGCGGCGAGGCAAATGATCAAGTTCATCAGGAACTAGCAAAGCGGCAATTGTAAGGTAGCGGCTAGACCCGCCCTTCCCATACGGTTGATCGAAGGACCAACCAAGATCGCCACTCTCGTCGACGTAGATTTGCAATGACGCACCCACAAATGAAAATGGCCTCGTGCTTCCACGAGGCCAAGAATTAGGGACAGCCCCTAAGATCGACGCGTTTACAACGCGCTTACGACGCCTTACGGGTATCGCGATTGCCCTAGGATTTACCTGTCAAGGTTAATAATACCCATTAGTGGGTACTTACGTCAATTCCAGTTGTGGAAGACGAGCCTCGAATTAATTGCAACCAATTGATTTTAAAGGAAAAAATAAATTAGTCAAGATGCTCTATTATCGGCACGGCGTATAAAGCTAAGCTTTATACGCCGTGCCGATGGGTTATGTCAACAGCAAAACCGTCTCCGACGGCCCTACCGGGGGTCTCTCGCTTGCGAGGCGGCGGGAGCAGGGGAAGAACTTCCTCCCCTGCCCCTTGCTGGCAAGCGTAGTTCACTACGAAGGCGTCAAGGGGCTTTCGCGGCATATCCTCGCCGATGAACCCGGCTGCGGTATTCCACGTCCCCTTGACCCCTTCTACGTTCAGGAAACTATCGAGCAAGAGCACGCTGAAACACTCAGACATGCACGACAATCTGGGTGTTTCAGCGCCCAGAATGTTCGTTTGCTGGACGGATTGACCCTCTCAGTTTGACCCTCCCTCCAGGTTCTCGCGAACGCCGCGACCCTGTCGTAAGACCCCTCGAATCCCAATTCCTTCAAGTCTTCATGGATCTGTTTCAGCGTACGCCGCTGCTTGCGTGATCGCGCCGCTTCGGTCTTCAAGAGCGCAGAAAGCTGGAACGCGTATTTATCGATGGCGCGGGTAGAGCGCCGTTCTGAGTAGGCCGGTTCAACGGTTTCCGATCGCAGATAGCGTCGGACGGTGTTTCTAGAGATACCTAAACGCCTGGCTATCTCTCTCAAAGGGACCTGGTCGCGAATGTGCCAGCGTCGAATAATGCCTAGTAATGCCACGTCGATCACTCCAATTCCCCACTCAATGTTATGAGCAGGATTGTGTCTTATACGTGGGTCAGTTTCGTGTGCAAATTATGCGGTGAAGTGGGTCAGATTTCGCTGCAAATCAACACCATGACAATGCGATATGCACATTTAGCACCCGAGCACCTGCAAGAGGCGAAGTTTCTAAACCCGCTGGTGAAGAAAGCAGCTTGAACCGTGGCACAAAATGCGGTTGACACTTCGTTGACAGTAGATATGACAAAGGACTTAGGTTTTCACCTAAGTCCTTGTTTTTATTGGTAGGCCCTCGCGGAGTCGAACCGCGCACCAAAGGATTATGAGTCCTCTGCTCTAACCAAGCATGAGCTAAGGGCCCGGAGAACACGGGAGCATATAGGCTCCCCTACCCTCAGTCAAGCCTTAGTTACCTTCCAGGAAACTCTTCAGCTTGTCGGAACGGCTCGGATGACGCAGTTTGCGCAAGGCTTTGGCTTCGATCTGGCGGATGCGCTCGCGCGTCACGTCGAACTGTTTGCCCACCTCTTCCAGCGTGTGGTCGGTCGACATTTCGATGCCGAAGCGCATGCGCAGCACCTTGGCTTCGCGCGGCGTCAGCGAATCGAGCACGTCCTTGACCACGCCGCGCATCGAGGCGTGCAGGGCCGCGTCCGACGGCGCCAGGGTGTTGTTGTCCTCGATGAAGTCGCCCAGATGCGAATCGTCGTCGTCGCCGATCGGCGTCTCCATCGATATCGGTTCCTTGGCGATCTTCATAATCTTGCGGATCTTGTCCTCTGGCATTTCCATCTTGATGGCCAGCGTCGCCGGGTCCGGCTCGGCGCCGGTCTCTTGCAGGATCTGGCGCGAGATGCGGTTCATCTTGTTGATGGTCTCGATCATGTGCACCGGAATACGGATGGTGCGCGCCTGGTCGGCGATCGAGCGCGTGATGGCCTGACGGATCCACCACGTGGCATAGGTCGAGAACTTGTAGCCGCGACGGTATTCGAACTTGTCCACCGCCTTCATCAGGCCGATGTTGCCTTCCTGGATCAGGTCGAGGAATTGCAGGCCGCGGTTGGTGTATTTCTTGGCGATCGAAATCACCAGGCGCAGGTTGGCCTCGGTCATTTCGCGCTTGGCCTTGCGCGCCTTCATTTCACCGGCCGCCATCTGGCGGTTGATGTTGCGCAGGTCCGGCAGCGGCAGCACCACGCGCGCCTGCAGGTCGATCAGGCGCTGTTGCAGCTCCTTGATGGTCGGGATGTTACGGCCCAGAATCGCGCTGTAAGCGTGACCGGCCGCCACTTCACCATCCACCCAGTCCAGATTGGTTTCATTGCCCGGGAAGACCTTGATGAAGTGGGCGCGCGGCATGCCGCACTTGTTGACCGCCACGTCCAGGATTTGCTTCTCGATATGGCGCACTTCGTCCACCTGGCCGCGCAGGGTGTCGCACAGCTTCTCGACCACCTTGGCGGTAAAGCGGATGCCCAGCAGCTCTTGCGAAATCGCTTCCTGCGCTTTCACATAAGCTTTCGAGTTGTAGCCTTCTTTTTCGAAGGCGCGACGCATCTTGTCGAATTGCAGGGAGATGACGTCGAATTTCTCCAGCGAAGCCGCTTTCATGGCTTCCAGCTGTTCGGCCGAGTAGCCCGCCGCAGCGCCCGACGGGCTGGCTTCTTCCTCTTCCTCTTCTTCCTCTTCTTCCTCTTCCTCTTCTTCCTCGTCTTCGTCCGAAGCGGCGGCTGGCGCCGGGGCGGCGGCCTCCTCGTTTTCGTCGACCAGGCCGTCGACGATCTCGTCGATCTTGATTTCGTCGGCGCGGATGCGGTCGGAGGCGGCGATGATTTCGGCAATCGTCACCGGGCAGGCGGAAATCGCCTGGATCATGTCTTTCAGGCCGTCTTCGATGCGCTTGGCGATTTCAATCTCACCCTCGCGGGTCAGCAGCTCGACCGAGCCCATTTCGCGCATATACATGCGGACCGGGTCGGTGGTGCGGCCGAAATCGGAATCGACGGTGGACAGCGCCGCCTCGGCGGCCGCCTCGGCTTCGTCATCGCTGGTGACGGTGGCCACATTGTCGGACAGCAGCAGCGTTTCGGCATCGGGCGCGTGCTCGTAGACGGCAATGCCCATGTCGTTGAAGGTGCCGATGATGCCTTCGATCGCTTCCGGATCGACGATATTGTCCGGCAGGTGGTCATTGATCTCGGCATACGTGAGGAAGCCACGTTCCTTGCCGAACTTGATCAGGGTTTTCAGCTTCTGGCGGCGGCGTTCGAGTTCTTCCTCGGTGGCCTCGGTGTCGGACGAGAACGCGTCCTTGAGCAAAGCCTTTTCCTTGGCCTTGCGGTCCTTGGCCTTGGCCTTGTCGACCGCCTTCAGCTCGGCGCGTTCGACCGCGTTGAGCGCGGCGACTTCGTCGTTCTCTGGCTGGAATTCTTTCGGTTTGCGCCCGCGCCGGCCCGGCACTTTGACCGAAGGCAGCACATAACCCGAGGTATCAATCGCCGCCAGGGCAGCCGCGTCCGTGGTCTGGTTGACCGCTGGCGGTTTGCTGGCTACGCGCGTCTCCGGCTTGTCCGCCGTTTTGGCGGATTTAGCGCTCACTTTAGTCGGCTTTGCAGCCGCTTTGGATTCAGGTTTCTTGATTGGCACAGGCGCTTTCGATTACGGATAAAGTTTCGATCCCTCCGGGATCACTACGTCTTCGAACTTGCCGACTACACAAGTCCGACAATACTACGACTTACTTACACCTGGGTCAGGCCGACCGAGTCTATAGAGAATTCCAAGGAATTCTACTGCATCAGACACGTGCGTGGGGGCAAGAAACCGTGACTAGGTTAGATAGCAAACAGACTCGTTGCTTAACCAAAGCTGGCCCTGGCCGCCGACACCCGTCCTTCCGCGTCGATCAAGAGCCTAACTCACTGAAAACAAACACACTCTGAACAGAAAAACGATGCCAAAAATTACAACACTTAGCGTTTTATTATAGCACGTCACTTTTCAATTTCCAGAGGGAAGACCCGCGCCTCTCCCGCTGGAACAATGACAGAAACATTACACCACAAAACATCCAACAACTTTAACGACCGCCCGGCAGTTCCGCCTGCGCTTCCCGCAGCAGCTGGTCTTGCTGGGCGGTCAACTCGCGGTAGCGCACACCGATCTCGTCGGACGTCAGGCCGGAAGCAAACAGCTGGCTCAGCTCCTGCTTGAGCGCGTCGTGCTTGACCTGGCGGATCGCCGCCCGCAGCACCTGCCGCTCGGTGTCGCGGTCCGATTCCGGTTCCTTGACGATCTCGGCGATGATGTTGTCGTACTCCTCGCCCTGCGACTTCAAATGCTGGGCAAATGCCGCGAAATTACCGCTTTCTCCCAGCATCTGCGCCGAAGCCACCAGTTGCGCCAGCCGCTCGGCCGGCTCCGCGCCAAAGAACTGGAAGGCCGCCAGCGCCGCCGCATCGACATCCAGCGCCAGCGACGGGTGCGCCACCAGCAGACGCACGATCTGCAATTCCAGCCCTTTCGGCTGCGGCCGCCCGCTTTTCGGCGGCGCGATCTTGGCCGGCGCCACCGGCCTGGACAGCTCGAACAGCGACTCGATCTCGTAAGTCGAGGTCATGCTCACCTGCGCCAGCGCATGGACGATTTGCAGGCGCAGCGCGGTCGGCGTCATTGCCTGCAGCATGGGCTTGGCGTCGAACTGGGCGCGCGCCCGGCCTTCCGGACTGCTCATGTCATGCTCGCCCACCGCTTCCTTGATCAGGAATTGCGACAGCGGCATGGCTTCCTGAATCTCCTGCTCGAACGCTTCCTTGCCGTAGGCGCGGACGTAGCTGTCCGGATCGTGCTCGGTCGGCAGGAACAGGAACTTGATGGTCTTGTTGTCCGTGACGTGCGGCAGACAGGCTTCCAGCGCGCGCCGTGCGGCGCGGCGGCCGGCCTTGTCGCCGTCGAAACTGAAGATCACCGTGTCAGTCTGACGCAACAGCTTCTGCACGTGGTTGGTGGTGCAGGCGGTGCCCAGGGTCGCCACTGCTTGCGGGAAACCCATCTGCGCCAGCGCCACCACGTCCATGTAGCCTTCCGTCACCAGCACATAACCCGCATCGCGGATCGCCTGACGTGCCTCAAACAAGCCATACAGCTCGTGACCCTTTGAAAATAAAGGCGTTTCCGGAGAATTCAAGTATTTGGGTTCGCCCTGATCCAGCACCCGGCCGCCGAAGGCGATCACCTGGCCCTTGGTGTTTTTGATCGGGAACATCACGCGCTCGCGGAAGCGATCATAGCGTTTCTTGTTGCCGCCATCCTCGTCCACGCGGTCGATCACCAGGCCGGATTCAGCCAGCACCACGGCGTCGTAGTCCGGAAACACCGAGCGCAGGTTGTCCCAGCCCGGCGGCGCGTAACCGAGACCGAAGCGGGCGGCGATTTCGCCGGTCAGGCCGCGATTTTTCAGGTAGGCGATGGCATTGGGCGCGCTGCGCAGTTGCAGCTTGAAGAAGTCGCTGGCGCGGGTCATGGCGTCGGTCATGGCCATGGTTTGCGCCTGCATCTGCGCGCGTTGCGCCGGCGGAATCTTGTCATCCTGCTCAGGCACCACCATGCCGACGCTTTGCGCCAGCTCTTTAACGGCATCGACAAAGCCCATGCCGGAGTATTCGATCATGAAACCGATCGAGGTGCCATGGGCGCCGCAGCCGAAGCAGTGATAAAACTGCTTGGTCGGGCTGACCGTGAAGCTGGGCGACTTTTCGTTGTGAAACGGGCACAAGCCCATGAAGTTCGCGCCGCCTTTTTTCAGCTGCACATAGCGTCCGACGACGTCGACAATGTCGACGCGATTCAACAAATCGGCGATAAAAGTTTGTGGGATCACTGGGCTGAACGGTCTTGTTGTAGATCAGACTATACCGCCGCAGCCGATGCACTTTGATGCGCATCAAACCGCGGCGGCGGACTTGCTTGACATGCTCAGGCCGCCGGGGACAGCGCTTTTTTCACCAGGGCGGACACCACGGTCATGTCGGCGCGGCCGGCCAGCTTTGGCTTGACGATGCCCATGACCTTGCCCATGTCCTGCGGACCGGCGGCGCCCGAGGCGGCCACGGCGGCCGCGACTTCGGCGGCGATTTCCTCGTCCGACAGGCCGGCCGGCATGTAGGCGCTCAGCACCGCCAGTTCGGCTTTTTCGATATCGGCCAGGTCGGCGCGGCCGCCGGCTTCGAACTGGGTGATGGAATCCTTGCGCTGCTTGATCATTTTTTCCACGATGGCCACGGTCTGGGCGTCGTCCACCTGGATTTGCTCATCCACTTCCTTGCGTTTGATTTCCGCCAGGATCAGACGGATGGTCGCCAGACGGCCGGCTTCCTTGGCGCGCATGGCGGTTTTCATGTCTTCGGTAATTTGGTCTTTCAGGCCCATGGCGTTTCTTTCAGAAAATAGTGGAGTAAAAATGCGAAAACCCGCCGCAGCTAAAGAGCTGGAGCGGGTATCTCTCAGATGCCGCTAAACACAACCGGCAAGGCCAGGTTGTCCTGCGTAAGCGATCTTAGAAGAGTTTTTTCGGCAGCTGTTGGCTGCGGATACGCTTGTAGTGACGCTTAACAGCAGCAGCCAGCTTGCGCTTGCGCTCTGCGGTTGGCTTTTCGTAGAACTCGCGTGCGCGCAGTTCGGTCAGCAGACCGGTTTTTTCGATGGTGCGTTTGAAGCGACGCATTGCGACTTCGAACGGCTCGTTTTCTTTAAGGCGAATAGTGGTCATGTAAAAATTCAAACCGTTGGAGGTTATAGGGAGACAGAGACTATAGCATCTTTTTCCCGAAAATGGAAGCCCGGGGCCGTGGAGCACAGCCTGCCATGCGGCTTTCATAGGAAAAACAACAACGTGCAGACTGCCAGTATATCAAACCGCCTGCCCAGCCGCCACACCGGAGGCCCAGGCCCACTGGAAGTTGTAGCCTCCCAGCCACCCTGTGACGTCGACTGCTTCGCCGATGAAATACAGGCCCGGGACTTTGGCCGCCATCATGGTTTGCTGCGACAGTTCACGGGTGTCGATGCCGCCGCGCGTGACTTCGGCCTTCTTGTAGCCTTCGGAACCGTTGGGCGTCAGGCTCCACTGGTTGATGGCGGCGCCCAGCTTGCGCAGTTGCGCATCCGGCATGTCGGCCAGGCGGGCGTCCAGGGCGAAACCGTGCGCCAGCAGCAAGCCTTCCGCCAGGCGCGCCGGCAGCCATTGCGACAGCACATTGCCCAGCTGCTTCTTGATGGCGTTCTTGCCTTCGATCAGCGTGGCAGCCAGATCCA
>Ga0209025_1002925_pt1 | contig 17006 bp, 18 predicted proteins | sample AraplaMF_Col_mLB_FD_184256 | JGI IMG/M metagenome (GOLD analysis project Ga0209025, IMG submission 184256) | Arabidopsis root microbial communities from the University of North Carolina, USA - plate scrape MF_Col_mLB (SPAdes) (version 2) | ecosystem: Host-associated > Plants > Roots > Endosphere... | reverse complement strand
TTTTATGAAGCCTATTATAAATCAAGTTGGGACCATTTTTATTCCTGTTAAAAATATAGAGGAAGCAAGTAAATGGTATTGTGAAATACTTGGAGTACCTAGAGATGGGGAAATATTGTTTGGTCATTTATATATTGTTCCAATGAATGGTACAGGAATTGTATTAGACAGCAAGATTTATTCAGAAGATAACATCATAAAAACGCCACTTTTTCATTTGAATACAAACAACATTGAACATGCATATGAGTATATGAAAAGTATGAATGTCCACTTAACAACAGATATCGAACATGACCACTATTTCAATTTTAAAGATCCTGATGGAAATCATTTAATGGTTTGTAAATGTTGAGTTTTAGCATATGTAACTCATTTACATAATGAAAAAAAATAAACGCTTGGACGTAGTCATATATCCAAGCGTTTCATCATTATTTTTCTTCATTCGTTTGATTTGTATTTTCCTTAGATAAAAACCATCCACCTAGGGCGATTAGAAGCATTACTGACCAAAAAATGGTATTCCATATTGGTCCTTCGACGAAATCATGAGAAAGTATGTGTACTGCAGGGTGCGCTAGTGTATGCATGACTAATTTAACTCCGACCCAACCAACCAACAACATGGCGGCTGTTTCAAGTTTAGGGCGTTTCGTTAAAATCTTAACGAAGAAACCGGCAGCAAATCGAATAACAATTAAGCCTGCAATTGCCCCAATGATAATAACGATAAATTTTGCTCCATCCATACCACCAATTTCACCCATTTTTGTATCAGGTAAATCAATTACAAGTGCAACTGCTGCTAAAATAGAATCGATGGCGAATGCGATATCGGCTAATGATATTTGAGCAATGGTCATACGATAGCTTTTTCCTTTTTGGTTTTTTCCATCATCATGTTTTTTGAATAAATGTTTTAAAGCAATAAAGATTAAATATGCAGCGCCAATCGCTTGAACCTGCCAAACATGAAATAGAAACGAAATAATAAAGATCGCACCGATTCTAAATATAAACGCTAAAAGTAAGCCAATATTAATGGCCTTTTTTTGTTGTTCCTCTGGTAGATGCTTAGCCATTACAGCTAAAACTAATGCATTATCTGCAGATAACAATCCTTCTAACAGAATCAAAATCAGTAAAACCCAGCCATACTCTAATAATAAAGATAGTTCCATATATTCCTCCTAACTAATCGAGCTTTTTAGTTAAATGTACAAATTATTTTAAACTCCTTCCCCAATATATTCCCTTAATAAATCTTTACTTATCCAATTTTAGATATCTGAAGGTAAACAATTTTTTTATTGAAATTCGGAGGCTCTGAAATCATGATTTCCACTCGGGGGTGTTATTTTGATTATGAGAATGTGTGGAGTGCGTCACATTATAAAAATCTCCTACTATAAATTCTATTCAATAGGAATTAATTATTATTCTATAATTGAATTGAATAAGACTTTTTCAAAGAATTTTTTCTAAAAGATTGTTGGTTTTGGACATTAATCAACTAGCGCATTCTTATATAACAACAATAAATACGAAAACAGTCATTAAATGAAATAACATCTTGAATCATTTACTTTATATTGAACAAAGCTTTATAGTGATACTATATTAGTCGGAATGATAGGAGACTTTATGGAAAATAAAGAGTATTTATTAGAGCAACTAAGAGAAATTGAAAAGTGGGAAAAAGATCAAAAGAATTTATTTTTTTGGGAGAAAATAGGCAGAATTCCTTTTATGATTTTAGATAAGATCACACCAAAATTTATTCACGATAAAATCGGTAGTATTTTAGATGAGCTTTCAAAATATGTAAATGCTGGTGGGCAATATTTAGTCAGCGTTCCGTCTACACTTGCTAAAATGAGTAAAGAACTTTCCGTCGAAAAGTTAACGGAATTAGATAATGTTAATCAGTTATCCATTGAACAAATGGATAAAGCTGCAAGTGCATTTGTTTTAAGTCGGAAACAATTTGCAAAAGTACAAGGAGCTACAACGGGTTTTGGTGGAATCTTCACACTTGCAATAGATGTTCCTATTTTACTAGGGCTTACATTAAAAACACTTCAAGAAATTGCGATTTCATATGGATATGATCCGAATGATCAGGAAGAGAGAATTTTCATCATTAAGTGTCTTCAATTTACTTCCTCTGATATTGTGGGTAAGAAAGCAATACTAGAAGAATTAACATATGTTGAAGGGAAAAAGGCTTTTTCTCAAATTGAAGGATGGAGAGAAGTGTTTTTTACTTATCGAGATAATATGGGATGGAAAAAGCTTTTTCAAATGGTTCCGATAGCGGGATTAGTATTCGGAGCATATGTAAATAAGCAGGCAATTGAAGATGTTGGTGAAGTAGGAAGAATGTTATATAAAAAGAGAAAAGTAATGGAGAGAATGAAAAGTTTATAAGACAAAAAAGATGAATCCGAAAAAGGATTCATCTTTTTTGATTACACAGTCTTTAATCAAACGTTTGTTTAGTTTTTGAATTTAGTAGGAAATTGCTTGATAATGCCTTCAGATAGTACATCAGAAAATTTGTAAATGTGATTCAAGCCATGATCGAAGGCTCTTACATTTGCTTCCCAATCCATTTTCAGTCTTGTAATTAATTCTTCAGTAACCATTTTTAAATGGGTATAAAATAACTCTTTTAATTCGTTCTTGTTATAATTCGGATTTGCTTTACTTAAAAAATTAATAATTTCGTCTCCATTTTTAAACCATTCGGCATTTAAACTATTTAATGTATTCATATCATTTTTCTTTCCAGCTTCTACTATTTTACCAGCTATTAGAATATGGTCAGTTAATAATTTTGTAAGTTGGTCTCCAGCAGCAACACCGTAGTAAGGTTTAATTGCATTGCCGATATCTTTTTGATTTTGCAATAATCTTGCTAATACTTTCTCTTGATCCGGTAATCCGGCAACAGCACTAGTGATGTATTTACTAGTCCAAACAGTATGATCCGTCCAAAGTTTATGCATATTTTCTTTAAGCTGAACGGCTGACTTTGTCATACATTTTGATTGAACGCGAGAATCGGTTTCTGCGTAGGATTTTAAAGGTGCTAGTATTAAACTAAAACATAGAAACATTGCTGCCATTTTAAGGAACTGTTTTTTCACTTTGTTATCTCCAATTCAATAAATTTTTAAAAGCTCAAATATTATTTTGGATTTTTTTAGTAATTTCATTCATAATTAAAATTATATAAATTTTCTAAATAATCTAACGTGAATATTGGGAGTAGCATGCATGAAAAATAAGCCGAAAAGAATTCATATAATTGGCTCGGTTGGAAGTGGAAAGACAACTTTAGCAAAAAATATATCAAATATTCTATCTATACCTTATTACGAATTGGACAACATAGTTTGGAAAAGAACTAGTAATGGAGATATCAGAAATAGTATGGACGATCGTGACGCTATTTTTCAGAATATCATTGGCCAAGAATACTGGATTGTTGAAGGGGTTCATTATGAATGGGTTAAAAAGAGCTTCGAACTAGCGGATATGATTTTACTTTTAGATGTTTCAAAAAAGAAAAGGAAATATAGAATTCTTAAAAGATTTATCTTACAAAAATTAAATATAGAGAAAGCGCACTATAAGCCGACATTTAAGATGTTAAGCAAAATGTATATGTGGAATCATAATTTTGAACTGCTATATAAACCAGATATCATACAGATGCTTAAGCAGTACAATCATAAGGTGTACCTATTAAAGGACAATAAAGATATAGATAAATTATTTCATTAAAAAGAAGAGCAAAAACAAAAAAAGCAAAAAGATATATCTTTTTGCTTTTCTATTTGTAGCCAAATTAAGAGATTATACGAAATTAAACGAATAAACGTAATTGTTTATATTGCGGCATCTAGCCTTTAAAAACCGTGGTTTGCGATTTCTTCTATACTTTGCGTACTTGTTCCAGTAAGCTCTGCTTCAAACAAATCAATAATTTGTAAAAATCTTTCAGCTTCTCTAAACACATGGTCTGCTAGAAGTGGATGAATAATACTTTTAATTTTACATGCTTCGATTAGATCACGAGCGGATTTCTTAAAGTCTCTAAGCGACTTCACTGATACACGATTTTCATCAAGTAATTTATCGATTAGTGGAACAGTCTCAGATTGCGGTTGCATCGCTTCTAAATCGACAGCTTGAAATAGTAATTGATCAAAATCATGACTAAAATCGCGTGCTTGTTCGACTAGTTTTCTTTCTGAAGGATCTAAAAGATGTCCAATAAACTTTGCATGATCTGCCATAATTCTAAGGAAGAATACATTCTCCCTAATAATGGTTGCTGGCTGAGGTTTTAGCTTCCCTTCATTTAGCTCCTTTAAACGATTTGCGAAGTATGCAGCTTCTCTACTAGTGTGGTCAACTAACAGCGGAAAATTATTCCCCGATATTTTACAGTTTATAATTAGTCCGAGTATTTTGCGCTTAAAGGCCCATATCATAGAAGCAGCATTATGAACTTCTATATTAAATTGTTGTATTTGTTGAGGATCTGACTGCAAGGTGAAATTTTGAGCCTTCGTTTCAATTGCTTCAAATAATTTATAAAAATGATCTGCTTCATTAATGAGTTCGGTATCATCACAGTTAAATCCGAGCTTGAGAAATAATGAGTGCTCTTTCATAATTCTTGACCAAAAAAGAATTTCATCTAATGAACGTGAAACAAAAAGGTTGGACATGACAACACCCCTACAAATTATTTAACGCTTCCATATATAATTATTTTCATTTGGACTTGAACATTACAAATCATAATAATAAAAGAAAATAATCATACTAAATTCATAAAATATTTTACTTGATTTGTTATCAGTTTAATATTAAACTGATAACAAGATCGATCTTAAAGGTGGTTACTATGCAAGATAATCATGAATTTTCTTCAAATAAATCTAAAAATTTAGCTATATTATTATGGTTCCGATTAGCGCGTTTCTATCTTAAAAATGTTAGAGAGTCTAATCAACACCTAAAGAAGTGGGATTTAACAACTGCTCAATTTGATGTAATCGTGCATGTTGGCAGAAATAAGAGAATTACACAGCAAGAATTAGCAGATAAATTAGTCGTAACAAAGGGAAATGTAACTCATTTGTTGAAAAAGATGGAAGAGATGAACTGGATCCAGAGGGAGGTTGAATGGAAGAATAAATATCTTTCTTTAACTGAACTTGGTGAAAAAATGTATGAAGAAATAGTTCCGACGCAAGAACAATTTCAACAAAACCAATTCAGTAAACTTACTGAAGATGAACAAAAACAATTGCTTAACTTATTAAGAAAACTAAATAAATAATCACAATGTAGAAAGGGAGAAGAAAAATGGAAAAAATGAAAGGTATACACCATATAACTGCCATTGTTGGAGATCCACAGGAAAACATGGATTTCTACGCTGGTATTTTAGGATTACGTTTTGTGAAGAAAACAATTAACTTTGATGATCCGGGAACATACCATTTTTACTTTGGAAACGAAGATGCAGATCCAGGAACGATTATGACATTTTTCCCTTGGGCAAACGCGTATAAAGGTAAAGTAGGAAGCGGACAGGTAGGGGTTACAACGTTTTTAATTCCAACAAACTCATTAAATTTTTGGGAAAACCGTTTAAAATCTTTTCAAATTGAAACGAAAAAAGTAACAAGGTTTGGTGAAACTTTTCTACAGTTCGAAGATGTCCATGGCTTACATTTAGAACTAGTTGAAAGAGAAACAGGTGCAACAAATACTTGGGAATTTAACGGCGTAACAAAAGAGGTAGCAATAAAAGGTTTTGGCGGAGCCGTTTTATATTCTGGTGCTCCACATAAAACTGCCGAGTTATTAGAAGATGTTATGGAATTAGAGAGCTTAGGTCAAGAAGGAAATTACTTGCGTTTTAAAGCAAGTGGCGAAATTGGTAATATCATAGATATCGAGCTTGCACCAGTTGGAAGAGGTGTGATGGGTGTTGGAACAGTACATCATATCGCTTGGCGTGCAAGTAATGATGAAGAACATCTAAATTGGCAGCATAAGATTCATGATCATCAATATGGCGTAACTGAAATAAAAGATAGAAATTATTTTCATGCAATTTATTTCCGTGAGCATGGCGGACTTTTATTTGAAATTGCAACTGATCCTCCAGGCTTTATGATTGATGAACCGAAAGATAGCTTAGGAGAAAAACTAATGCTTCCTAAATGGCAGGAAGTAAACCGTGAAAGCATAGAAAATCATTTGCAACCAATCAATATCAGAGAAGTGAAAGGAGTAAATTAAATGAAACACATATTCATTAAAGGGTCGAACCCGAGTAAGCCAACTTTTCTATTACTACATGGAACAGGTGGAAATGAACATGACCTGCTTCCAATTGCTGGTATGATTGATGATGAAGCTTCAATTCTGTCAGTTAGAGGAAATGTTAGTGAAAATGGTATGCCAAGATTTTTTAAGCGATTAGCTGAAGGAGTATTTGACGAAGAGGATTTAGTATTCCGTACAAAAGAGTTAAAAGAATTTATCGATCAAGCTTCAACTGAATATGAATTTAATCCAAATCATGTTATTGCGATCGGTTACTCTAATGGAGCTAACATTGCCGGTAGTTTACTATTCCATTATGAGGATGTATTGAAAGGTGCTATGTTGTTACATCCGATGGTACCGATTCGCAATCTAGATTTACCACAAATGAAGAATCTGTCAGTCTTTATTGGTGCAGGAAAAAATGATCCAATTTGTCTTCCTCAAGAAACTGAAGAGTTAGCTTCTTTATTACAAGGGGCAGGTGCAAAAGTAGAAACGCATTGGGAAAATAACGGTCATAGCTTAACAAGAACTGAAATCGAAAAAGCAACAGAATGGTATGAAAAAAACTTTTAAGAGGTGAATTCATGAAATCTTTTTCTCCAGCAGATTTGAGTGAACGTGATAATTACAAGTTTTTAATAGGCGGAATTATTCCAAGACCGATTGCTTTTGTTACAACAGAATCAAGTGAAGGAATCTTAAATGGTGCGCCATTCAGTTATTTTAACATCATAACGGCAAATCCACCGATGATATCTATTTCAGTACAACGACAAGCGGGTAAACAAAAGGATACTGCAAGAAATGCCATAGAGAAAAACGAATTCGTAGTTCACATTGTTGATGAACTAAATGTTGAAGCGATCAACAAAACAGCTGCAGCATTACCTCCTAGCGAAAGTGAAATTCAATTAGCGGGCCTAACGCCAGTTGATAGTGTAAAAATATCAGTGCCAGGTGTAAAAGAAGCGAAAATTCGTTTAGAATGCAAACTAGAACAAGCCATTCCTTTAGGCACGAACAATGAAGCTTGCGATTTATTAATTGGCAAAATTGTACACTATCATATCGATGAAGCTATTTATGAAAATGGACGAATTGATTCAAACGGTTTAAAGGCAGTTAGCCGTTTAGCAGGGGACAATTATGCTAAGATCGGTGAGATTTTTACAATTGAGCGACCAAAATAATCTTATTAAGAAGGGTAAAGTTGGATATGAACTTTACGCCTTCTTTTTTTGTGTACTTATTCCAAAAATTACCAACTAAAACTTATCCTTTGAATTTTTATATATTGTTATAATATTCTAGAATATTTGAAAAAAATGGAGGATTAACATGAGAAAACTTTATAAAGCATTTTTTATTGCTGTGTTACTTGTTTCTTGTATTGTAACAAGCCCATCTTTAAAAAATGATGTACAGGCAGCAGAAACTCCAATAGAAATTGGAATAAATCCAACAGATGTTGTTTTAGATCCAGCAAAACCTGTTGTTTATATGACAAAACAAGGGGAAAGAACAATTTATTCAGTTGATTATGAGACTGGCGTCGTTAAATCTTTAAAGTTACCGTATCCGGCAGAAAGATTGGATATTTATAAGGATAAATTATATGTCACTCAACCGAAAATTAGTCATAATTCAACTAATTTTGGTCCTTATTCTGGTTCAATAGCCGAAGTAGATACTGTGAATTTTACTTTGGATAATTTGATAGAAACAACTGCAGATCCGTATGACATTGCTATAGATGAAAATGGATTTATATACATAACACCAGGTTCGGGACAGTTTCAGAGTATGAAAGTATATTCGATAAACGATAAAAAAGAGATTGAGAACAACGGACAATTTTCTACTGTAAGACATTTATCAACAGTGTATTATAATAAGGAGTTTTCAAAACTATATACGATTCCTTCAGAATCAAATAGCTTTGATATGCAGGCATATGAAGTAAGGAACGGAATAATTAATTATTCTTATTATTCAAGTCTTTATGGTAGTTATCATATTAATCCTAATGCAAAAATTTCACCTGATGGACTGAAAATGTATCAAAATAATGGAAGTATTTTTGGACTTTTAGGATTAAAAGAAAATGATATGAAACATATCAGTTACGGTGAAATTAGTAATGATTTTGAATTTAGCCTCAAAGATCAACTGACTTTTGCAGCCAGATCAGAAGGTGGCATAGAAGTATTAAAATATAATACAGGTGAGTTACTGTATTATCTTAAAAAAGAAACGATTGTAAATAAGTTACTATTTAGAGAAGGATTAATTGCTATATATGAAGAGAACGGAAAAAATTATCTCGAATATATTAAAAATTATGGTCCAAACGCATTAGCTATAACAGAATCGAGCTATTATCCTGAGTATGGGACGAGGGCAGATTTAACTAATGGATTAAAGGATGTGCCTGCTAGTAGCTACTATGTGTTTCGATTTAATCAAGGCATTAAAGTGAGTGACCCTTCAAAAATCACTTTAAAAGGTCCAAGTGGATTAGTAAAAGCTAATGTTGAGTTTGGGAAAGGATTTATCACGATCAGTCCGGAGTCCTTAAAACCAAGTACAAATTATACTTTGACAATTAATCAAGGAGCTATTACAGGTTACTTGGGTGAAAGTTTAAGTACTCATACCATTAATTTTAGTACAAAGGCGTTACCTAAACCGCCTATTACAAGCCTTAAAGTAACGAAAAGTAATGTAGGTGGATCACCAGACGTGTTTATCTTAACAGCTACTGCAACTGGTGGATTTGAGCCGCAATACAAGTTTTTAGTAAATGAAGATGGTCAATGGAGAGTACTTCAGGAATATAGCTCAAACCCTAAATATACATGGAAGCCTACTCTTAAAGGGGATTATTTTTTCAAAGTAATGGTGAGAAGTAATCAGACAAATGTGGAATATGAAAAAGATTATGAGTTCAAAGAAAGTATTATTGATGACGAACTTCCGACAGCCTATTTTAACCGGAGTTCTTCTTCTCCTACAAATAAAAATGTAATGGTTTCAATTATTTCACGAGACAATTTTGGTGTTAGAAATATAAAATTGCCAAACGGGGAAGTGATACCTCGTCCGACTGCAGACTATGTAGTATCGACAAATGGAACATACTCATTTGAAGTAAGAGATTTATTTGGAAATGTAAAAACTGAAGTCATTACAGTAGATAATATTGATAAAGTTTTACCACATATAAATATTTCAGTGAGTACAACTGAACCTACAAAGAATAATTTACAAATAGCTGCTATTGCAACTGATAACGAAAATGTAAAAAGTATTAAGCTACCAAATGGTAATATTATTAATGGTGAAAGTGCTATTTATACGGTTAGTAAAAATGGATATTATACTTTCATCGTTACAGATACTGCTGGAAACTCAGTATCAAAGACTATTAATATCTCAAATATATATAAAACGGCACCAACAATGCCAAGTGTAAACACTGTAGGAAATAACCAATCTGTAATAAATGGTAAAACAATACCGAATTCAATTGTTACAGCTAGTGTTAGTAGTAAAGTAATTGGGTCTGTTAAATCATCATCAAGTGGAGTCTATTCAATAAAAATTCCACAACAAAAGACTGGAACTAAAATCTCTGTTTATGTAACAGATCCAATCGGAAACAAGAGTAGTACAAAAACAGTTATTGTAGTAGATAAAACACCTCCAGCAACGCCAACCGTTAATAAAGTAACTTCTAAAAGTAAAGTTATGACAGGTAAAGCGGAAAAAAGTGCTACAGTTTACGTTTATAATGGAACTAAATTAATTAATAAAGCTAATGTGACGACTAGTGGTAATTTTAAAATAAATATTAGTCCTCAAAAGAAAGGGACTAATTTAAAGATTTATGTAGTAGACAAGGCGAAAAATAAGAGTAAATATATTATGATTAAAGTTAATTAAAGTTAAAAAACCTATCCATTATATTTTATGGATAGGTTTTTTTTGTTAAAAATAAAAAGAAAAATGAACGATTTGTAGAAGCTAAACGTATAAACTACGTAATCAAATTAAGTATGAATCATCTATTGCTTGGTGGAAGGAGGAAGGAATGGATTCTTTCGAAGAATTAGAAGTCGTCAAACTCGCCCAAGAAGGTAATCAAGAAGCATTTGCAGAGTTATTTCAAACATACTATTCCTTTTTATATAAATATGTATTAAAAATGACGCTCGATCCACAAACAGCTGAAGACCTCGTGCAGGATACGATGTTAAAGGGTTTCGATCATATTCAAAAATACAACGCTCAGTCTAAGTTCTCTACATGGTTGATTACCATTGCTACGAGACTTTATTTAGACCAGCAAAGAAGAAAAAAGCGTGAGTGGTTATGGAAAAAAACTGAAACAGAGCATTTGTCCCGTTCTTTAAAATGGCAGCTTTCCTATAAAGGTTTTGAATGGGGTGATGTAATGGAAGGATTTAATAAATTAAAATCTGAAGTTCGTACTGCAATTTTATTAAAACACTACTACGGATACACAAATGAAGAAATCGCCAAAATGATGAACATACGTGAAGGTACGGTTAAATCAAGAATTCATAATGGCATGAAGGAGTTAAGAAAGGAGCTAATGCAGGATGAGTAAAGAAACAGATGAACTGTTATCAGCAATGAAGCAAATCGATGAATTAACTGAAGTGGAGATGCCATCGTTAAATACCATCACTCAAAAAATTTCTTTGCACCAGCAACAAAAAAGGTCGTCTTATGTGAAGGAATTAATTTTGTTTATTTGTGTAGCTTGTAGTCTTTTTGTCGGAGCAATCCTTCTTTCACTTCAAACACCGATGAATCTAATTATCATACAATTGCTGGGGTTTATAGCAATACCATTAATTTTTATGAGAGATAAAAAGAAAATCGAAAGCGAGTGGTAGATCAATGGAATGGACAGTTGAAAATAGTATCATATTGGTTTTAGTTTTTATCATTTTAATATCACAAAGTATCATATTGTTTACGAATGCTAAAAAGAGAAATCGTTCTTCTTGGCTTTGGGGACTAGTAGGAATGATTCAGTTTCCTTTCCCTAGTATTTTCTTCTACTTTTTAGTCGTCAGAAAGGATCGGAAGGCAGATAGAATATAAATAGTAAGATGGAAAGAGAGTGACAAACATGGAGAGTAGACCAAAGTTAAATATACAAAGAACACCTCTGCAAAATTGGATTAATATTATTTCAGTTTTTATAATTGGGGGAACGGCAATATATCTACTAATTAATTATATGAAATTACCAGACCAAATCCCGATACATTTTAATTATCTGGGTGAGGTAGACTATTGGGGGCCGAAAGAAAGTATCTTCATACTATTGGGAGTCAGTATCTTAATATATGTACTAAATACAAGAACTCAGCGCATACCACATAAGTTTAATTATATTGTGGAAATTAATGAAGAAAATGCAGAAAAACAATATCAAATGGCTGTCAGAATGATGTCTATAATGAATTTAGAGATTATGAGCATCATTGCGTATATAAGCTGGGGAATAGTTGAAAATATACAATTGAATTCATATGTTATGATTTTATTTTTAATCATTTTGTTCAGCACATTAATCATGTATTTAGTTAACTCAAGGAAATATCGATAAATTAGAATTGATCGTATACCAACCTTTTAGAAGCATTTCTAAATAAGATTGGTATTTTTTTTGAAATTTTTGTTTGACAAGTTTAGTGTATTAACTGTATAGTACACGTATAAGGTGTATGAACCAATTAGTACACACACTTAAAGTTGGAATGATGAATATAGGAGGTGGGCTGATGGAGTTTATTGTGAACAATAGAGAGCCAGTATATTTACAGGTAGTTAGGCATTTTAAACAGCAAATTGCTAAAAGACTATTAGAAGCTGGTCAAGAAATACCATCAAGAAGAGAACTCGCTGTTCAATTTAATATAAATCCAAATACTGTACAAAAAGCGTACAAGGAAATGGAGGAACAAGGATTGATAACGACTGAAAAAAATTATCCAAGTAAAATAACGACTGATGTTGAAATATTAAAGGGTATACGAAATGAGTTAATTATGGAAGCAGTTAATGAGTTTGTTGATTCAATTAAAGTCATTAATGTCCCAGTTGAGGAATTACTAGAAATGGTTAAGAAAAATTATGAATTGAAGCAGACTAACCATGAGGGAGGAGAGTCTAAATGATAAAAGTAAGCAATGTTTCTAAAAAATTCGGACGAAAACATGTTCTAAGAAATATCAATTTTACAGCGAACAAAGGTGAAATCACATGTTTAATTGGTATAAATGGAGTGGGTAAGTCTACAACGATGAAAGCAATTATGGGTTTAACTCCGATTGATCAAGGTGAAATCTTAATAGATGAAAAGAAGATTCATCATTCAATGTATGAAAATATTACATTTATTCCTGATACTTTAACGATGCTTCCAAGTTTTACAGTTGGCGAAGCAATCCAATTCATGCAGGATTTTTATGTGAATTGGAATGAAGAACGTGCAAAAGAATTACTTGGATTTTTCCGTTTAAATTTAGATGAAAAATTAGGTGAGCTATCAAAAGGGAATGCTGCAAAAGCAAATTTATTATTTGGACTTGGTTTAGACGTAGATTATGTTCTAATGGATGAGCCATTCTCAGGTATTGATATGTTTAGTAGAGAGCAAATTGCAAAAGTATTCACGAGTCATTTAATAGAAGATCGAGGTGTTATTATTACAACTCACGAAATTAATGATATTGAACACTTATTAGACAAAGTCATCTTATTGGACAATGGAGAAATCTTAAAAGAATTTTATACAGAAGAATTACGATCGGAAGAAGGAAAGTCAGTGATTGACGTAATGAGAGAGGTGTATCAATCATGAATCGATTTATCAAACTAGTAAATTTCGAAATGAACCGTTTTATCAAACTATATATTGGATTATTAATTTTAACTGCAATTTCCCAGTTTGTAAGTATTTTCATCGCAAAATCAGATTATTTAAATCAAGCAGAACAAGCTAAATATGCTAGCTCAAGTAAAGCTTTAGAAGAATTTATTTCATCATATGGCACAATTAGTTTTCACCATGTGACAAATAATATTTTCTTCGTAGCACCAATAGCGATTTGCGTGGCGTTAATGCTCCTTTATATTTTTATGATTTGGTATAGAGATTATTTTGGCAAAAACACATTTATTTATCGACTATTTATGGTCCCAACGTCGAGAATGACAATCTATTTCGCAAAAGCAAGCACAATTCTAATTATGGTATTAAGCCTAATAGCTTACCAATTTATTTTACTACCAATTGAAATAACTGTATTTGAAAATAGTGTTCCTAGTGAATTACTAAGTAAAGTTAGTACAGTAGATTTAATCTTAAATAATATGTTGTTTACAACAGTTTTACCAAGTAACTTTATTCAGTTTTTATTATCGTATGGTGTTGGTTTAGTATCAATATTTGCGATTTTCACTGTGATTTTATTAGAGCGTAGCTTTAGATGGAAAGGAATTGTGTTGGGAATTTTATATGCAGCATTTATTGTGATTGTTCTTATATCACCAATTCTAATTAATGAGCTAGTTTTAATGCCTAAAAACGGCTTTTCGCTTTATCCAAACGAATTATTTTATATTGAGTTAGGTTTAATCGGTTTGATCACAGCTATTTCAATCACGTTAAGTAAGTACTTGCTACAGAATAAAGTTTCGGTGTAAGGGGGAGTAAAAATGAAACGATATCGAAATCTGGCTGTTATTGCAGCCGTAACAACAATCAGCCTTGGCGTGTTTTATACAAAGGTTGCTACATCACAAAGTAATCTTCCTGTTTTCTATATTAGTACAGAGCAAGGGGAAGCGAGCGCTGCTAATAATTTAGAGGTTCAAGGGAATCTATCTGAAAATAATTTAAATAGAAGTGTTTACATTACGACAAAAGGTAATGAGTACAAAAGTAATAACTCAATATTTGATGAAATTAATCGCAAAACATTTAGTCTAGAAAAACTAAATACTTTACAAAATGAAGAGAAAAATTTTATGCGCGGGAAAAACAATGAGTCCAATTTTTATTTAGATAAAGATTATGTTTGGTATGCAGATGTAAGAGGAAAGAACTTAAATTTTGAAGAGAGAAATAATGGTTACAAATTATATATAGATGGTTTAGATTTACAAAGTAAGGATCGCTATAAGTTTAAAGTTAATATTCCTAATGAAGAGGAGTATTCATATATTGGAATAGAAGATGTTCAATTAGTCGGTAAAGAAGTAGTTGTCACTACATTTCAAAATAAGAATTATGGAGAAAATGAACGTTATATTTCTCGAATTAGTATAAATAAAAAACAAATGATTGATAGTAAACAGATTACTAAAGACAAAGATGAAGATGCTTCTATTCATACAGAATATGCTTACCCTTCTGAGTTAGATTCAACAAAACCAAAAAATTATTATGTATATAAACAAGTAAAAATGAAAAACACGAATCAAGAAAACGGAGAAGTATTAAGCGAAGAACTTCATAGTGCAATGCACATATTGAATTTAGAAACAGGTAAGGAAGATAAAATAAATTTAACAAAAGAACAATTGGAAATGAGCAAGCAAAGCGAATTATTACAAAGTGATAATATGCTTTATTTTATCAGCCAAAATAATCAAAACGTAACGGTATTAAAATATAGCTTAGAACGCAAAAAAGTTGAAGGAGAGCCAACTGTTATTTCGAAAGAAAGTGGAGTCTCTTTTTCAGGTAATAAAATAATTGATGGCAAGTTGTATACGATTGCGAATAGAGTAATCGGTGATCAAGTGATAAATGAAGATCGTTCAATCTATATTTTTGATTTAGCAACTGGAAAAACGATCTATGAAGGTGCAATTAAAGTTAAAAATACACAAGAAAATAAAGAACAGCTTCTAAAAAAGTTAGAGTTATATGAATTTAATCTGCGTTAGTAGACTAACCTAGTTCCGTAATGGACTAGGTTAGTTTTTTTATTTGCTTTCATAACGAAAGTAACTTATAAATAAAATAAATGAAGGAATGTACGTTCTAGTTTAAATGATTTGAATTTTACATTTCGAGGACAAACATGAATATTAATTGAAAATATAAAGTACATTTGTTCTGTTTTTGATTGATTTTTGAAAAAATGTGGTAAAATAGAAGGATAGGTTTGTTTTGGAAATGGAGGCGGGGACGATGGAGCAGCAAAATTTTGAAGTAGTTTCTAATTATACACCTCAAGGCGATCAGCCAAATGCAATTAAAGAGCTTGTTGACGGGGTTAGAAATGGTAAAAAGCATCAAGTATTACTTGGTGCAACAGGTACGGGAAAAACATTTACGATTTCAAATGTTATTAAAGAAATTGGAAAACCAACATTAGTGTTTGCCCATAATAAAACACTTGCGGGTCAATTATATAGTGAGTTAAAGGAATTTTTTCCAAATAATGCTGTTGAATATTTTGTTAGTTACTATGATTACTTTCAACCGGAAGCGTATGTACCTCAAACGGATACTTACATTGAAAAAGATTCAAGTATAAATGATGAAATTGATAAACTACGTCACTCAGCCACATCTTCATTATTTGAACGGAATGATGTCATTATCGTAGCCAGTGTATCTTGTATTTACGGTTTAGGTTCTCCAGAGGAATATCGCGAGTTAGTTTGTTCTCTTCGTACTGGTATGGAAATTAGTAGAGATGACTTATTGCATAAATTAGTAGATATTCAATATGCGAGAAACGATATTGATTTCTCTCGTGGTACATTTCGAGTTCGTGGTGATGTTGTGGAAATATTCCCTGCTTCAAGAGACGAACATTGTATTCGCGTGGAGTTTTTTGGAGACGAAATTGAGAGAATTAGAGAAGTTGATGCACTGACTGGTGAAATTTTAGGCGATCGAGATCATGTAGCAATTTTCCCTGCATCTCACTTCGTAACACGTGAAGAAAAAATGAAGATTGCCATTAAAAATATTGAAGTAGAGTTAGAAGAACGTTTAAAAGTAATGAGGGAGAACGGAAAATTACTTGAAGCGCAAAGACTAGAGCAAAGAACAAGATACGATTTAGAAATGATGAATGAAATGGGCTTCTGTTCAGGAATCGAAAACTATTCACGTCATTTAACATTAAGACCACCAGGTTCAACACCATATACATTATTGGATTACTTCCCTGAAGATTTCTTAATGGTAATAGATGAGTCACATGTTACTGTGCCTCAAATCAGAGGTATGTTTAATGGGGACCAAGCGCGTAAGCAAGTATTAGTTGACCATGGATTCCGTCTACCTTCTGCACTTGATAATCGCCCTTTACGATTCCAAGAATTTGAAGATAAGGTTCAGCAAACTATTTATGTTACGGCAACGCCTGGACCATATGAACTTGATTTATGTCCAGAAAAAGTAGAACAAATTATACGTCCTACTGGTCTATTAGATCCGACTATTGATGTTAGACCAATCGAAGGTCAAATTGACGATTTAATCGAAGAAGTAAACCAACGAATCGCAAAAAATGAAAGAGTACTGATTACAACTCTTACGAAAAAAATGAGTGAAGATTTAACTGATT